>Ga0310696_10009704_pt1 | contig 11111 bp, 14 predicted proteins | sample AusTroGonzalo_MG_4_FD_203885 | JGI IMG/M metagenome (GOLD analysis project Ga0310696, IMG submission 203885) | Bovine rumen microbial communities from tropical cattle in Woodstock, Queensland, Australia - Gonzalo_02 (v2) (version 2) | ecosystem: Host-associated > Mammals > Digestive system >...
GAGATGGCCCAATTGGGTGTAACGTACGGAAATTGAATATAACGTTAGAAAAGAGAATATGAGCTACTTATTCCGAAGTAGGCAAATTGCTCTTTTGTATTTTTGCACCATCAACAAGATATAAATAATGAAACAGACATTTATGAATATGGAGACCAGTTTGAGAGATTTGATTTCTTCCAGATTAGATGCTAGTGATGTTCACACCCAAGGTTCGTCGAATCTGAGTGAGATCGCCATCAGCATGATCTCACTCAATCCCGACCAACCACGAAAGGACTTTGATGAAGCCGAGCTGAACGAGTTGGCAGAAAGCATCCGCGAGACTGGCATCATCACACCTGTCACCCTGAGGCAGACAGGAGAAAACGAATATCAGATTATCGCTGGAGAGCGTCGTTGGAGAGCCGCACAACTGGCAGGGCTTACCACCATTCCGGCCTATATCTGGACGGCTGAAAACGAGAAGTGACTGACGGAGATTGCCCTCGAGGAGGACATCCAGCGTGAAGACCTGAATTGGCATAAAAAGTTCTCCTACATTTCCAACTCTGACCACTACAACGAAGTGCTTTCACGTGTGATGCATGTGAAGCATTCGTTGTGGATTAAATAGGAGAAAGGATTTAAACTGGAATTATAATTGAAACTATATTTTATTAGGAGAAAATGATAGGAAGTATTATTGGTGATATCGTAGGTAGTATCTATGAATTTGGCAATATTAAGACAAAGGACTTTAATCTGTTCAGCACTGATGGAAGTTTTACAGATGATAGTATTCTCACATTGGCAACAGCCGACTGGCTTTTGAACGGTGGCAATATCGCACACTATTACAGCCGATATGCAATAGAGAATCCTTGGCCAATGGGAGGTTATGGAGGCGATTTCCAATTATGGATTGTACGTACCAATCGACTAAATGATTTCCGTCCCTATAACAGCTGTGGTAACGGCTCAGCCATGAGGGTTGGTCCTGTGGGATGGGCATTTGACACGAAGGAGGAAATATTAGCTAAGGCCAAAGAGAGTGCAGAGTGTACCCATAACCACCCAGAAGGAATAAAAGGGGCGCAAGCAACTGCCCTGTGTATATTTATGGCACGTCAAGGAGCTTCCAAGGGAGAAATCCGCAAGGAAATAGAAAAGGAGTTCGGCTATAATCTGAGTTTCACTTGCGACAGTATTCGTTCTACCTACACATGGGGAGGAACTTGTCAGGACAGCGTACCACAGGCTATAGTTGCTTTCCTTGACGGCAGTGACTTTGAGGACAGCATCCGAAATGCTATTTCCATTGGTGGTGACAGCGACACTATTGGTTGTATCACAGGAAGTATTGCCGAAGCATTCTTCGGCATTCCTCAGGACATTCGGGAAAAAGGATTGTCCTATCTACCTGAAGAATTTAAGGACATTGTTATGACATTCGAAGGGAAATATGGCACGAAAACAACTCCAACCACTACAACGAAGTGCTTTTAACGTTTAACAAATAAATAATATAAGTTATGATGAAAGAAGAATTTGCCCAAGGGCTGGCAGAATTTGCCAAGATGGCCTATGTTGATTCGATGAATCCTGATACCGGGTTCTTGACCCGTAATATAGTAAATCCCCTATCAAAAGAACAAATAGTGGATTTTTATGGTGAAACAGAAGGTATCATTAAACAAATTGTGCAACTGCTGGAGGATACTGTAAATGGGGTTGTCCCAACAAGCTATGAATGTGGTATGCTATTTCAGTATGTGTTTGATAAAATCACCGAAGCAACATACAAAATGATAATGGATGAGGAGATTGATACACAGTTCATTCTTCATGAAGTATATGATGGGTACGCTCCCGATCTCCCAGAGTACATACAACTAAAACTTACGAATGTTGTTCCAAAGTTGGGAATTATTCATAGTTCCATGCTCCAATACCTCACAGAAAAGGATATTATTACAGCAAATTTGACTGAATGGATGCCTGCATATTTGATGGTTGCTGCTGCTATCGGTATTGAGTTTGCACAAGAAATAGATCTTGATGACGATTCCGAAATGCAAGCGTATCTGAATTCTGAAGAATAATGCTCACTTACATCTCCAATTCTGACCACTACAACGAAGTGCTTTCACGTGTGACGCATGTGAAGCAGTCGTTGTGGATTGGAACGGCTGATATCAAGGACTTGTATGTGGAGGATGGGAAGCAGGCTGTACCTTTCTTGGGTGTGCTGGCAAAGCTGATTAAGAAAGGTGTGGCTGTGAGGCTGATTCATGCTAAAGAACCTGGGCCCGTGTTCAGAGAGGACTTTGACAAGTATCCTGCTTTGTATGAGGGACTGGAGAGGGTGCTTTGTCCTCGCGTACATTTCAAGATGATGGTCTTTGATGGAAAGGAGGCGTACATCGGCAGCGCCAACCTCACTGGTGCCGGCATTGGCAAGAAGGCTGAGGATACTCGTAACTTCGAGGCTGGCATCCTGACGGATGATCCAGTAATCGTAGAGCAAGCCATGAACCAGTTCGATGAGGTTTGGATGGGGAAACACTGCAGAACCTGCAAGCGTCGAGATTTCTGCCCAGACCCGATTTTAGCAAAGTAAAAAGAAATATTTTCTCTTTTTTTAGAGGTGTGCCCCAAAACGGCACACCTCTGTCGTATCTTTGCATCATCAAACATTTATTCACTTTAAAAACAGTATTATTATGGCAACAAAAGTATTAAGCAATGAGTTCATGCAGAACATCGCAACGGAAGAGGCATGGAAAGAGTTATCAAGTAACTTCAGCTGGTCGGAAATCACGTTGGAGAAGTACCAGGACAAGGTCGATTGGGATGAGATCTCTGAAAACAGAAGCATCCGGTGGACCATCCCCATGATCCAGAAGTTCCAGAAGAAGATTAACTGGGACAAGTTCTCAGACTGTGCAGATGAGAATATTCTCACAGAAAGAGTCATCGAAGCATTCAAGGATAAGTGGAATTGGCACAACCTCTCTAATAATGGCAGCGTACAGCTGACAGATGAGCTTTTAGAGAAGTACGCCGACAGATGGGATTGGGAGCAGATCATCGACAGCTATGGCCAAAGCGTCTATGACAGGCGAGCCATTGAATTCTACGAGAAGTTCAAGGGCTACATCCCTGTTTCGAAACTTCAGAACACCTATCTTTGGAGAAGTATCGTCGAGCAGAGAGCCAAGCAGCTGGCCGAAGAAATCACGGCATAAATGGCTTATAGCGAGTAGGGTATAGGGCTTATTGCCTTATACCTTACAAAATATGTGGCAGTTTTCTTGATTTAGTCTTCGTCCTTTTCTTCAGGTTGTATTAAGCCAATGGGTTTGCGTTTGGACTGTTGGCGATGCTCGGATTGTAATTCTGCTAAGGCTGTGCTGATGGCGTCAAGTTGCATACGGGTACTTTCGTTGATGTCATTCTGATCAGCGAGTGTATCATTCATCTCATCTTTAATGTTTTGTATTTCTACTTCAAGCTTTTTAAGCCTGTCATCTGTGTTGGGCATTTCTACGATATGTCGAAGTGCAACGAATGCCCTCATAATATCACGATTTACCTTGATGGCAGATGAAGATTTTAGAACGCTACTGAGCATTGCAACGCCAAGTTCTGTAAACGCAAAGGGTAAATATTTAATATTATGACCTCTTTTTATGTTCAAGGTGCCAATTTGGCATCTTGAAAGTTCATCACGAGTAAGAACGATCATAAAATCGTCACCCTCAAACCTCCCCATATTACGTCTTACTTGACGTTTTAGTTGAGATGTTTCGACCCCATAAGCTTCAGCCAAATCAAAGTCCAGCATCACTTTCTGGCCACGAATTACATAAATCTTGCTTTGTATCAAAGCCAACTGATCTTCCTTGTTAAGCATGTTGTTCATAATGATATGTTTTAAAAGTTATACAAATGATGGCGCAAAGATAATGGTTTTCCATTAATTATGCAAGATTTTGACCAATTTTTTGTAGCTGTGCCCCAATACGGCACACCTTACTGCTATCTTTGCAGCGTCATTCAAATGGTTATGGATACAAAACGCGTATGTTTGTTCAACGAAGTCAGCAGTCTTTGTAGTGCTGGCATTAAAGCAGAGGTTGATGAAATCATCTGGAAGATGACTCATGAGTCTCAGTTTGTACCAATGATAATGAAGGATTTGGAATACCTATATGAGGAGTCTTTCATTGCAAAACGGCGCTTCTATTCGGTTTCGGAGTATAGGAGAAAGAGAATGGATAGTATTGTCAATGAAGTGATAAAGTATCAGCCTTGGGATAAGAAATCGTTTACCCATGTGCTTATTCTCCTCCAGACCTCAAAGGAACATCCGCTTATCATTTCAGAGCTTCAAAGGTTGAATGAAATAACAGGTGGTTTCTCTTCCAAAGCAGAAATCCGCTGGGGCCTCGGAATTAATGAGGATTTAGGAGAACGAGTATTCATTATGATTGTGTATAGTAAGTAGTGAAAATAAATCACATGCAACTACAATATTTATTGAATGAAATAGATTACTTATGGATATAGACCAGCATGTTAGAGAACTATTAAAGGCGATGTCGGACGGAGTCTATGAGAAAGAGCATATTATTGCGATGACACTCCTGAGTGCCATTGCTGGTGAGAGCACATTCTTACTTGGACCTCCTGGAACAGCCAAGAGTCTGGTTGCCAGGAGGCTGAAAATGATATTCAAGGATGGTCAAGCCTTTGAGTATCTGATGTCTCGTTTTAGTACACCAGATGAAATCTTTGGCCCAGTATCAATCTCGCTCTTAAAGAATGAAGACAAATACGAACGTGTAGTAGATGGCTTCCTTCCTACAGCAACTATTGTATTCCTTGATGAAATCTGGAAGGCAGGTCCCTCCATACAAAATGCGCTACTGACAGCTATCAACGAGAGAATCTATCAGAATGGCAGTAACACACTACAATTGCCTATGAAGGCACTGATTGCTGCCAGCAATGAATTGCCTGCAGAGAATGAAGGCCTTGAAGCCCTTTGGGATCGATTCTTAGTAAGAATGGTGTCAAACTGTATTCAGAGCGAAAGCACATTCTGCAAAATGATTCGCCAGAAAAACTCTAAGCCAAAGCCAATTCCTGAACACCTTCTCATTTCAGAGGAACTGCATGCTGAATGGCAGCGGAAGATTGAAGAGGTGGAAATCACCAATGAGGTGTGTTCCATAATTACGCATATCCGGAAAAGGCTCAAAGCTGAAATCAAAAAAGAAAATTTTGAAGAGATGGATTACTACATCTCTGACCGAAGATGGAAAAAATGTGTCCATCTGCTTCAAAGTTCTGCATTCTTGAATGGTCGCAAACAAATCGATTTGACAGACATCCCCATTCTTATATATTGTCTATGGAATAAATCCGAGACTATTCCCACTATTATTGATATTGTATGCTCCAGCATTACATCTCCCATAGATACTAAAGTTGTCAAATTTGGAAAGGATATTGATCAGGCATTAAATTGTATTAGGAAAAATTCTGCATCATCTAACTCACAAGAAATTGATGAAGACAACTATGTACAGGTCAATTTCTTCTATTATAACGTATTGAAATATCATATGGGTAAAACCTTGTTTTATAAGATGGATTATAGTCATGTGCCCTCAGATAAGACCTGTGACGGTATCCTGTATTACGATGATACCAAGCAAGCCTATATTATCCACGCCATCTATACGGGGCAACTATACGATTATAAAATGAAGAATACACAAGAAGCTAAAAAGGTCAAACTTTCCAAATGTCATGGCGGAATCGTTATTGACAATATCCCTTATGCTTTCCAGACAAAAAGAGCGAATGCAGAACCTACCATTTTCAATCAACCGGGATTCCCTAGTCCCAATGTAGCCTTGAAAATACTTAATGACATTAGAAATGAGTTGCTGGTTAAGTTGTCTGACCAACAAAAGCTCTTTGATTACTTTAGAAACCTATTTCTATCTGATGATGACATAAAGATTGTCAAACAATACCTTTCTCAATGCGAAAAGAGTTTGAAGGAGATGGAGGTAAAAGCCCAAAATGCCAGTTTATTGCTATGACAAAGGAAGAAAACATATCCCAAAGGTTAGCTGCCTATGATGAGGCTTTCGATTTCTACATGGACAGAGGCAGGATGCCTGACGATGTGCCTGCAGACGATCTGTTAGGAGGATTCATGCAGCAGGCCATTAATGAGAATCCTCAGCTGAACAGTCAGGATCCGGTCTGGAAGGATATTATGAAAGAAGAAATCCTGAGATTTATTGAGACCATGCTGAAACTCTTTGAACCCGTGGAAGAGCAATATCGTCAGGAAAAGCATCTTATTCAAGTGTTTGCAAAAGGCAACATGAAAAAGAAAAGGGAAATGTGGCCAAGGGTTTATGGCATGATTAAACAACAATTCGAGCCAGAAGAAGTGAATATTGACGGATATGTTCAACAATTTAAGAATTCTGATCCCGAATCAGTGTTTGGACCTTTGGTAAAAGACTGGGATACAGCCTGTGACAATCGCCTGACGGAGTATGAAGCAGCCTGTATCGAAAAAAACAAAGGCTACTGGGAACAGAGTATCCGTGAGCATGGGAATGCAGACTATAGAGAGAGGAAGGAGATACAAAAAATGTTCTATAGTTATCCTCAAATGGTGGAGATTGTCAATATGATAGGCAGGGAAAAACCTCAAAGTGAGAAAGAAAAGGATGACACAATCAGAAGGTATATCCCATTATTGCCTTCGCCTCCAACTCCAGCTGTAGAGATCGAAGAAGTAACAAATGGCAATAATCTCCAACACGTCTTGCCTATTGAGACTGCAATCCTCGCAGACCATCAGACAGAGAGCCTATTCTATTATAAATATGCAATGAGCCAACTGCAGCTATTTGCCAACAAGCCCAAAATAGAAACTAAAATGAAGGTTGAACAAAGCAAAAAGAAAGAGCCACGTTTGGAGAAAGGACCTATCATCGTTAGCATTGACACAAGTGGATCTATGTGTGGACGCCCTATAGAATTGGCCACATGTTTGCTAAGACAATTATTACAAATGGCAAAAAAACAAAAAAGGAAATGTTTTCTTATTTCCTTCTCGGTAAGAGCGCAAAGTATTGACTTGTCTAAACCTGGCTCATGGAAAAAACTGGATTCTTTTCTAAGTGATTATTATTCTGGAGGTACTGATGGTAATGAGATGCTAAAAGCAGGAATAAAAATGTTAAATTCGGAGAAGTATGCGATGGCTGATATGTTAATTATTAGTGATTTCATATTTGATCCTCCCAATGATCGTATTAGTCAGTTTATGCAAGAAGAACGTCAGAAGGGAACCCGCTTCTATGGGTTGCAGATAGGTAGAGATTCTCATGTATATGATACAATATTAGACAAAGTATGGCAAATAAGAAACTAGAACCACTATTTTGGATAAATCCCAATTTCAGACTCCAATTTCCATATTTCAGCATCAAATGGTATAAGATTGACCATCAGGTGTTGCTTCAGGAGGCGTTACAGGAAGGCATGGATAAGATGGTATATCAGACGAAAAAGAACCTAATGATGATTGTCTTACGCAATGACCACTCCGGACTTGATTTGATTTATTCCGATTTCACGCAGTTTGATAATCTCAGGTTGCAGAGTTGGTTGCGTATCAATATGCGAGACCAGATAGTCAAGAGGGCAAACGAGGTGCTACCACAGAGATTCCATGAGATAGAGACCATCAAGCAGATCAAAGCAAAAGGTGTAAGGGTGAAGAAATTGAGAAAGGGAGTTCTGGGACAATGTAATTCTTTTAAGATTATAAGTCTGTCACCAGTATTGGTTATCTTTCCTATAGATTTCTTAGATATGGTTATTCTGCATGAGATGGCTCACCTAAAGTATATGCACCATAGAAAAACCTTCTGGGCATATCTGTCTCAACTCATTAATGACGATGCCAAACAACAAAATGAGTTAAGGAACATCGTACTTTCAAAATACATTGGTTTCTATGAATTTCTGATGAAATAGAAGAAAGAACTAACCTCTGCCCCAATACGGCGTAACTTTCCTGTATCTTTGCTACATAAATTATAATAAGGTATATGGTAGGAAGTATTATTGGTGATATCGTAGGTAGCATCTACGAGTTTGGAAACATAAAAACGAAGGACTTTGAGTTCTTAAGTGATGAGTGTAGCTATACTGATGACAGCATCCTGACTGTTGCAACAGCAGACTGGATTCTGAATGGTGGAGAAGTTGCGCAGTATTATAATCGATATGGAAATGAGAATCCTTACCCATATGGTGGCTATGGTGAAAGCTTCAAAATATGGCTTATCAAGACGAGCCGCCAGGGTGATTATCGTCCATATAATAGTTGTGGCAATGGCTCTGCTATGCGCGTCGGACCTGTAGGATGGGCATTTAACAATAGGGAAAAAGTTCTTGCTAAGGCAAAAGAAAGTGCAGAATGTACCCATAATCATCCTGAAGGGATCAAAGGTGCACAGGCTACAGCCTTATGTATCTTTATGGCGCGACAGGGAGCCAGCAAAGAAGAGATTCGTAACGAAATCGAGAGAACTTTCGGCTATAATCTTCGATTCACATGTGATGAGATAAGGCCGTCTTATACTTGGGGTGGAACTTGTCAGGATAGTGTTCCACAGGCAATCGTATCATTCCTTGATGGCAATGATTTTGAGGACTGTGTCAGAAATGCTATTTCAATAGGAGGGGACAGCGATACCATCGGATGTATAACTGGCAGTATTGCAGAAGCTTTCTATGGTGTCCCTGTTGAATTGAGAGAACGTGCCATGTTATATCTTCCTGATGGTTTCAAGACCGTTATTACGGAGTTTGAGAATAAATACGGTTATCGATAAAAGTCTCGTAATGATTACCTACATCTCCAACTCCGCCCAATACAAAGAAGTGCTTTCACGTGTTTTGCATGTGAAGGAGTCTTTGTGGATTGGGACTGCTGATATCAAGGATCTGTATATCGAGGATGGGAAACAGAAGGAGCCTTTCTTGGAGGTGTTGGCTAAGCTGATAAAGAAAGGAGTAGCTGTGAGGCTGATTCATGCCAAGGAGCCAGGGCCAAACTTCAGGGAGGACTTTGACAGATTCCCAATCCTATATGACGGGCTGGAGAGGGTTCTTTGCCCAAGGGTACATTTCAAGATGATGATCTTTGATGGCAAGGAGGCGTATATTGGTAGCGCCAATCTTACTGGTGCTGGTATTGGCATGAAGCCTGATGGTACGCGTAACTTCGAGGCTGGCATCCTAACTGATGACCCTGAAATCATTGAGCAAGCCATGAATCAGTTTGATGAGGTTTGGATGGGAAAGCATTGCAAGGCCTGCAAGCGCAAAGACTTCTGCCCAGATCCCATATTAGCGAAATAACACATCCGATACAGAACTTTTCTTTTAGGTGTGCCCCAAAACGGCGCACCTTTCTTGTATATTTGCAGCAAAAACAGAAAGTAATAAAACAAAGGAGAATCAGTATGAGCAAAAGAAAACCAAGGTATGAAGGGCCGGCTTATTGCGATTATCAAGACCTTTTCGATCGTATCACTACCGAACTGGAGAATCTTTACCATACGCTTTGGGACAAGAGGAAAGAGGCACCTAAGTTTCGCACGATGGGGAAACAAGCGAAAACGGCATGGATGTTGTGGAAGCTTGGAAGTATGGAGTACTGGCGTAGAGAGGGCGAAGGTCTGCACTTCACAAACCAAATTGAAGAGAGGCGTAAAAGCCACATAATATATGTAAGAGCCAAGTTCGAGAATGATCCGACAGATTTGGATGAGTGGGACGAAACCTTAGACGAATATTTGTGCAAAGTCAGACACTCCAAGGCCAAAAATTTGATGATGCCCTATCTCGCCAGGACAATCATGGAGTGGAGGGACGGGAGGACATTGTATTATAGCGGTCTGCTGACAGCTATGAATACCGAATTGATGGTAATTCTTGATTTCATAAAACATGGAAAGACACATGCTGACCATCGCCAGACCATTATCGATCTGGAAGAAGCTATAAGATTGTTGCATGAAGCTCAGACCCATATTGGCCAGACTGAAGAGAAAGAAGCCTGGACTGCACTTTTCACACATATTTGGGAACGGCACCCTTGGTGGTATGATTAAACTATATATCTTTGAATCATAAATTAATAACAATGTGTATGAAGAATAGAAAAGAAGAAGTCATTGGGTTAATCAACAATGTGCAAGACATCTTGAATAAGGTCTTGGACATTGTCGATGTTGAAAGTGAAGGTCAGGAACTCAATGTCGAGAATCCAAAACTCGACATTGAAAAGACTTTCCAGAGTTTCATTAAGAGCGAAAGCAATAAACTGGCGCTTACTGCGGGACTCTCTATTGCCGAACATTCAGATAAAAACACATTCAACCCTCTTTATGTCTATGGGCCTTCAGGTTGTGGTAAGAGTCATTTGATCAATGCAATCGGTGTGCGCTATAAAGAGAATAATCCTCAGAAACAGATGTTGTACGTTACAGCCCGACAATTCCAGATGGAGTTCACGGATTCCGTTCGTCAGAATACCACCAAGGACTTCATTAATTGTTATCAATTGATGGATATGCTCATTGTGGATGATATTCAGGAGTGGACGAACGCGCCCAAAACGCTCGAAACGTTCTTCCATGTTTTCAACAACCTATTACGAAATGGTAAGCAAATCGTCTTAGCCTGCGATCGTCCACCTGTGGAACTGCAAGGTATGGAAGAACGCCTGCTAAAGCGTTTTGCCTGTGGACTGATTGTTGAGTTGGAGAAGCCTGATATGCAGTTGTGTAAAGACATTCTGAATGCGAAGTGCCACCAATCCGGTATGATAATTCCTTCTGAGGTTATTGATTTTATAGCGAATACTATCAATGGCTCTGTGTATTATCTTGAAGGCGTAATGAACTCACTAAAGGTTTATTCTACAGTCAAGAAATCCAATATCGATATGGATATAGCAAAACGTGTGATCATGCGTTACGTAAAGTTGGACTAAACCCTAAAGACTATGT
>Ga0310696_10009706_pt1 | contig 11110 bp, 7 predicted proteins | sample AusTroGonzalo_MG_4_FD_203885 | JGI IMG/M metagenome (GOLD analysis project Ga0310696, IMG submission 203885) | Bovine rumen microbial communities from tropical cattle in Woodstock, Queensland, Australia - Gonzalo_02 (v2) (version 2) | ecosystem: Host-associated > Mammals > Digestive system >...
GACGAACGGGACGTATCCAAGCTGCGTGTTCTCGCCCGACCAGGAAGCAGAGGTCGCCCGTCGGCTTGTCGTGCGGCTTGAGAGGGAGAATCTGCGGACGGATGTCTGGCTGTGGGACTGGGACTATGCCAACGACATTGCCAGGCTCGACTACCAGCTTGGAGCCATGGGACTGGCCTCTGTCGTCAAGGGGGTCGCATGGCATTCGTACTCGGACGGCGAAGAGCTGATGGGCGAGCTCAAGGCGAAGTATCCCCATCTGTCTTTCTACCACACCGAGATGGGGCCGGCGAAACACGCCCCCAATCGCAATGAGCAGTGGTGGGCGGGCAAGCTCCGCCGCGCGTTCGAGAACGGATGCCAGTCGTTTACCGGGTGGAATCTGTGTCTTGACGAACAAGGCGGTCCGCTCGTCGGGCCGCATCTATGCATGGGACTCGTCACAATCGACAGCCGTACAGGCGAATTCACGCCGAGCGCGCAGTACAACCTGTTCAGGCATATCGGACCGTTTGTCCGCGAAGGGGCCGAGGTGCTGCGGGCCGACGGTTTCCGGGACGGCACGGAGACACTGCTGTTCCGCAATCCGAACGGCGAGATCGTGTTGGTCTGCGCCTGTAGTTCCGGGAAGGGGACGGTCAAGGAATATCCCCGGCCTAGGCTTTACGTGAAGTATGCGGACGAGATGGCGCAGCTTTCACTCCCGCACGGGACCTGGTCGGTTACCACAATGGTGTTCTCCCGGAGAAAATGAACGCATTTCTCCATGTCTCTTTTGCCGCCCTGTCCGCCGCGAACGCGCTTCTCGCGTCTGCCGCGCCGATTGAGCTCCGCCAGAATTCCGACGGCTTCATAACCTTTCCCGGCGGAGGCATCGGCGTATGCGCATTCTTCCCCGGATGGGAGAAGGCCGGCGTCAGGCTGGATTTCGCCGCTGCGGAAGAGGACGCCGCAAACATCATCGGCGCAGATGCCGGGAAGCCATTCGTCGTCGTCGGCATGGATGGTTCGGCGGCATTCAAGGGGCGTGTGCGCTGGACGGCGCGCGGGGACGGGACGGTTTCCGGAGTCATCCGCGCCGTGGCGCAGAAGGATATCGCGATGCAGTGCCTCGCGCTTGAGGCGAACTTCCCCGCCTCGCCCCCAAGCGGGCTTGGCAGCGGCCGCGCCAGCTCATACGAGATTCCGTGCGGCGGCGGGCGCTCGCTGCTCCTTTCATTCCCGGGGGAACGAGGCTGGTTCGCGCAGGATTCGCGCCAATGGGGCGGCGCATGGACGGCGAGGTTTGGCGACAACCGCAAGATCCAGACTTTTGCCGCCGGCGAGGTCGCCGAATGGCGCTTCACTGTTTCCGACCCGTCTGGCGCACCATTGGCGCTCACGGAAGGCCACCCCATGACTATCCGTGCCGGCGACCGCTGGGCGCGACTCGACTGGCACAAGGATGCAGAATCCGGGTCGGCCCTCGACTTTTCCGCCTTGCGCCTACAGGACGCCCCGGCCGGAAAGCACGGCTGGCTGAAGGCCGTCGGCGGACGTTTCGAGTTCGAGGGGCTGCCAGGCGTCGAGCAGTGCTTCTACGGAGCGAATCTCTGCTTCTCCGCCAACTACCCCGACCACGAACTTGCCGATATTCTCGTGGCGCGCTTCGTCCGCTGCGGCTACAATGCCGTCCGCATCCACCACCACGACAAGGAGTGGGCGAAAGGCTGTCTGGCCGGAAGGAACACGGAGGACAATGCCATCGACCGCCTCGACTATCTCCTTGCCCGCTTCTACGCGGCCGGCGTCTACGTGACAACCGACCTCTTCGTCTCGCGTCCGGTGCCGTGGCGCGACATTGGCGAAAGTCGCGACGGCTGCGTTCCCGGCAACCTCTACAAGACCCTTGTCGGCTGCCACGACGGCGCGTTCGCCGACTGGTGCCGATGGGCGCGGGCCTTCCTGGAGCACGTGAATCCATACACGGGCCGCGCCGCCAAGGACGAACCCGGAATGCCGCTTATATCGCTCGTCAACGAAGGCACTCTCAAGATGGGCTTTGGCGCCGCCGGCAAGGCCGACAACCCCAGCGTGCTGTCGGCATGGCGCGAGTTTCGCAAAGATGCTCTCCGGGACTCCGTTTGTCCCCCCTCCAAGTCAGGAGAAGGCAAAGTTCCCGCACCCGGCGACCCGTTCTTCGACGATTTCTCCGACTGGCTCAACGCCCGCGTCTGGGAACGCTGCACGGCATTCGTCCGCGCTCTCGGCTGCCGTGCGCTGCTTACCAACGACAACAACGGCGACCGCCTCGGCAAGGGCCCCACCCGTCTCTACGACTACTATGACGCCCACTTCTACGTCGATCACCCGCAATTCATGCACGAGCCCTGGAAGCTGCCTTCACGGAACCTCAACATCAACCCGGTGCGGGCGGGAAGCCCGGCAACGCTCCATCGCGTCAATGCGAACGACGTAGCGATGCCCTGCGTGAGTTCGGAATGGAACTTCGCCGGACCGGGCCGCTACCGCGGAGTTGGCGGCATTCTTGCCGGTGCGCTTGCCGCCATGCGCGGCTACGACGGCCTCTGGCGCTTCGCCTACTCGCACACCAACGGCAACCTTGTAGACGGCAAGGGCGACATGGGCTACTTCGACGCCGTTTCCGACCCGCTCGTTTCGGCTAGCGACCGCGCGGCAGTGTGCCTGTTTCTGCGCGGCGATGCCGCGCGGAAGCTGAGCGGCGAGATACGGGACGCCGTCCCCGCCCTGCGCCTCGACAAGGAGCGCGGCTCCATGTCCATAGCCACGCCTTGCACCTGCGGCGGTTTCGCAGAGGAGGGACGGATAGAGGCGGGACCGCTGAGCTTCCGGCTCGCCGGAAGTCAAAAAGCCGAAAGTCGGGAAAGCCCGGGGCCTTCCACCAAAGGTCGCCGGCGCGCTACGCCGGCGACAATCTGGGCGTCGGCGCTCGACGGCCGGCCGCTGGAGCATTCCTCGCGCATTCTCCTCGTGCATCTCACCGACGTGCAGGGCGAGGGCGTGCGCTACGCCGACGAGACGCGGCAGGTGCTTGAAAAGTGGGGCGGCGGCACCCTCGTCGAGGCCGGAGAGGCGGAGGTGAGTTTGAAGTTGTCCGCAAATGGCGCTGCCAATGTGCGGGTATGGGCCCTTGACACCGCCGGACGGCGCGTCGCCGAAATCCCCGCCACGTTCGAGGACGGCGCGCTGCGCTTTCGCGTCTCGACCGTGGCCCCCGACGGAACCGGCCGCATCTTCTACGAAATGACAAATTCGCCCACCCAACAAGAACAAGGAGCAGAAAAGCAATGAATACTGCGACAACCACCACCACGACAAGGCTGCGCATCGCATTCGCGGCCACAATCGCCGCAGCCGCGCTTTGTGCGGCGCCGCGCGCCGTCGGAGAGACGCTGAGATACGAAGCGGGATCCGGCGGCACGCATTCCTGGGACGACACCTCCGCATGGAAGAAGCATTCCGACGGCTCCGTGTATGGCAGTATGCCCACCGCGGCAGACACCGTCTGGCTAAACTCCGACACGATAGCAGACCCGACGCCCCTGCGCATCACGAGCGGCACGGCCGCCGCAGCCGGCACCCTTATCATTTGCACTAACGCGGGAGGGAAGAATCCGGCAGTGCAGCTTGAAGACGGTGGTTCTCTGCAGGTGTCCGGCACCGTGGCGACGAACTTCTGCATAGGAAACGGCACTGGCAGCACCGGCATATTCAGGATGAACGGCGGCACCGTCTCGTCCGGAGGCCCCATGACTATCGGAGGCAATGGACGCGGAGAGGTGTTCCTCAACGGCGGCACGGTCAACTCAAGTGTCGTCCAGCTGGGCTACATGTCCGGCAAAGGCGACGGCTACATGGAAATTGACGGCGGAACCGTGAACGGGCAGCTCAAGATCGGATTCAACGTAAACACATCTGGCGAGGTCGTGTTCAAGAGCGGCACAATTGCGAGCGGCAAGCTTGCGACAATCGGCGAAGCTGGCGTAGGCAGGTTCGTTTTTGACGGCGGCGTCCACCAAGTGGCCGGGGACGTATGGGATTTCAAGATTGGAGACCAGGCGACAAGCCGGGGAGAACTCGTGCTGCTGAAGGAAGGACTCACGTTCGATTCAAGCAGAAAACTGTTTGTGGGCTATCATGGCACCGGCGTGGCGGAGACGTACGTGCCGCTGACAGTCGGCAAACTGAAAATCGGCGGAAGCACGACTTATTGCAGCCTCATGTCGGCCATTGGCACGAATTTGGTCGTCAAGGCCGATACGTCGTGTGAAATCGGCGGATACGAACCCTACGAAAACAATACGACCGGGTGGGCCGGCAACGGAGAACTCGTTGTTTCAAACGCGACTTTGTTCCTGAACGGCAGCGTACCTGCCGACACCGCCGCGCAGCTCTATATCGGTCGCTATGAGGGCGGATTCGGCAAATTGCGCGGCTGGGGCACGGTCCGTGGCTCCTCTTGGAGTTCTTTCCGCATCATTGTCGGCGAGGGCCAGATCGTCGGCGACGGCTTCGGGGAGGAACAGGAACTCATAGTCAACGCCCTCAGCGTCCGCTGCATGACGAACGGCGTAGTCCGCGCAAATGCGCCGGACAGCATGAACGGCTGGTTCGCCGTGAACAGAGGCGCGGTATTCTACCCATGGGCAAAGTTCAACGCAGCCTCGGCGGAAGGCTACCTCGGCGCATTCGGGGACGCCGGGAGCCCCGATCTCGTGAACAGCGCAAAGTTCTCCGTCTCTGGAACTACGACTTCAGATACCTATTTCCGCGGCGGAGTCTTTGCGTCCGACCGCACCGACCTGAACCTCGACAAACTCCCGGAAAACAGGGGGGTCGTCGGCGTCTGGCGGTTTGGGCTGTTTACTTCAATGAGCTTGTCCACGGCCAAGACGTTCGAGTCCGTTGCGCTTGACCTCCGCTATGACCAGTCGAAGCTGTCAACTGGACGCCGATACTCTCTTTGCCGCTGGGACGGCTCGGCGTGGCGGTCTGTCGCAAGCGGGAAGGCGGCGGCCAACCATGTCGTCTCCGTGTCCGGGCTTGCGCCAGTGAGCGACCAGGACTTCAACGTCGGGACGTTCGCGCTGCTTTGGGCACGCGATCCGTTCTATATCTTGGTGCGGTGATTGCGATAATCTAACGCAACCGGTTGTCTTGCTCGTCCCTCGCAAGACAACCGGTTGCGGCCTCTTCTTCCATAGCCGCCTTCTGTGTCACCGAAGGCGTTTCAGAGCATTTCGTGGTAAGATTTTTTTCTGCACCCCCTTGACATTTTCCCCCGTATGGGGTAAAATACACTTGATAATTTTTTAAGGAGGATTAGATGAAAGCCCAAAAACTTATCGGACTTATAGCGTTCGCGTGCGCGTTCGTCTCCCTTTCTGCATTCGCAGATACGACGACGAATGACTGGTTTAGCGCATGTGCGACCAATTACGTCCCTTATTTGACTCATGTCACGACAAATCCCGTCTGTGAGGTCAAGGGCCAGAACTTTTATGTATTCAACAGTAGCGCGAACAGGCTTGTATTCACGCCAGATACGACTGCTTCGCTTACAAACAGGAGTGATGATGTCTATACCATAGAGGTTAAGGCGCATTTTACTGCGTGCTGGACGAATGATTTCCCGACCGTAGACAATGATGTGAAGTTGGCACTTACGGCGGGATTCGAGAATGAGAATGGCACGGGGAATACGAACTATTATTATAAGATTGGATCGGGTGCTTGGACGAAACTTACTAAAAAACCCTCTTATGATGATAATACGCGTGACACATTTTATATTACATTTGATTTGCGTGAGGGTGGAAATAATGGTACCGTAAAGGTGGACTGGCAACAGGGAGGCAGAGGTGTAGCATCTTTTATCAGTGAAAAACCATTGCCAAACTTGGAAAACATAAAGACGGTTGAAGCGTTTGGTGTGGGCCATTTGGGTGATCTATATGCGAAATACGAGGTTGCTGTCGCTGCGACGAATTCGACTGGTGCTACCAAGTACGGTTCGTACAAGGAGGCATTTGAACTTGTTGACAAGAGAACTAATGATCTATGGATAGTTTACTTCCCAGGTGGCGGTAACGAGGAGAGTCGCGTTCGTGCTACTGCGACAGCCGCCAATGGTCTTACCTACTGGGAAAATGCGGTAATCGGCCTCCATCCGGAAGAGCAGCTTAAGCTTTATTTTTCCGACGAGCAGAACGACGGGCGCATCACCCTGAAGATATCCGATTCTTATGAATCCGACCTTGCTGCACTGTATGACGTGAAGTTTAAGGTGTGGTCAATTAACAGTGGCAGATATTATCCTAGTGATACTGATGGCGAAGGCTCTATAGACTACAGGCTAAATGAGGGCTATTATCTTCGTAACAGTATAAGGCTTCCTTATGCTGCGTCAAGCACTGACTCTACAGAATTTCGTTACAAGATTGAACCTTATATCTTCGGTCTCTAGCAAAAACGCATAGCAAGAAATTCTAAGACGAAGGAGGAAACGATGAAAAAGACAATTGCGCTTCTTTTCGCGGTTGCTTCAGCGGCGTTGTTCGCCGGCAAGGACGATCTTCTTATTACATTCTCGACGCCCGGTCCCGACAAGTACGCCGATGGCAAGGATGTCCTGGTGGGCGAGTGCTATGCACTTGTCTATACTTCCGCCAAGGGCGTGGATACGACGGTTCTCGTCTATCCCGGCGCGGAGGAAATCGGCACCCCCGAAAACCCTTGCCGCAGGTGCCCTCCAGTCCTGTTCATCGTCGACGAGGACACTGCAAAACTGTACAAAGGCGGCACATGGAGCGTCCGGCTTCTCGATACCCGCGATTTCACGAACGGAGCGACGGGCACTGCGCTGACGGGCGGAACGACGATGCCTGCGGGCAATATCGCGGCGACCGTGACGAGCGGTATTAAGATCACGGAGACTTTCGAGAGTGCGGACTCTCAAACCGCTGTTTCCTCCGGCGACTACACGATCCCGAAGCCGGTCGTGACGGGAATAAAGGTCGAGGGGGCGAATGTGTTCGTTTCCGTCGGGAATATCGTTCCCTGCATTCCTTACACGCTTATGTCGGCCACTGACGGCAAGACGTTCGATTTTGTTGCGCCGGAGGACATCGGCACGGAGAAGTCCACCGACGCCACCAGCCTCACCCTCAGCGTCCCTAAGCAGGGCAACGCGCAGTTCTACAAGGTATCGACTAAGGAATAAGACAGGAGGTATCGAAAATGAAGAAAGTAATCGCTATCATAGCCGCCTCCCTCTCGTTTGCAGTGTTGGCAGCGCCTCGCGTGGGGTACTACACCCCGGAGATAGGTCTGTTTAAGAAAAAAATGACTTTAAAAAATAACATAATTCCCGTCAAGCATACCACACTCACGAACAGGACTGGTAATGTGAGCGTCAGGGAATATGTCTGCACAAACTGCCTTCCAGTCGGAACACATATGTTTGTGTTCAAGGATAATAATTACAAGGCATACATATTAGATGCGGCCGAAGGTTGGAAGGGCGCTACTGTGCTCAACACATCAGGTTTGCCTAACGCCAATAGCGGCGATTTGGATGAAATCCTTTCGGTTGGTAGCGGAATTTGGATTAGGCCGCCTGATCCTGTTGAAGGTGAATATAATGTTCTTGTTTTGGGGCAACTTCTGACGGCGACAAATTCGACGATATTAGCAGGTAAATCGAATCTTATTGCAAATCCGAAAGAAGTCCAAAGGTGGCTTGATCTTGGTGGAGATCCTTCTTCCAAAGCTACTATTTCAGGGCCTTTTGCCAATGGGGATACTATTCTTAGGCTTCGTTCAGAAAATTTCAAGAATCTAGCTCCTGACCAGATTGTGTATAATTCTAAAAGTAATAAATGGTATAGCGTCACCTTGTCTGGAAATGAAGTTAGTTGTGTTGAAACGAACAAGTTGCTGATAGGCATGTATCAGGGACTTTGGTATGTTTCAAAAGGTTCCTCCAACATTACAATTGATTGGAAGTAGCGTAATAAGGCGATGCGTTTGCCATTGTCAACGCAGCAATAAATTTGATATAATATCTCCACAGCCATGAAAAAGATTTTTGCAATATTAACCTTGATGGTTGCGTTTGCGGCGAACGCCGACTATCTCTACTGGATGGTTGGTAATCCGACGCCTGGCACAATGCCGAATTTCGGAGGCCAACCAGTTGACTTGACCGTTTGGGACACTGCTAAACTCGTACTTAGCACTGATGCGAATGATCCAACTGCGACGCCAATTGCCACAATGTCACGTAGTACGGCTGAGTTCTTCAAAGAAATGGATGCTTATGCCTATGCCGACATTGGTAGCGGTTACAAACCGAGTACGACATATTTGATTGAGCTTTACGCAGATGGGGGAACTAGGTATCTTGGGTACGCAAGTGCTACGGCAGAGAGCCTAAGTTCATATATTTTCGAGATGGGTGGTATGTCGGCTAATGTCGGTACGGGCTGGATGGCGACGTCGTTCCATGTGCCGGAGCCGACGAGCGGGATGCTGTTCCTGTTGGGTGGAATGTTGCTAGGGTTGAGGCGCCGTCGCATGGCGTAATGTCATGGCTGTCCAACCCTTCGTGGGCGATCGACTGGAGAAGCGGGACTACATTTCCGCTGCTGTAGTCGGTTCTGTTTTTTTTCTAGTCTATCTCATCTTTTCGGGGAGCGGAGTCGAACCCTCGCTCTGGAATGAACTTTGCGTCGTCAGCGGGCTTAGGCCGCCAAGTACCATCGTCCCCGGCTTCTGGCGGGTGTTCGCGAAGATTCTCTACGCGATTTTCGGACTCCGCTTCGTCACCCCGGTTCTCAATTTCCTCGGCTCGCTCGCCGGCGGCGTGTGCGTCGCGCTGGTCTATCTCATAATCCGCCAGATACTGGCGTACCTCGTCCGCGTGCAGGATATCGTCCCGTGGAAGCCCGTCGCCGCGTTCTTCGCGATGGCCTGCACGGTCTGCTTCGCGGCCGGCGATTCGATGTGGCACGTCGTCTCCCCGCTCAAGCCCGCGACTCTGCGCCTTGTCGCGACGCTCTCGGCGTGGTATCTCTTCCTGCGCTGGCTCAGGGTGTCGGGCACGTGGCGCATACTCGTCATCATGTCCCTGTCAGGCGCGGTAGCGTCCGAGTCGCCGATAGGAATCCTCATGCCCTTTGTCGTCTACTTCGTCTACCGCATCTACCTGGTGGCGGTCGTCAACGACCACGTAAAGGTCGAGGGCGACGTTCCGGAGCTGATGTCACTTCCCAAGTGGCGCATGTTCTATGCGTTTCTGGGCGGTTTTGCGTTCTTCACGTTCCTGAACATCCTCACGTTTTCGCTGTTCGGCGGACTCGATGCGTGTGAGTGGAACGCTCTCGACGTCACGATAAACTACATGGTCCGCTACTACAGGCTCATAAACGAGGCGGCCACGCCGATGGGGTGGCTTCTTTCCGTCACTTTCACCGTCCTGCCGTTCATCGCGGCGATCGTGCTCTTCCCAGTGCTCTGCCGCGACTCGAAGCCTGTCGACTTCCGGGTCGGTCTCCTCCTCTTCTTCGCGGGCGTCGTCGCGCTCATGCAGGGCGGAATCCTCCCGTACACCGAGCTGTGGGCCATGTCGTCCGGCGGGGTGGAGGTGCGCTCCGAGTTCCTTGAGGGCCTCTTCTCGATCCTGACGGCCACCACGATAGCCCTGGCGGGGTCGTGCTTCAGGCTCGGATGCGAGAACTTCTTCGCGTACGACTCGGATGAGGGCAAGTACGTCGTCATCGAGAAGCGCGGCTTCGTTTTGCGGCATGTCGCCGAGACGATTATGATCCTCTGCATGCTGCCCGTCGTGCTGCGCATATACCGTCCGGCGGAAACGAAGATGCGCGAGATAGTCCACGACGCGCTTGTCGAGACCGTGCGCGAGTGCGGCGACGCGAAGTTCGTCTTTACGGACGGCAAGCTCGACGCCGGGCTTGAGCTGGTCGCCGCCGAGAAGGGGTCGGACGTCAAGCCGCTTAACTTGATGAGCGGGTCCTCCGCGTGGGAGAAGTACATCCGCACGCGCTACTTCGACGCGGAGTCGCCGGACTACAGCCTTGCGGAGACAGGGGTGCCGGTGCTGCTGCGCACGTGGGCGGGCGAGATGACGAACGGGATGGACCATGCGGCGGCGCAGCTCGGCTTCGAGTTCTGGCGCCGCGCCAGGAAGCCCGTCCCGCCGCGCTCCGGCTTCGTCGCGAGGACCGTCGGCATCGACGACGAGGAGTCCAGGCGCGGCGCCGAGGCCGCGAAGGCGATAGCCGACCGCATCCTCGCCGTTTCGCGCAAGTATCCGCATCCTCCCGTGACTTCGGCCCTCAGGATCGCGTTCTCGGCCGTTTCCTGGCGCATTTCGCGCTTCATGCGCATGGGCGAGGAGGACCAGACGGCCAACGAGCTCGACGAGTGCAACGAGGCCGTCAAGCACATGATGCGCCTCGTGGAGTACGAGCGCATGCGTGCGTTCATGCAGATGACTCCGTTCGAGGGACTTCGCCTCGCCCTTGCGAGGGCCGACTTCTCCGAGGCGCGGCGCTACGGGGCGACGGTGCTCCAGATCGACCCGGACGTGCCCGAGGCCAATTTCGGAATGGGCATGGCGTTCCTGATGGAGGAGAAGTACAAGGAGGCGGAGCTGTATCTGGAGCGGACGCTCAAGCGGCGTCCCGACGAGCCGGCCGTCCTGAACAACCTCTCGATAATCTTCCGCAAGACGAACAGGCTCGACAAGGCGCTGGAGTACGCCAAGAGGGCGCACGAGGTGATGCCCGACAACGAGGAGATCGCCCGCACGCTGAAGGAGACCCAGATCGCCGTCGACGCCCGCAAGGCCGCTCTGAACACCGCCTTCGGAAGATGAGAAGCTCCTTTGCATTCGACCGGCGCGCGTATCTCCTGGACGTAAGCGACAGATGCCCCAGCAGGCGGACCATGCAGGAGCTCGTCGACGTCCTCGCCAGGTTCGGATACAACGAGTTCTTCCTGCTCGACGCGGCCAAGGCGCCGCGGGAGGTCCCGCTGGAGACCGCGAAGACGGCGGCCTACTGCT
>Ga0310696_10009707_pt1 | contig 11110 bp, 14 predicted proteins | sample AusTroGonzalo_MG_4_FD_203885 | JGI IMG/M metagenome (GOLD analysis project Ga0310696, IMG submission 203885) | Bovine rumen microbial communities from tropical cattle in Woodstock, Queensland, Australia - Gonzalo_02 (v2) (version 2) | ecosystem: Host-associated > Mammals > Digestive system >...
AGGGGACAGTCCCCTTTTCCACATTTTGTATTATTCGGAACTCAGTAAATCACTACAATATTCATCCAATACCGCAATCAAACGTTCCTTATCAGGATTTTCATCCCACACAAACAGCGACAGCACAAGATTGTAACCTTCAGTCTGGCCACAACGGTCAATTTTCTTTAGTTCCGGCGGAGCATAAGACAAATACCAAGACTCAAAGAGCCTTTTTCTTACCATTTCACGGCCATCCAATGAATCGCACGTAATTAGCATTGAATCCAGATGATTCTGAAAAAACTTAGCAAGAATAGCACAGATGGTATCAGACACATAAGCATCCACCATTCCATCCACCCCGGAATTGAGCTTATCAAAATTAAAAGTGTAAAGATTGTCTGCAAATGGGAGTTTCAAGAAATAAGCAACGTAAGTTGCCCCCGAAGGTGTTTTAAAATGGTATTGCTCGTCCTCAACCCAATAATCATACGGGCGTAACGAACTCAACATCTCTCTCCTGCTCTATAGTCTTACTTGGAACACCTTCACGAATACTACGGATGATAGAATGCTTATCCTCTATCATCTTGACAAAAATGTTATCATTCTCCTTCTTTTTCATGTCGTATAGTTTTATTCTTTGCAAAGATATCATTCATTATCAACATTATCAATTCTTTCATTCAAAAAAAATGTGGAAAAGGGGACAGTCCCCTTTTCCACATTTTCACACCAGCATTCCACGATACAAGGAAGGTGATTCCTTCCTCTTAAGCAGCAGACAGAGCATATCCGAATCATCATACCTAGAACGCACAATGAAGAACCCATCGGCATCCGGTTCGCTTACAATAGAGCCCATTGATGTGCTGGATTCCCTCCACAAAGATGATGACGTCGATGTTATCGTATGCATTGAAACGTAATCAAATTCATCAGTCAGAAGATTCAACGCATCATTTTCACCATCCTTTGATTTCCATTTATTAATCCACTCATTTAGAGAAGAATAGCCACTTTCAGCCATCTTTGCACGTATAAAGTTCAGCACCTGCGTCTTATCCTCAATGTTATCCAAATAATGGAACTTTAGAATCTCATACGCATATTTAGCAACCGGAATATTCAGACATGGAGTCTCCGGCAACTGACCATGAATATTAACCTCATCAACCAACGCTTTTAAAATATCAATGGTCGATATCTCCAACAGGTCAATCTGTTGCAGGATCTTCTCCTTCTGGTCCATCAGATCAGGCCTCAGATTATCCTTAAGATACTCCTCGATAGCCTCCGGCAGAAGGTTTGAGAACTCAAAACGATAACGAATCCTTCCAGGTCGGCCCAGAAGATTATCATTCAGCATCATCTGATTGGTTGTCAGGATATACAAACGGCGACATGCATTATACACGCCATCGATAAGTCTAAGCAGGATATCATCATCCTCACCCTTCTTAAAGGTCTTTTCGGCCTCATCAATAAACACGACACATTCAAAATTCAAAGACTGCAGGAAAGGCAACAGACCATCACAATTATTCTGAACAATCACCACCGGCAGACCGATTGCATTGCATAACAGCTTGGCCGATATAGTCTTACCCGTACCTTTAATGCCGTTGAATATTATTCCGAGATTCTTGTTTCCATCAATAAAAGTATCAGATTGCCATGTCTTTTTGACCAGCCCGATGATCGGATCCGTACCCAACTCATACAGTTTAAAATCAAAATCAAACTTATCTCCGATTCTTTTCAGGCCGATTCTCTTCATCATAGGGGTGCTCATCTGCACCACCACAAAAACGCCTTCACCCGGCGATTCAAGCAAACGAGTATCTCCGCTCACAGGGAAAAAAGTTCCCGATTCATTAATCCATTGCTGATTATTTTTCATACCTCGTACATTAAACAACGCCGCAAAGGTACTCTCGCCCCACATTCCCCTCCAAATCTCTGCAAGGTCCAGCAAAATGTGGAAAAGGGGACTGTCCCCAATTTCACATGTGGAATTGGGGACAGTCCCCTTTTCCACATTTTTACATTTTGCTCCGAATTCTATCTGTGATGCCGCGGCTAATGCCGGTCACGCGAGAAATCTGAAGCGCATTCCCACAGAACAACAGTAGCTGCTTAAGCACCTCATCTCGTTCACTCTTCTTAAGCTGCTGAATCTCAGACATTTCCGATATACCCATCTCAAGTCTGATATACTCGCGCACCCTGTCATCGGTCAAACGTTGTCCTGGATCGCAATCAAAATCCAGGATTCTCTGCGCTTTAGGCAACGGTTCTTCAACCAACTCCTTGAGCGCATCAAAAGAAATCTTTTGAAATACAGCTCCAGTACAACAAACTGGTACATAAGCTTTTAGTTCGGGATCAAACTCTCGCCAGCTACTCCATCGGTAATCCTTCACATTATCAACCAGTCCCCCGGCTATCGGATTCTGATGAATATACCGCAGCAAAGTCACAAAATACTCCATATCATTCACATTCTCATTTCTGAAACGATCCTGGAACAGATGTCCGATATGCTCGTACTTGTGATTGAAATAGCCCGCATAAGAACCTGATATGCACTTAATTGCATCCGATATCTTCACATCCTGCTCTTTAACCAGCAGATGCACATGATTGGGCATCAGGCAATATGCATAAACCACCAATTCCGGTTTCATCGGCTTCCCAGTCTCATCAACCGGAAAGGCCACCCGCCTAATCTCATAAAGGAACTTGATATAATCTTTATCACTCTCAAAAATGTCTTGCCGGTTAATACCGCGCAACATCACATGGTAAACACCAGATTCACTATAATTCCTTGCTTTTCGTGACATAGAATAACAGAATTTGCAAACAACACGCAAATGTAAAAAACTTCCTGAATGTGGAAAAGGGGACAGTCCCCTTTTTCACATTTTCTTATTTTTGCAGATAATAAACTCAATAAACTATGGAACTGAACAAAACCGACAGAGCTCAATTGAAAGAGATAATAAAGAAAGGTATCCTTAAGCTGTGCAAGGAGTGGTTGGAACAAACAGATAAGCTCATCAATAAGGAGTATGATAATAAGGAAAATGCATTTGACAGATGCATGGAAATAACCAAACGGTCAAGCATTTTCTACAAAGAAGCAATGATGCGAGAAAACTATTATCGCACCCAAATGATGCTTTCGGGGGCTGCTGCCTTATTAGCCCAAGGCTATATTTCTATAGATGATATTGCCGATTGTCGCGAAGAGATTAAATCCGCCATCAAACAAATAATAGCATAACATATACAACACGTCTTATGAGGGACTTTAAAGAATTGACATCACAGTTGCAGGCATGGATCGACCAAATGCAAGCTGCAGGCAAACACGTGGACATTGACTCCATAAACCAGCATCTTGAAGAAATGATGACAGTGCAAAACAACGCACCCGCCGTCTATTTCAACGGATTCACGCCTCAACAGATGCACAAGATGATTTACTCTCCTCTGGAAGACGGATGTCCCGTGCAGTTCAGAACACTGGCCGACAATCAGATAGCAGAGATTCCTATTATGCGGCAGGTACTGAGCTTAATGACAATCTTGGCAAACGGTGAATTGAAACTCACAGCCCAAGGATACATTCCGCCCAAAATCGTGAATGAACTCTATCAGATTGGCACTCACAGTTGGTCAACAGAATGGTTCAAACAGAAAAACGAGCCGAAAGTTGAAGAGGTTCAGGTGCTTAGGGTTGTACTCAAGGAATGCGGATTAATCAAGACACGCACAGGTAAGATGTCACTCACCGCAAAAGGAAAGAGCCTGCTGTCAAAACAAAATGAACTGCTTCACACCGTGATGCTTTTCCTGCTCAGAGATTACAATACCGGATGGCTCGACGCCTATGACGATATGGAAGTTGGCAATGTAGGACGCCTATACTCACTTTGGCTTCTACACCATTTCGGTAACCAATGGAGAAACACTAATTTCTATGCCAATGAATATTTCAGTGCATTCCCTACAATGATCAACGACGATATATACGGATATAGAATCTTCAACCGACTCTTCAGACACATCGGACTCTGCCAGATAAATGAACGTGCAGAGGACCGAGGACATGAATTTGGACATAAAGTAATCAAAACAGATCTCTTAGACAAGGTCTTTGTATTTCAAGAGCCCCAACAATGAACACAGAGACACACCCGTTTGAGCCGTTCCTGCCGGAGAACGCAAAGATCCTGTTTCTGGGCAGTTTCCCGCCGCAGCCTCACCGCTGGAGCATGCCATTCTATTACCCCAACTGGATCAATGACTTCTGGCGCATCATGGGCCTGATACACTTCAACGACAAAGACCACTTCTGCATCATCAAAGAAAAACGATTCAATGAGGCCGATATACGCGACTTCTGCGCCCAGAAAGGCCTAGCCTTCTACGACACCGCGACCCAAATCCGACGCCTAAAAGACAACGCCTCCGATGCCTTCCTGGAAGTAATAACCCCGACCGATATCCCCGCACTGCTGCAAAAAATCCCTCACTGCACCACCCTGGTCACAACCGGCCAGAAAGCCACAGAGGTAATAGCACAGACCTTCAACTGCCCCATCCCACCAGTAGGCAGCCACATAGAAACAAACATCGCCAATAGAAAAATCACTTTCTACCGCATGCCATCAACCTCAAGAGCCTACCCCCTCCCACTAAACAAAAAAGCTGACGCCTACCGCCAGCTCTTCAAAATGTGAAAAATGTGGAAAAGGGGACTGTCCCCTTTTCCACATTATTTGTAACGTCCCTCAACAACACTCCAATCCAAAATCCCCCACAAAGCCTCCAGCTGAGCCGCCCGACGATTCTGATAATCCAGATAATAAGCATGCTCCCAAACATCAAAAGTAAGCAACGGCTTAAGCCCGCGGACAACCGGATTAGACGCCCCAGCCTCCTGGCTAATCACCAGCTCTCCCAGAGCATCGTAAGACAGCCAAACCCATCCGCTTCCAAACAGCCCAACGCCCTTGGCAACGAACTCCGCCTGGAACGCCTCCACGCTGCCCAACTGCTTGATGATCTGAGCCTTCAATCGGCCGCCATCGGTCAAAGCCACGCCACCCTTACAGAACTGAGTAAAGTAAAGATTATGGTTCAATATCTGCCCCGCATTATTAAACACAGCCCCACTAGACTTGCATACGATCTCCTCAAGAGACAAATCCAGAGAAAGCCCGCTCCCAGGCAGCAACTTATTAAGATTATCCACATAAGCCTGCAAATGCTTCCCGTGATGAAAACTAAGCGTCTGAGCGCTAATAACCGGCTCCAGATCTTGAGCCCCGTACGGCAATGTAATCAGTTCAAACATAACTCAAAAGCTTTAATTGGTTCAACATTAAGCGAAAATAAACATTTGTTCGCTACAATCCAAATATCAGCTTTTTATTTGATAATCCCGTATTATCAAGTTTTTCTTAGATATAATCTCTTTTTCTAACAAAATATAATGCCCCTCAAATATGCTCTCATAATCCATATGAATTCCTAACCGAGCGCAAAGTGTTCATCCCCACCATATAAGCAAACATGCAACTGGTAGAAATTGCAGATTACCAAATGGCATTTCTTTCAAACCAGTCTCTGTTTTAGTGGTAACAAAACGCAAATAACGTAATTCAACAACTTCGGATCCTTAACAATCAGCCGCTAGTATCTTGACAATCAGCAACTAATGCTGTTTCTGCAGATTAAGCATAAAAAACGCTGCTTAATATGACGAAAGGCAGCAATTCCAGCCATACCACAATATAATCACCACCGTCTCCACACCCAAAACTTCCATTAGCAAAGCCCTTATCTATATTTATTATTTTTGCAATAATCGCAAAAACTATAAATGAATCATGCTTTTATTCCTATAGGCCCGATGCCCCGATACTCCCTAACCCTCATCTCATACTCCGGAGCAGTATAATCAATATACATCTCATACTCTTTAAGTCTCTTAGCTTGGGCAATCTCATGTAACAACGCTTTATGTTCCTTTGAGATATGTCGTCCATAATATATTGCCACTGGCTTATATAAAATCTTTGATGGCTCAGAATCTGCAATATCACGGAGAGTGCAATCAATCATTCGCCACTCCTTCTCATAAGCCCATAATGAAGATTTGTGCAGAGCAATCTTAATGAATGAAGTTATATCGGGATTATTAGCCTCAATGCCTAGCATTCTTAGAAATGACCATGCCATATAAAGAGACACATCCATTCTCTCATCATCGTATATCACCGGATACAATCCAACATTTTTAATTGGTTTTTCCAGAGTCGGCCTAAAATTATATTCCAATGCGAAGCCCTGGTGAGAATTGGCATAATGACTCCACATGAGAACGGAATTCACACTCTCGCTAAAACAGGCCATAGTCGAATACCTCTTGGCAGTTTCCGTTAGAATCGGGAAATAAGTCTCTATGAGATTTACCATATTACCCCTGCTCTCCTCAATATTGTCTTTCAATACACTGATATCATCAATTGACATAAGTGCATTCTTGAGGAAATCAATTATGCCACCAGGAAGAATCTGTTTCACTTCCTCCGGAAGGTCATTCCCCTGCGCAAACCAGGCCTTCATTCCTTCAATAGTTTCATAACTCATTATTGCCTTTACTGACCGTATTATTTCCTCTTGGTCATATCTCACTAGAGTATCGTACGGATCATTAAACCTATCAGCAGTCACTGCAAATATTGCATCATTCTTAAAAGCATCTATTTGCCGATTATTATTCAGATCATTATTCAAAGATCTATAGCGAAAGAGCGCATTAGGCATCATTTGAAATAAAGCTTCCGATACAGGAAACAATATTTTCTTCATATCCTCCTCAGATGTTCCGTCTGGAACTATAGAAGCATGTAATCTATTTGCGAATTCAGCCCTATTCATACCACTATTATGCGATATTATCAGAAATCTACACCACGAATCCTAATACCATGACTATTACGTTTACGCATATTATCTATCTGTATATCCCTCATCCTTTCCAAAAATTCCACAAAATCTCCAGATTCCATATCTGTGGAATGTATAAACCTAACCTTATTTCCATCAACCAGTCGCCCATATCCTTCACTAATCATACTTCTCAGTTGCCGCTTCAGTTGTAATTCAGAGTCCTCATCCTTAGTAAAGAAAGTAATATTAACGCTATCCTCCTGTTTCATTCCCTCTTTGCAGCATGACATAAAGAAATCCTGGAAATAGTCAAAATCCTGACGGCCCAATGAATGTCCATAGAAAACCACATCTTCCACATTCTGCAATGCATATCTCACATTGGGTGACCTGTAATAAGTATCAAAGGCCTTGTACAAATAGTCATAGTCTTGTTTCAACTCGTAATTACTTGCCACGCCCAGTATGATACTGTTATCTGCACATGAACCATGCACATGTTTATATCTTATCTTGTTGTAACCCAACTTTTCACATATTGCTCCAAGGTCAGTATAGTTAAATGACAGAACTATGTCAAATATAGCATTTGATGAAATAACTTCAAGTACCTTTGCTGACATCGATTCCTTTTTCGCTTTGAGTAATTCGTGATTACTCACAAACTTGAACAATGCATTCTTCACATTAAGATATGTCTGCTTGTCGTCATAATATGAAGGTAATAGAATCTTCTGTTTTTCACTATAATCAGTTGCTATTTGTGCATAATCCAGCAATGAATTTTCCAAGTCAAACCAGTTTTCTTTCTTATCCTTTTCCAGTCTCTGAGCTAAGAAAGACTTCTTACAATCCTCCTCTTTTATAGGCCAAAAATCACATTGAGCGAACTCGCGATATGATGTATGCAAGCCCAGGTCTAAATCAAAACCATTACCAACTATAAGAACTTTCTTGCCCATATATTTATTAGTAACAAACATTACAAGAAATCCTTCAACTGCCTATCCTGCGGACAATACCCCAGTTCCTGATTCTTACTTAACAATAAATGAATTAATGACATGATATCATCAGGATTAGACCATTCACTCAAAACGTCAATAAGGTTTGACATATCTTCAGTGGTTGCCATTCTGGAATCGGCTCCTCTCACTCCCTCTTTAATATTATTTTTCTCCTTATGACTCAACAAAATAGCTACAAGTTCCCTAACAACTTTTGATTGTGGCTCTCCAACAGGGAGAAACATTCTCAAGGCCTTTTGGATATTATGATAATATAACTCATAAGACTTTTGAGGATCTTGAACAGGTATTCCCATAGTCCTGAAAATCTCCTCACTTGTCGATTGACTGCCAAACAAGTTTTCATTGGCATGACGTGCTTCAACAATTCTATCAACAGCCGTTTTCAGCTGTTCTAACTTCTCAACAGATAAACTGGTATTCATATTTACGCTATTCTAATATTGTTTAATACTCCTTTTATTTCAGTTATCGCTTCATCAAGTTTCTGTTTTTCAACAAAATTGAAGAAAATCGTCCTAGTTACACTGGTAGTACTTTTTAGATACTGTGATAACATCTTATAACCAGCAGATCGTCTTTCCTTTGGCAAGTTATCCAAATATACCCCATACAATATAGAGCTATCCACACTAAGCTGTTTTGATAATTGCCTTATTTTGATTTCAAAGTTTACTACACGATCCAGATTAACTAATACATCCTCAGGAACAAGAACCCTTAAAGCAAACGTGTCTGCCTTTTCTTCATTGAATAGCAAATCTGGCTCATTCTCACTTGTTATATGGTAAGATGCAGAAACAAGCAAATCATAATCGTTAATTACATGATACAATTCATGTATCAATGATACCCACAATTTGTGGTACTTTTTTTGCATATCTGTGATTACTATGCATGGTTTATCATCAATAATCATAGTTACACCAAAGGCGCCTGTCTTTTCTATATATGGTTGGGTTAGCACAGTGACACCTAATCTATATAAAATCATGACAGCCTTTTCATATCCATGAGCCACATCTTCTGTGTACTCTTGTATGTGTTTCATGAATTCTATTAACGTATCCCTATCGTAATCATATGGGTTATTAATCTTCTCAAATGAATGAACGGCACATTTTAGCCAAAAGTCCCTCATCTTACGAGCTTTGTTTTCCTCTATCTGACGCTTGGACTTACTGAACAAAGCCGGATGCCTAATAAAACTATCATACTCCATGATTGAATTATTAAAGCCGAAGAAAGACCTTAATTGCTCATCGTATGTATCGATAGTAGTGCGTTTCTTTATAATACCAATGCTTTTCAAGGTTGGTATATCAAATCTGTCAAAAATATATGACAGTGTATCCGCTTTATCAATATCAAAGTTTTCATTATCAGACATCGTCACCTCATATGCACTGATAAAATCCTCCTCTCCCATTCGCAAGAAACGCATAATCAAAATAGCCTGACTGAATTTCAAATCAGCACCTTCTTTGATAAATTTATTCAGAGCTCGTCTATCTATATTCAAGACATCAGCCAGAGAATGTTCCGAGATTCCATTCTCTTGCATATGTTCAACCAGAATATCTCTCAAGTTCTGGTTTGAATTTTGTTTTACCAGCTTAAAGTATGGCATTTTATGTACATTTTTGTGCAAATTAACCAATAATAATCCATCTATGCAAGAATTCGTTGTGCAAAAATGCACAACGAATTCAATTTCTCTAATAATCTCACAATGCAGTTTACATGAATTAGCAAAAGAGTCTATTGTTAACTTAAGCTTAGAACCTGATACCCAATACGCCAATATCTAAGCCTGTATCTGAGTATAGCGCTAATTAGATACCGAGTGTAGCGCCCTAAATGGTACCGCTATGACGCGCAAATGGGTACCGACTTAGATGCCTGTTGGTTTTGCCTGGTAAATATATGTTTATTTTCTCTTTCTACGTCTCATTGATTCATCTTTTAATTCAATGTGGATTGCATTACTTACCAGCCGGTCCATTATTGCATCAGCCAGTGTAGGTTCAGCTATGTAATCATACCACTTGGCTACAGGCAGCTGAGATATGATAATCATTGACTTCCTGTCATACCTTTCTTTCAGTATCTGGAGTAATGCCAGTCTGGAGTTTGTATCAAGTGGTTGCAGTCCAAAATCATCCAGTATGATAAGATCATTTCTTTCCAAGCGTGTAATTACCCTCAAGAAGGTACCATCCATCTTGGCTAAGGCTATCTTCTCTATAAACTTGTTCATGTTTATATACTCTGTACGCAGTCCCAGATAACAGGCCTGACGTCCTAAGGCACAGGCAAGATAGGACTTGCCACAGCCTGTAAGGCCTGTTATGAGCAGATTCTCCGCCCTGCGTACAAAACTGCAGTCTGACAGTTCCTGTAGCTTTGATTTTGGCAGGTTACGTGTTTCGGAGCACTCTATATCTTCCAGATTGGCATTGTATCTAAGTTTACTAGTCTTGAGATACATCTGCGTTTTCTGGTCGTCCCGGTAGAGACGTTCGGCTTCAGCTATTTTGGCTACGGCAAGATCCATGTCCGGCCGTTCTGACACAGGCATAAGAGTTATTGCCTTATAGGCTTCTGACATACCCCTAAGCTTAAGGTTGTAAAGGAGATCTATGGTTTCTTGGGTATTCATCGTCTTCAGCCTATTTGTGAGTAACTCTCCGCACCTCTCACGTTATCATTGTGCGGGGTGATTGATATTATATCGTTTGCACCTACACTGATAGCCTTGTCCATATTATTGTCAATCATGTTCTTGAGCAACTGGATGGAAAAGTTCTCAGTCTGCATATGTATGTAGTAGCATGCCTTTTCAACACGCCTTTCGCCGTGTTTCTCGGCAAAACGGAAAAACGACTGGCAGTTCCTGTATGCGTATTGCGGCAGTATAGGGCCGTTGATGATATTGCTTACGGCCCATTTTGATTCCGGCCCTATTGACATGGCACGTTTGAGATAATCTTCAGCATTGAGCTCACGGCTTCTCTTGTAAGCCTTGTGGTTGGCCGGCATGTGGTTCTCGTCCGTCGTGTAGGCAAACTTCTCAAAACTCCTGCGGTGTATGGCTATGCGCTCCATGTTGCAGTATATTTCAACGG
>Ga0310696_10009715_pt1 | contig 11103 bp, 9 predicted proteins | sample AusTroGonzalo_MG_4_FD_203885 | JGI IMG/M metagenome (GOLD analysis project Ga0310696, IMG submission 203885) | Bovine rumen microbial communities from tropical cattle in Woodstock, Queensland, Australia - Gonzalo_02 (v2) (version 2) | ecosystem: Host-associated > Mammals > Digestive system >...
CCCCCCTCCGCATTATCCATATTGGTATGCATCGACACTACCGTCACACCCTTCTGAATAGCCCGCATCACCGTGCGCTGCACATCAGTCATGTCACTAATCGTCTTCAAACCACGGAACAACAGCGGATGGTGGCTCACAATCAGATTGCAACCCTTCGCCACGGCCTCGTCAACAATCAATTCGTTGACGTCCAGACACAATAAGGCCCCTGAAACCTCCGTCTCTGTCAGTCCAACCTGCAAGCCAGCATTATCCCAACTTTCCTGCAAGGGCAGAGGCGCGTAACGTTCAAGGGCGCTCAGCACTTCTTTGATTTTCACGCTGCAAAGGTACAAAGAAAAGCCGAAACATCGCTTCGGCTCTTCCAAATATTAAATGTATTTAACGATTTACCAGTCAGTTAGCCGCGCTCTCGACTCTACATGATCCTCAATCTTGTCATCCAAGGCAGGGAAGAAATCAATGCCCGTCAGCGCCTCAATCTCATCTACCGTGCGCAACGCCTCTTCCATGGTCTGCTTCACCCCTTCATTGCGATACACAAAGCCAATAGCCATGGCGCGCTTACGACAGAGTATAACCTTAAAGAAGGCCTCGGGCACCCACACCTTGTTCTTGCCGATGGTCTTGCGATCACGCAGATCTCCATAGATCGGCCCACAGACGATGTCAATGGCCCCGTATTTCCGCGCCCAGTCACGACACAGGATCTCCAGGTCATTCCACTCGTACTTGTTCAAACCGTGGTTCTGGGGACAAATATTCGTAAACAGGAACGACTCGCGCATGGCCTGCTTATCCCACTTGTTATCACCCGCAGGACACATGTGACCACGGTCGAAACGGGAGTTGTAATAGTCGTTGTTCGTGGCCCTGGGCGACTTCACCTCGTCATCTTCCTGGAAGATCTCCTGCTTGCGCTGGTGAGGGCCTTTGGTATGGCCTTCTGTCAGGTGCCAAGCCACCCAGTTGGGCGACTTACTCTCCTTATTATACGACACGATAAAGCCTTTCTTATGCAGAATCTGTTCAGGACGGTCTCTCAAGGGCGCAGGCTGCTCATAGAGCGTCTTCTGAGGGGCACTGTACAGCCCATCGGGCGTCTGCGCCTGACTCTGGCGGCCCTTGCACGATAACATGCCCACCGCCAACAATAAAAACAATAGGTTGCTGTATCTCATCTTACTTATTTGGAATGGTCATATAAACAATGGAAATCACCAGCTCGCCACCAGACCTTACGCTCCTGGGAACTGGATATAACGCTGAGATAATTCATACAACACAATAGATAGCGCCAACGACAAGACTGAGGCAGAGATACAGCCCACCACCATCATCAGCATCACCACAAAGGCGTAGAGGGGCGTAAAACCGCCTACAAAGAGTCCTACCAGCAACAGAGGCATGGAGGTCAGACCTAACACCGTGAGATTGGCCACCGTCGGGGAGATGACTGCCAACAGACTGCGACGCAGGAAGGGGATCAGGGCCTTGAAATGGGTGACGCCGTTACCACGCAGGAACTCATATTGCTCCTCATCGGCCTTCAACGACGTCAGATAGGTATTCATGCCTCGTATCATCATCGTCGTGGTATGGCCCATCAACAATGCCATCACAGGGACAAACCAGAGGGGATCAAACACCCGCACATGAAGGCCGATACCCAATACCCACAGGCCTACGAGGAACACGCCTAACAACATGCCACCACTCACAGGGAGCAGCAAACGGCGCACCTCAAGCTTGCAACGCTTCAGCACCAGGAAGGCTGCATATACCGTGACACAGAAATACCACAAGAGCGTGAGCCAGGGACTGTTCAACTGGGTCAGGGCCCACATCAGCACACAGAGCAAGGCCAACTGCACCAGCATGCGTCCTACAGCCACACCAAAGGTCTTCAGCTGCTGCCGGTCCAACCAGTACAGGGCCCCCGCTGGTATCAGCAACAGGAGAATCCCCAATATCACATGTATCAATAGTTCTGTCGTCATTGTCTTATCGTGTCTAAGTTGAATATCAAATCAGCCCGCGCCAACAGCTGGGGCTTACGGGAGGCTAACAGCACCGTCTTACCGGCCTTCGCCTGCACTGAGAGCAGGTCTAACAACTGCTCCGTCAACTCTGGCGTCAGATCTGCCGCAGGCTCATCGGCAATCACGATGGGCCTGTCAGAGGCCTCACGGAGCGTTTTCCCGGCCAACTCGCAGATGGCCTCAGGAGATAAGGGCTCAGGCGCCTCCGCTGCCACCGCAGAGGGCAAGATGGCATGGTTCCACACCCCATACTCATCGGCCTCACTGACGGGCATCTCAGGGGCACGCAACTGGTGGCCCAACTGACGGATCTCCTGCGGCAGATAGACCATCAGATTCCGAAAGGCAGGGGCTGAAGCCACCGTCAACAGTTCGCCATCGACACTCACGAAACCGGACTCCACGGGCAGAAAACCCATCAACGTGCGCAAAAAAGTGGTCTTCCCAGAGCCTGCCGACCCTGTGATACAAGTCATCTGTCCGTCCCTGGCAATGAGCGAAAGACCCTTCACCAGGCACCTCCCTCCAACGGAGATCGTTGCGTCTTTGACCTCTAACATATCATTTGTTTGTGCAAAGGTAAGAATAATTTTTTATCTGAGGGTATTATTCTGAGAAAAAATGAGTAATTTTGCACCCGTGATGACAACCAGATTCTCAGAAAAGCTGAAAGTAGTCTCTTTCATGGCCATTCTCGCCGTGTTCTACTTGCATGCCTCTTTCCCCGAAGAGGTGACCGCTACCATGAGAATTCCAACCTTGGTAAGGGCCTGTATAGCAGAGACTTTCGGCCATTGTGCCGTACCTATGTTCTATGCCATCTCGGGCTTTCTGTTCTTTAAAGGCATCAGTCAACTGCATCAGGTACTGGGCAAGATGAGGAAAAGGGTCAAAACCCTCATCGTGCCCTTTGTCATTGCCGCCCTACTCTTCGCCCTCTTATATCTGATAATATCGCCGGAGAAGTTTGCCGACAAATCGCCTTGGAACATCTTCTACGCCATCTTCTTCGATGCGGGTTCTTACATGCCCATGGCTTATCACCTCTGGTTCCTGCGCGACCTTATCATCGTGGTGGCCTTATCGCCAGTCCTGTTTTACTTGAGGAAGTATCTGAAACTGTGGAGTCTGCCCGTCCTGATCATCCTCTACTGGCAGTTCCCCTATGCACTGTTTACCTATGCCATGATCTGGTTTGTGGCGGGTAGTCTGCTGCTGGACAAACTGGAGCGCATCCCTCGTTGGGCGGTCTTCGGTCTCTTGGCAGTATTCATCCTCCTGGTGCTGTTCCGACTCAACTTCGGCTATGCCTGGAAATACCTCAATATCTTGGAGATAGCAGCTGGCATCACGGGCCTGTGGTGCCTCTACGACATCATCGTTCCGAATGACTTCAGACTGCGCAACGCCCCTGCCCTGACTCTGGCATGTCAGTTTACCTTCTTCCTCTATCTCTACCACGAACCGCTCTTCCATGGCATCCTCAAGCTGTTCCCCATGCTGTTGGGGCACAACTGGCTGGGCTATACCCTCTCCTTCCTGCTCTCTCCCCTCATCTTCCTGCCCATCGGCATAGGCATCGGCTATGGTCTGAGGAAGTACCTGCCGGCGCTCTACAGCCTCATCACTGGCGGAAGGGATTACAGGGACTGTTGGCGAATGCCAGCTGAATGGGAACCGCAGGAGTGCGTCCAACTGACATGGCCGCATGAGGGCACTGACTGGGCACCCATACTCGACGAGATCACTGCCACCTACGAGGAGATGGCACGCGAGATCAAGAAAAGGGAACCCTTACTCATCGCAGGACAACCGAATAACGACACCTGGGCCCGCGATCATGGCTTTATTTCCCTGGTCAACGACCAAGGGGACAGAAAACTGCTCGACTACTGTTTTAATGGCTGGGGAGAGAAGTTCCCGGCCGACCTCGATAACGCCATCAACCGCAGACTCTACGACGAGGGCAGACTCAAGGGCGAGTACGTCAACTGCCTCGATTTCGTACTGGAAGGAGGCTCTATCGAGAGCGATGGCAAAGGAACGGTATTCACCACCTCGGGCTGTCTGATGGCACCTCATCGTAACCAACCGATGACGCAGGCTCAGATAGAGGCACGACTGTTGAAAGACTTCCACGCCAAGCGCATCCTCTGGATTGACCACGGTAACCTGACTGGGGACGACACGGACGGACATATCGACACCCTGGTGCGCATCTGTTCTGAAGATACCTTATTATATATAGGTTGTGACGACCCCAAAGACGAACAATACGAGGAACTCAAGCTCATGGAAGAGCAACTGCGCACCTTCCGGACCCTGGAGGGAAAGCCTTACCGCCTCGTCAAACTGCCCACACCAGAGCCCATTTACGAGGAGGGGGATCGGCTGCCTGCCACCTATGCCAACTTCCTCGTCATCAACGGGGCCGTGCTCTGTCCTACCTATGACCAACCTGAACGGGATGCAGAGGCCCTGCGACTCATCGGGGAGGCCTTCCCTGACAGGGAGATCGTGGGCATCGACTGTAGAAGTATCATCAAGCAGCATGGCTCGCTCCACTGCTGCACCATGCAATATCCTAAAATATGAGAGAACTGAAAATTGGCTTCCTGCAGCAGCATAACACTGCAGACACAAAGGATAATCTGCTGAGACTGGCAGAGGGTATCAGAGACCTGGCTCAACGGGGCGCACAACTCATCGTGCTCCAGGAGTTGCACAACTCACTCTACTTCTGTCAGACAGAAGAGGTGGACAACTTCGACCTGGCTGAGACCATCCCAGGACCCTCGACTCAGTTTTACGGGGAACTGGCCCAGCAGTTCGGGGTGGTCATCGTGACCTCTCTCTTTGAGAAACGGGCACCTGGGCTGTATCACAATACAGCTGTAGTCCTTGAGCGTGACGGCTCCATCGCTGGTATGTACCGTAAGATGCATATCCCCGATGATCCGGCCTATTATGAGAAGTTCTACTTCACCCCCGGTGACCTGGGCTTCCATCCCATCGAGACCTCGGTGGGCAAACTGGGTGTGATGGTGTGTTGGGACCAGTGGTACCCCGAGGCTGCACGTCTGATGGCCCTACAGGGGGCTGAGATCCTGATCTACCCCACTGCCATCGGCTATGCTGACAGTGATACCCCCGAGGAACAACAGCGACAGCGCAGGGCCTGGCAGACCGTGATGCGTGGACATGCGGTGGCTAACGGACTACCCGTTATCGCCGTGAACCGCGTGGGATTCGAGGAAGATCCTTCAGGACAGACCAAAGGCATCCAGTTCTGGGGCACCTCCTTCGTGGCAGGGCCCCAAGGCGAAGTCATCTACGAGGCCTGTGATGACGACGAAGAGAGCATCATCGTGGAGATGGACATGGACCACTCAGAACAGGTAAGACGATGGTGGCCCTTCCTGCGAGACCGACGGATAGATGACTATACAGACATTCTACAGAGATATATCGATTAAACATAACGCAAACTTCAACAACCCAATAAGAAATGTCAAACTTACTAAGATTCCAAGTTGTAGAGGAGGCCTTCAAAAAGAAGGCCGTAGAGGTGAAAGTGCCCTCTGAACGCCCCTCTGAGTATTTCGGGAAGTACGTGTTCAACCGTGAGAAGATGTACAAGTACCTGCCGGCCGACGTCTATAACAAGATGATCGATGTGATGGACAATGGGGCCCGTCTGGACCGCTCCATCGCCGATGCAGTAGCCAAAGGAATGAAACAGTGGGCCCAGGAGATGGGCGCCACTCACTATACACACTGGTTCCAACCGCTCACGGAGGGTACGGCTGAAAAGCATGATGCCTTCGTAGAGCATGACGGTAAGGGTGGTATGGTGGAGAATTTCAGTGGTAAACTGCTGGTTCAGCAGGAGCCTGATGCCTCTTCTTTCCCCAATGGTGGTATCCGCAACACCTTCGAGGCTCGTGGCTATTCTGCCTGGGATCCGACATCACCCGTGTTCATCATCGATGACACCCTCTGTATCCCCACCATCTTCATCGCCTATACAGGTGAGGCCCTCGACTACAAGGCACCCCTGCTGCGCTCCCTCCATGCCGTGAACAAGGCCGCCCAGGAGGTGTGCTCGTTGTTCTACGACGACGTGAAGAAGGTACAGGTGAACTTAGGTTGGGAACAGGAGTACTTCCTCGTGGATGAAGGACTCTACTCGGCCCGTCCTGACCTGCTCATGACAGGGCGCACCCTGATGGGTCATGAGAGTGCCAAGAACCAACAGATGGATGACCACTACTTCGGTACGATTCCCGACCGTGTACAGGCCTTTATGAAGGATCTGGAGATACAGGCACTGGAACTGGCTATCCCCTGTAAGACACGTCACAACGAGGTGGCACCCAACCAGTTTGAACTGGCGCCCATCTTCGAGGAGTGTAACCTCGCCGTGGATCATAACATGCTGCTGATGTCACTCATGAAACGCGTGGCGCGCAACCATGGGTTCCGCGTACTGCTCCATGAGAAGCCCTTCGACGGCATCAATGGTTCGGGTAAGCATAATAACTGGAGTCTGACCGCTGAGCATCAGGGGAAGAACACCCTACTCCATGCCCCGGGTAAGACGCCTGAGGAGAACCTGCGCTTCGTGACCTTCATCGTGGAGACGCTGATGGGCGTATATCGTCATAACGGACTGCTGAAGGCCTCTATCATGAGTGCTACCAACGCTCATCGTCTGGGTGGCAACGAGGCGCCTCCTGCCATCATCAGCTCGTTCCTCGGCAAACAACTCACCGAACTGCTCGACCACATCGAACTCTCGGACAAGGACGACCTCTTCGTACTGAAAGGTAAACAAGGCATGGAGATCGATATTCCGCAGATTCCGGATCTGATTATCGACAATACCGACCGTAACCGCACCTCACCCTTTGCCTTTACGGGTAACCGCTTTGAGTTCCGTGCACCGGGTTCTTCAGCCAACTGTGCCTCGGCCATGATTGCCCTGAACTCGGCTGTGGCTGAAGCCTTACAGAATTTCAAGTCGAGGGTGGATGCCAAGATCGCTCAGGGGGATAATAAGGTGTCAGCTATCCTTGACGTACTCCGTGAAGATATCAAGACCTGTAAGCCCATCCGCTTCGATGGCAATGGCTACAGTGAGGAATGGGTAAAGGAGGCTGCCAGAAGGGGCTTGGATGTAGAGAAATCCTGTCCGAAGATCTTCGAGCACTACCTTGACGAGTCGAGCATCCAGATGTTTGAGGCCACCAAGGTGATGAACCGCAAGGAACTGGAAGCCCGCAATGAGGTGAAATGGGAGACGTACGTGAAGACCGTCCAGATAGAGGCACGCGTGATGGGAGATCTCTCGATGAACCATATCATTCCTGTCTCTACGCACTACCAGTCGCAGCTCATCAAGAACGTACAGGGTATGAAGGCGGTGTTCCCCGTCGAACGGGCAGAACGCCTCTCAGCCCGTAACATGAAACTCATTGAGGAGATTGCTGAGCGCACGGAGAAGATTGAACAACTCGTGGAGGAACTCACCAATGCGCGGCGCGTGGCCAATAGGATCCCCAGTATCCATCAGCGCGCCATGTCCTACTACAATACTGTCTGTCCCAAGATGGATGCCATCCGCAACGAGACAGACCATCTGGAAATGATTGTGGAAGACGGGCTCTGGTCATTGCCTAAGTACCGCGAACTCCTGTTCATCAGATAAACGAATCATCCCCAGCCAATCGGCTGGGGATGATTGTATTTATTCGTAACGTAATCTGTGGTTCCGATGAATGAAATAGTTCACCGTATAATCGAAGACCAACCAGACACCTAAGTCGATAAAGAAGATCCAGGTGGTATCAATCCGTGCATCGACACACCACTTGGTGACCAGGACGATGCACAGCGACAGGAGGACTAGGATGAGCATCACCCAACGGGAACCAATGCCCGTGCGCAACAGCTTATGGTGGATATGGTTCTTATCGGGCAGGAAGGGATTACGACGGTTACGGATACGCGCCATCACTACCCTGACGATATCAAACATCGGGATGGCCATCGTGGAAAGACCAATGATCAGCATCTCTCGCGGGAAGGAGAAACCAGAGTTACTGGCCATATAGATCAGCAGGAAACTGACCAGATAGCCTAACGTCAGACTGCCGGTATCACCCATGAAGATCTTATGACCGCGCTCGATGTTGCCAAAGACATTATAGCTCCAGAAAGGTAGTAGGATGCCTAACATGCCGAAGGCCACGATCATGAAGAGATGCTGGCTTTTGGCTCCCGCGGCCAGACCTAAGGTGAGGAGCGCCACAAAACAGATGCCTGCAGCCAGACCATCCACACCATCGATGAGGTTGATGGCATTGGTGACATAGACCACTAAGAAGATCGTCAGCAGGATACCGGCCCAGTCGGGTATCTCGTTGAACCAGAAGAGTCCTGAGAGGTCATGGATCCAGAGACCTGACAAGGGGAACAGTAAGGCACACGCTATCTGCACCATGAACTTGGCCTGATAGGTCACACCGATCAGGTCATCGACCACGCCCACAAGGTAGAGCATCATCATACCCACGAAGAGCAGCACAAAACGAATGACCAGCGTATCGAGCGTCAGCGACTGGAAAGGCAGACCTTTGTTTACCCAGATACCCATGACCAAGCACACGCACATCAACAGGATGGGCAGGAAGGTGATGCCTCCTAAACGGGGCACAGGGAAATCATGTGTCTTACGTTCGTCGGGCATGTCAAAGAGGCGCTTGCGATGACTCAGGATGAGCACCCTCGGGATAAAGAGCATGCCCAACAACGCCGACAATAGGAACGGGAGATATACAGAATATACGATTACTTCATCCATTGCTTATCTTATCTCTGTTTTTGTTCTTGAAATAACTGATCACAACCTGTATGAACAACCACACGATCACATCGCCCACCAACAATAGGGAGAGGTTCCACCCCGACCACACGCCAATGAGGTTGAAAGCCACAAAGAAGAAGGAGATGAGCAGAATGGTGAACAGCACCATCATCGGGCGCATGCCGCCCTGAATCAAACGGTGATGGATATGGTTGTTATCACGCAGGAAGATATTACGGTGATTGATGATACGGGTAACGGCCACACGGAGCACATCTAACAAGGGGATGACCAACGTACCGAAACAGGCCATGATCACACCATCGGGCAAGGTGACACCACCCAAACGACTGAAGCCGATCACCACAAAACTCAGGAGATAACCGATGGTCAGACCACCCGTATCGCCTAAATAGATATTACGCCAACCGACACGCCCCGACACGACGTTACGGAAAAAGAAGGGCATCAGCATACCTGTCATGGCCACACAGACGGTCATCAGCAAGGGTTCACCGCCCTGATAGGCCAACCAACCTAAGAAGGTGAAAGCAATCATGGCTAGACCGGATGCCAAGCCGTCCACGTCGTCCAGCATCGGGATGGCATTGGTGATATAGAGTACCATCAGCACCGTCAAGGGCATGCCGATCCAAGCAGGGAGCTCAAAGATACCCAACAGACCGTGCAGGTCATCAAGCCAGATGCCTGACATGGGGATCAAGGAGGCTGACAGGATCTGAATGAGGAACTTCGAAGTGAGAGACACGCCCAACAGGTCGTCCATCACACCTAATAGATACATCGTGGTCAGACCGGCCAAACCGAACATATACTGTACAAAGGCTGTCTGATCCTCAGTACTCAGGAAGGACGGGGCAAAGAACGTCAGCAACACCACAATCGTGGCGCCCACACTGATCACCAAGATGGGGAACAGGGACACACCACCCAGTCGGGGGACCCTCAGACGTCCTTTGTCCTTGGTCTCGGAAGGGATCACCAGATCCTTCTTCACACTCACCACCAGGATTCTCGGGATGATGTACGTCGCGAGGACGATGGCGAGAACAAACGGGACAATAACAGAGATATACAGCATTTATAGAAATTCGAATAGTTTATAGATATAGCGAAGACTCAACATGAAACGGTTGGAGGCAACGCCGTATTTCTTGATAATCTGCAAGTGTTCCTTCATAATGAGCGACCAACTGCCATAACCCGTGGTAGAAGCGCCACCCATACGCATGGTCACGAAATCCTTCTTGATATAGCGCGTACGGATGCGATGGATGAAGATGAGGCGCATCAGGATATCAAAGTCGGCCGCAATACGATAGGTGGTATCAAACGTGCCGTACTGGTCATAGACGGCCTTACGACAATAGAAGGAGGGATGGGCTGGCATCATGCCAAAGCGCATCATCCAACGACGGAACACACCCGAAGAGTAATAGCGCACACACTTCGTCAGGTCGTCATTGCTGGCGTAATGGATATCGGCATAGACGGCATCGACATATTCGCCGCCAAAACCTTCAACCACAGACTGTAGCACATCGTCTGACGTATAGAAATCATCGGAGTTCAAAATGCCTATCACATCGCCCTTGGCCATGGCAAAACCTTTGTTCATGGCATCATAGATGCCCTTGTCGGGCTCGCTGATATAGCGCAGCCTGCCTCCGAAACGGGGCTCATATTCGCAGATGGCATCGAGCGTGCCGTCCTTCGAGGCACCATCGATGATGATATACTCGTAATCCTGCCAAGTCTGGCCGAGGATACTATCCATCGTGTGACGAATGGTACGCTCGCTGTAATAGGTGGTCGTGATAATGGATATCTTCATGGCGCACTACTTATTTAACAACGAGTCATAGAGGTCATAATACTCCTGATACCGGTCCTGACGGGAGAACAGATTTACAGCACGCTCACGACAAAGCTTACGGGTATCTCCCTTTCGCGATTTCTCACACCACAGCCTGACTGCATCAGCCAGGGCATTCACATCATCGAGAGGTACGACACCGCCGGTATGTTCATCCACCAACTCGGGACAAGCGGTGGTATTATACACAATAGCCGGGGTACCACAGGCTAAGGCTTCGGCAGTGGTCATGCCAAACGACTCGGCCTGGGAAGGATTGACAAAGACATCGGCATTGGCATAGAGCTCAACCA
>Ga0310696_10009718_pt1 | contig 11099 bp, 14 predicted proteins | sample AusTroGonzalo_MG_4_FD_203885 | JGI IMG/M metagenome (GOLD analysis project Ga0310696, IMG submission 203885) | Bovine rumen microbial communities from tropical cattle in Woodstock, Queensland, Australia - Gonzalo_02 (v2) (version 2) | ecosystem: Host-associated > Mammals > Digestive system >...
AATCATTTTTAACGGATAAAAAACGGTTAGTCAAGGGGCTTCGTCACGATGAACGAATAGTTGCGGGCGATTTTTCCACGGAAAAGCCACACAACAAAATAGTAGAGGGCAATGCTTCCAAGCGAACCCAACGAAGCCACTAATTCACTATTTGTCAGATTATTAAGCAAGACAAAAACAACCAGCATCACAATCAGTGGGATCAGGAAGCAGAGGATCACGGCCTTCATTGCCAGCTTTTCCTGAAGGGTGACGGTCACCTTCTCACCCACTTCCAACGGAAGGCGGTACGGATTCTCCGCCTCCACCTGCTTGTCGCGCGTGTCGAGGGAGGAGCAGAGGTGTCGGGCGTGGCAGCCGGTGCATGCGGAAGACACCGTCATTTTTACAATAACATTTTCGCCATCAATGGATTGCACAATCCCTTCGTGGCTGACTACATCATTATTCTTTTGCATAATCGGGTCTTTTGTTCAGTTCGGCATCAATCATCGCGGCGGCCTCATAATTTTCAGTTTCGACAGCCTGACGGAGAAGCTCGTTCAGCTCCTCTACCGTATAAATTGACAAATCCATCCCTTCCGAGAAATGAAGTATTTTCCTATCATCCTCATCATCAATAGGTTCAAAATCCATCTCATCGTCATCAGCATCATCGTATGCGGAGCGGGTGGGGTTGGCGATGCGCCCATCCTTCGTGTAACCGGCGACGGTGATGATGGAGGCGAGGGCGAAGATGGGCGCCCCGACTTTCAGCGCAATTACCACGGCGTCGGAGACGCGGCTGTCAAGCAGCAGCAACTCGCCGTTCCGCAGAATGTGGATGTGCACGTAGAAAATGCCGTCCTTGTAGTCGTCAATCACCACCTTTTCGATGACGCTGTCGGTCTTTTCGCACAGCTGGATGAGGACATCGTGCGCAAACGGCCGTTTCAGTGCAATGCGGTTCTGCTCGATGACAATGAGCCGTCCCTCGGGCAGCCCGATGATGACGGGCAGGAAACGGTCACCGTCTTTCTCTTTCAGTATCAGATTGAAGGCCTCCCCTTGCGTCTGCGGGGCAAGATTGGCAACCTCCAGTTCTATTTCTTCCATATCATTCACAAATTAGGCTGCAAAAATACTACAATTCGTTCATAAACTTCATAAAAAATGCAAAATTATTTCTCTGTAAATCAATGAAATAAAAAATATTTTCAAAAAAAAGCAATTTTTTTTCGCCATAGGCACAATAAACCATAATTGGGTGCGTTTAGTATGTCGCTTTTTTGCAACGATGGGCGTTGGTGTAATGGCAACACTACAGATTCTGGTCCTGTCATTGAAGGTTCGAGTCCTTCACGCCCAACAAAAGAAGACCTTGGAAACAGGGTCTTTTTTTTATTTTAAAAGTCGGAAAAAATTAAATCGGAAAGGGCTGTTGATTTATTAAAAAAACAATGTAAATTTGCAGCCTTAAAATTTAATACAGAAAAAAATGGCAAATACTGAAAAATTAGGCACTAAGCAAGAAATCGAAGGTCAGGAAAATGAGAAAAAATTGGTTGCTTTTTTCAAAAACAACGAAAAAATCATCTACGGAGTGCTTCTGGGCATCCTTGTAGTGATCATTCTGATAATCGCACTTTTCAGATTCATCATCACCCCGAGAAACCAGAAGGCTGCTGAAGCCATCATGGCTCCGATCGAACAATACACCCTCGGTCTCAGCACGGGCGACTCCCTCGCTTTCGCTGCTGCCCTCGAAGGCAACGAAGAGACCGACGGCTTCCTCACCATCATCGACGATTACGGCAGCACCAAGGCCGCCAACACCGCCAAGTACTACGCCGCCCTCTGCTACCTCCAGCAACACAACACCGACGAAGCTCTTGACATGCTTCTGAAATACAAGAAAAATGACAAGAACGTATGGTATTCCGCACAAATGCTGATCGGCGACCTTTACGACGAGCAGGGTGATGTAGAAAACGCAAAGAAATACTATAAGCACGCCATCAAGGGCAACACCGAACTGGTCGCCCCCGTCGCCGCCTACAAACTCGGCATGTTGTTCGAACGTGAGGAGAACTGGAACGAAGCCTATAACCAGTACCAGTTCATCCAGGACAAGTTCTATGAAAGATACACTCAGATGGGTGTCGCCAAGAACCTTGAACGCACCAAAATCAAAGCTGGCAAATAATACAATATATTAAATGAAGAAGAAAGAGAATCTTTCCGATATTTCCATACTTAAAAACTCCAATAATGCCAATTGCAAAATTGGCATTATTGTCAGTATGTGGAACGAAGAAGTCACCGCCGCCCTTGAAAAAGGTGCTGTGGACACGCTTTTGGAGGGCGGAATACCCAGAAGCAACCTGCTGGTCTTCCATGTGCCGGGCAGCTTCGAACTTCCGTCGGCGGCCGCCATGCTGCTGGATGCGAACGAGAATGTCGATGCCGTCATCTGCCTCGGGTGCATCATCCAAGGGGAAACGCGCCATTTCGAGTTCATCGCCCAAGCCGTGGCCAACGGAATCGCCAAGGTGGGCATTGAATACACGGTGCCCGTCATCTTCGGTGTGCTGACCTGCAATACGGCGGAGCAGGCCACCGACCGCTCCGGCGGCAAGCATGGCAACAAGGGCGTCGAAGCCGCCGCCACCTGCCTCCAGATGCTCCAGACACAGAGAGAAATGTATAACCGTAAGTAGTATAAAGTTAAAAGTTGAAAGTTAAAAGTTGAAAGTAATAAGTAATAAGTTCTTCCGCACAACCCCTCTTCATTCCTACCTATCACCTTTTACCTTTTACCTCGTACCCTTACCTCTTCTTTTTTTCACATTTTAACATCTTCACAATTATATGAAAATAGTTTTCATGGGCACGCCGGAGTTCGCGGTGGCCACTTTGGATGCAATATGTAAAGCGGGGCATGATGTCGCCGCCGTGGTGACAGTGCCTGACAAACCGGCGGGACGTGGTTTGCAGCTGCGTCCGTCGGCCGTGAAGGAGTACGCCGTGGCCCACAATCTACCTGTCCTCCAGCCCGAAAAGCTGAAATCGGAGGATTTCCTGACACAGCTCCGTGAAATCAACGCCGATGTTTTTGTTGTCGTTGCCTTCCGTATGCTTCCGGAGGTGGTCTATGCGATGCCGAAATACGGCACGTTTAACGTCCACGCGTCGCTGCTGCCGAATTACCGCGGCGCCGCCCCCATCCACCATGCGGTGATGAACGGCGAGACCAAGTCGGGGGTGACCACCTTTTTCCTCGACCACCAGATTGACACGGGAGACATCATCGACAGCATCGAAGTTCCCATCCGCCCCGACGAGACCACGGGCGAACTGTACGACGAACTGATGCTGAAAGGCGCGGAACTTGCCGTACGCACCCTGCAAAGCATCAGCGACGGAACCGTCACCACACGCCCGCAGCCACAACTTCCTGCCGACCAGCTCAAACCTGCCCCGAAAATCTTCAAGGAGGACACCTACATCGACTGGACCCGTCCGACGGAGGAAGTCTATAACAAGATCCGAGGACTCTGCCCCAGCCCTTGCGCCTGCACCCGCATACACAACAAGAAAGGCAATGAGGAACAGATTAAACTGTTTGAGGCCAAGGCTGTTTTTCCCGAAAATAGGGGAGGAAAGCCCGGCACTGTCCGCATCAAACTGCCTGATACTTTTGCAATTTCAACCAGCGATGGAGAAATTTTAATCCAAAAATTGCAGTGGCAGGGCAAGTCACGCCTTGAAATAGAGGCATTTTTGCGCGGATTTCATCCAGAAAATTATGATTTGGAAGTTTTTTAGAAATTCATAAATCATTTATTTTCAATAATATAGAATTGATATAAGTTTTTTCTCAAATTTTTTTTAAAAAAATGAGGGAAAATGTTTGTATTTTTCAAAAATACTGCTACTTTTGCGCTGTAAAGTTAATTAATTAACCATTTAAATTTTTTACAAATGAATAAAGCTCAATTAATTGATGCGATCGCTGAAAAAGCCGGTTTGCAAAAAGTAGAAGCTAAGAGAGCTCTCGAAGCTTATGTTGAAGCCACTACGGAAGCCCTCAAGGCTGGTGACAAAGTTTCCCTCGTCGGTTTCGGCACCCTGTCCGTGAACGAACGCGCTGCCAGAAAAGGCCGCAACCCGCAGACCAAGAAGGAAATGATGATTCCCGCAAAGAAAGTCGTGAAATTCAAAGCCGGCGCTGACCTCACCAATTTCTAATCGTGAGTGTTATGTAAAAAAGAGCCCCAGAAATGGGGCTTTTTTTATGGAAAAACCAACCAACAATGACCAAATACTGCCACCATACCGACCGTCCACAGCAACCCGCTCCTGCAATGGCTGAACTGACTTTGGACGAGAAAAGGAAGCTGATTCCCTACTTGCGCACCTTTGTGATGGAGGAGCGCGACGCACGCATCCTTGAAGTGCTCCAGAACCGCACGCGCCACCTCACCATTGTGCTGGAGGATTTGTACCAGACCCAGAATATCAGCGCTGTGATGCGCACCTGCGAATGTTACGGCGTGCAGGATGTGCATATCATTGAAAAAGAGAACGATTTCGTCATCCACGACGCCATCTCAATGGGGTCGAACAAGTGGCTGACACTCCATAATTACAAAAATGAACCCGGCAACGTGGCCAAATGTGCCGACCACCTCCATGCAAAAGGATACAAGCTCATCGCCACCCTGCCCGCCGAGAACAGCGTCTTTGTGGAAGACCTGCCGGTGGACGAGAAAACCGCCTTCTTCTTCGGCACGGAACTGACGGGACTTTCCGACGAAGCCATTGCCGTGTGCGACGGCGCCGTCAAAATCCCGATGTACGGCTTCACAGAAAGCTTCAACATCTCCAACTCCGTGGCCATCCTCACCTCTAACCGGATTGAACGGCTGCACCGCTCCGGCATCGACTGGCGGCTCACCCCCGAAGAACACGACGAGCTTTATTTCGAGTGGCTATGCAAGTCCATCCGTAATATCGACCTGATTCTGAAGCGGAAATTGGAGGAACTGGAATAACGGACATTGACATAGTGATAGCAAAAACGGGCACCTTACGATGCCCGTTTTTTTGTTGCGAATGATACCGATTAGTATTTGTAGAAACCTTCGCCGGTTTTTCTGCCAAGCAGGCCGGCGCGGACCATCTTCCGCAGCAGCGGATGAGGACGGTACTTCGGATCGCCGAACTCTTTGTAGAGAACTTCCATGATGGCGAGGTTCACATCGTTACCAATGAGGTCGGCTAATGCGAGCGGACCCATCGGGTGGTTGGCGCCCAGCATCATGCACTTGTCGATGTCCTCAGCGGAGGCGATACCGTCGGCGAGGATGCCGACAGCCTCGTTAATCATGGGGATGAGGATGCGGTTGACGACGAAGCCGGGAGCCTCGTTCACCAGCACGGGCGTCTTGCCGATGGAGGTAGCGAGTTCCACAATCTGGTTGCACACCGCCTCGGAGGTTACCTGACCCTTGATCACCTCCACCAGAGCCATACGGTCGGCGGGGTTGAAGAAGTGCATTCCGATGAACTGGGTGGGACGGCTGGTGCTGGCAGCGATCTCCGTGATGGAGAGGGAAGAGGAGTTGGTGGCGAAGATGGTTTCGGGTTTGCAGATCTTGTCGAGTTCCCCGAAAACCTCTTTCTTCAGCTGCATATCCTCGACGGCAGCCTCAATCACGAGGTCGGCATCGGCGAAGGTGGCATAGTCGGTGGTGGTGGTGATGTTGGCCATAATGGCGTCAACACCCTCCTTCGTCATCTTGCCTTTTTCCACTAATTTGCCATAACCTTTTGCAAATGAAGCCAATGCCTTGTCCAAGCTGGCTTGGGTTCTACTTTTCATAACCACGGGCATCTTGGCGGCGAAAGCCTTCACGATACCTTTGGCCATGGTTCCGGTTCCAATAACACAAATTTTCATAGTTCGTTATTTTTAATTGGTTGATTTTAAAATTATTCGTTTTTGAAGACGGGTTTCGCCTTGGTGAGGAAGGCCGTCATCCCCTCCTTCTGGTCCTTGGTGGCGAAGCACTTGCCGAACATTTCGTTCTCGTACGCGATGGCAGCATCGGCATCGAGGTCGTACTCGGCGTTGATGCACTGCTTGGCATAGCGGACGGCAATCGGGGCCATGGCACAAATCTTGGCGGCCATCGCCTTGGCCTGCTCCATCAGTTCCGCCTGAGGATAGACCGCGTTCACCAAGCCGATACGGAGCGCTTCGTCGGCACGGATGGCCTTGCCAGTGTAGATCATCTCCTTGGCGTAGCCCATCCCCACCAGCTTGGCGAGACGGTAGGTGCCGGAAAAGCCGGGGATGATGCCGAGGCCGACTTCAGGCTGGCCGAATTTGGCGTTTTCGGAGCAGATGCGGATGTCGCACGCCATCGCCAGCTCGCAGCCGCCGCCGAGGGCGAAACCGTTGACTGCCGCGATGACGGGGATGTCCAACGTCTCGATCTTGCGGAACACCTGCGCACCGAGGCGGCCGAAGACCTCCCCTTCCAGCGCGTTGAGGTTCTGCATCTCGGAGATGTCGGCACCCGCCACAAACGACTTCTCGCCGTCGCCGGTGATGATCAGAACCCGCACATCCTTGCCGAGGTTGGTGATGAAATCATCCAATTCTTTCAAGATGGCGGAATTAAGCGCATTCAGCGACTTCGGTGCCGAAATCGTCAGCACACAGATGCCGTTTTCACAACTGGTTTTTAAATAATTGTAATCCATAGTTTCCTTTTTTTTTAGAAGGTAAAAGGTAGGAGGTATAATGTAAAAGGTAAAAGGTATAAGGTATAAAGGTAGGAGGTTTGTGATGGAGAGAGACTTGTGGGTGGAAACGTTCTACTTTCTACTTTCTACTTTTTACCCCTCATCTTTACTGACCCCTGTAACCTGACCCCTGTAACCTAATTACAGCTGCATCGGTTTGAGGTCGTCGGCGATAATCAATTCGGCCTCTGTGGCGGCCTGTACCTGTTCGACCGTGAATTCGGGATGGATTTCCTTGAGGACGATTCCCTTCGGGGTGATTTCCATCACGCCCATCTCAGTGATGATGAGGTTCACCTGACCTTTAGCGGTGAGGGGAAGGTTGCACTTTTTGAGGATTTTCGGGTTGCCCTTCTGGGTGTGCTCCATAGCGAGGATGACGCGCTTGGCACCGACGATGAGGTCCATTGCACCGCCCATACCGGGGGTGAGCTTGCCAGGAATCATCCAGTTGGCGAGGTCGCCGTTCACATCCACCTGCATGGCGCCGAGGATGGTGGCGTCCACGTGGCCGCCGCGGATGATGCCGAAGGAGGTGGCGGAGCTGAAGGAGGCGGCGCCATCGACAGCGGTGATGAAGCCGCCGCCGGCGTTAATCATGTTCGGGTCTTCCTTGCCCTCTTCGGGGGTGGGACCCATACCGATCATACCGTTCTCGGTCTGCAATGTAACCGTAACGCCTTCCGGCAGGAAGTTGGGAATCATGGTGGGGATACCTATACCGAGGTTCACAATGTCACCATCGTGCAACTCCATGGCCGCACGTTTTGCAATAATCTGACGAATTTCATTCTTGTCCATAGTGTAACTATTTTATATTAATTGTTTTGATTTTTCAAAAAAAGCGGTTGCAAATGTACGATTATTTTTGATATGGGAGAAAGAATTTTTGTACTTTTGCGGCCTAGAAATTCATCCATTGATTATTAATCCCTATCGCCTATAGAATAGAAAACATCATTATTAACATATACATATAAAAGCGTTTTCGCTTTTCTTTTGATTCTGAAATCTGGAAAATTTCAAATATCTCCAAAAGGAAAACGAAGAACGTTCACGAGTAATCGTGGGCTTTCTTTATTTGGAGATATAGGTATTCCAGAGCCTCAGAATCAGATATTGAGAGTTCACGATTTTTTTGTGTCGTTTGATAACCTTCTAAAAGCGATGCTGAAAAGAACCAAAAAGAACCTAACAAGCTGAGGATGAAGGTTGTAATTTTGCAAAAGAAAAAAAGAAAATTAATTGGACATATAGAATTGACAATACATATATTATGGCTTTATTGAATATTGACAAATTGAAAAAAGCAGGAGCAGATGCCCTGAATGCGGCAAAGAAATCAGGGGCAAATGCTCTTGAAGCAGCAAAAAAATCTGCGAAAGAGGCATCTGACTTAGCCTCACAAAAAGCAAAGGAAGCATCCGAAAAAGCATCTCAGATTGCAAAAGAGACCTCTGAAAAGGCTTCGCAAGCGGCAAAAGAAGCAAAAGAGAAAGCATCTCAAGCCGCAAAGGAAGCATCCGAGTGGGCCACACAGACGGCAAAGGATGTCACCTTATGGGCACAAGAAAACGAGAACATCCAAAACGCAATCAGCAAAGGAAAACAAGCTTACCTGTTTGTTTCCGACAAAACCACCAATGCCGTGCAAATCGTTGGTAACAAATTCGCTGAACTGAAAGATGACGAGCAGGTGATTGCTGCATGGGAAAAAGCAAGCGAAGTTGCAGGGAAGGTGGGACAGACCTCGGTAAAGGGACTAAAGGTCATCTCTGGCGTACAGGCTGTACAAGACCGCAAAAAGTCAATCCAAACCAAAGAGGAAGCTGATGCATTGAAAGCAGAGGTGGAGGCTACCAATGAAGCCGCCGCGATGACATGAACGAGGCGCTTGAAGAATTCGGCAAACGTCGATTGGAGGCATTGCACAATACGGTGGGTGTCTTTTTGGAATACCTGAATCGCCTTAATCAACGCTCCAAAGCCAAGGAATACGAATTCCTGACTGAAATTGAGATTAAACAGGAGGAAATCTCCGAACTAAAGCAAATTGACATGAAAGCCTCCGATGCAGTTAAAGTGTTAGCTGTGGGTGGTGGCTTCGCCACGATTGGACTGATTGGAACCCCGTTCCTTGTATCAACTGCTGTAGCATCATTTGCCGCAGCCAGCACGGGGACAGCAATAAGTGCTCTTTCCGGAGCGGCTGCAACCAATGCCGTATTAGCATGGTTAGGCGGCGGTGCTATTGCTGCTGGCGGCGGCGGGATGGCAGCAGGGGCAGCCGTTATGACTGCTTTGACAGCGACAGCCACTGTTGGCCTTGCTGTAATTGCCGTGGGCACACTGGCATCTGCTTTCTATGCACGCAAATACACGGAAGCTACCCAGTATCTTGCAGATATACAGGAGTGGGTAGCACAAACCGAAGCCAGTTGGACCGTAATGGCTGGCATCAAGCAGCGGGTGCTGGAACTACAAAATATCACCAGCGAACTGGAAGAACGTGCTATCGCCCAACTTCACAAGTTAGATCCCTACATAGATCATTTCGACAACAGCGACATGGCACAAGTACAATTGTTTCAGCAAGCGGCCATTATGGTCAAGTCGATGAGCGAACTGGCACAAGTGTCTGTGCTTGATGAAGATGGCAATCTAAACGAACAAGCAAATATCGTGGCAGCAAAAACAGAAAAAATCTTAAATACATCGCTATGAACAAGAAAGAAAAAAAGAATGGCTTATTAAGTTCCTTAAAAAAAGGAAAAGAATTGTGGGAGTCACATGGTGAAAAAATCACAAATGTAGTAAAAAGAGGGAAAGAACTTTGGGACACACATGGCGAAGAACTGACTGATGCCGTAAAAAAAGCAATTCCAGCCAAAGGCAAAAAAATAGACGTAAAGAGTATCGCCAACGTTGTATCGGTCGGCAAATCAGCGTGGGATGATTCCGGCAAAGAAATTGTTGAGGATGCTGTCGGACTGTTTTCAAACGACAATTCTACAGATTTGCCCGCCGAAATGTTATATGATGAAACCGTCATAGAAACGGAGAATGTTGAAACTGCTGATGAGGATACATTCTTTGAAGATAAATTAGACACCCTATATGATACTGTCAAGACAACCGATCCGAGAAATCCACAGGAGGTGCTGGCTGCCATTTCAACTTTGACTCAAGTGTCAAACGAGACCATTCAATATGTGGCCGAACAGGAGACACGTCGCGAGGAAATTCGTGCAGAGCGGGATGTCGTTATTGCACGCATCAATGCCATCAGCGACAGTATCAAGCTATATCTTGAAAAGACATTTGACGAACGCAGTGCGATTTTTGCCAAACAGTTCGAGTGCGTTGATGCCGCTCTTCGTGATGGAAATACGGAGATGTTAGCCATGACACTCAATAGTATCAACTCCCTTGCCGCTTCCAGCCCTTTCAAGAATCTCGCCGACATAGGACAAGTCCAGAAAGCGCTCACTGCAGGGGACACCGAGTGGGATATATAGCGATATAAAAATATGCCGTTTATCACTATAATACATTGACAATAAAATAATTATAAAAGCACTATCATGTTTGATTTTTTTGACAATACGCCACAGCTACTTCCTGTGAAAGTAAAAAAAGAAGAAGCAAAGCTCGTTCCATTGATTTCAGACCCTACATTGTTGGCTAAAAAACGACAGGAATTGCAGGGGCTGGTAAAAAAAGCCACTGAAGACGGGGAAATTACCACCACGGAATATCGTGAACTCCTTGAATTGACATTGCAGGTTGGTGTAAACAATTCCGAGCTTAACGAAATGATTAAAATAGAATATAAGAAAGCCCTGATAGCGCGGGTTCAACTTTTTGCTGAAGATGGAAAGATTGACGAAGATGAGATGAAATTGCTATTAAAACGAGCCAAAGAGATAGGCATGAGCAAGGAGGAACTGAATACTAGTATTAATGAGGCATTGAGCAAGTATAACATTGAGATGAAGAAAAAGTTCCGTAAAGTTTGCATTGCCGTTGCGACCGTAGCTGTGGGTACAGCCGCTGCTGTAATTGGATTGAATTTCCAGAAAAACCAGACTATGCTTACTATGGCACAAAAGGGGAACCTGAAGGTTTCACTCTCTACCATAACAAAGAACACTAACACCTCCACAACACACACAAAAAATTCCAATATCCGACACATCTCGGAAAAGAGGACGAGCCCATACGATTATTGATATATATAATTATGGAGTATGCCGAAAATCCATAAAAGAGTAGGCAAAATTAAATACCTAAACAAAATGGAA
>Ga0310696_10009719_pt1 | contig 11098 bp, 6 predicted proteins | sample AusTroGonzalo_MG_4_FD_203885 | JGI IMG/M metagenome (GOLD analysis project Ga0310696, IMG submission 203885) | Bovine rumen microbial communities from tropical cattle in Woodstock, Queensland, Australia - Gonzalo_02 (v2) (version 2) | ecosystem: Host-associated > Mammals > Digestive system >...
TCAAAATCTATAATATGGCTTGTGGTGGCGATGACGGCGTGTCTGGAACAGCCTATTGACTGGACGTCACCTGTGACTATATCATTGCCGTTGACGGTGAAGTACTGGTATTGCTTAATGGATCCGTTGGATATCAGATTGGCTCCGTTGGTGGTTCCCACCCAAAGACGTCCGTAGATATCCTTTGAGAACGCTTTGACTGCATCGCAGCTGAGACCCTTGTCCGTCGATATCTGGGCCATCTGGGTATAATGGGCGCTTATGGTAAGACATGTTACCGCCGATAACAGTACCGTGAGAATCCTTTTTTTCATATGTCTCGTATTCTGTGAATGTTGCGCTAATGTAGTAATTATGGATGTAATGGACAAATATAGGCTGCCGCTTATTCCTCACGGGCATCAAAGACCGTCTTGCCTGTCTCACGCTTGAATGCCTTGTTCATGGCTTCAACATTGCTGAACCCGGTCTCTTTTGCCACTGTCTCCAACTCCTCATCGGTTCCTGTCAGTTTCTCTTTGACAAGACTTATCCTTATGCGGTTGATGTATGCCTTAAGAGTAGTTCCAAGCAGTCTTTCCATTTTTGCCGATACCACTGTCCGTGACAGTTTGAGGTTTTCAATTATGAATTCCTCGTTCAGTGAGCGGTCAGAGATATTTTCATCTATCAGGGAGTTGAGTGAACGGATGAAATTCTCGTCTGTCATACTGAATGTCTGGTCAGGATTCATCTTGTTGAAGAATCCGTAGTTATACTGTCGCTTTATCTCGAACCTGCCTCCCAACTGGCTGCGTATCAGGGCATGCATCTGATTGAATTCATAAGGTTTGGGTATGAAGGCATCGGCTCCCATCTTGTATCCTATCTTCTTGTTGCGTTCATCATTGCGGGACGCAAGCAGGATGACGGGTATGTGACCGATTTCGAGTGTTCCTTTTATTTTGCGGCAGATATCAAATCCGTTCATATCCGGTAAATCCGCATCGCATACTACCAGGTCTATATCGGTTCCTTTGAGCAGGTTGACGGCCTCGTTGCCGTCTTTGGCTGTAAGGATGAGCTTGAACATGCCTGTAAACTGGTCATTGAATGCATCTGTCTGGCTGTCGTCAGCACAGACAAAAAGAACGGTCATGTCATTAAGGTCAAAATCCTGTGCCATTCCTTCATGAGGCTTGTCCTGGGCGGACTTGTCGGCAGTTCCTTTCTTGCCTATGACAGAGGGGAACTCCATGAAGAATGTTGAGCCCACGCCGTCTTCATTGTTGAATGCAGACATTATACCGCCGATAAGGCTCAGTTGGAGTCGGGCATAAGGAAGTCCTAAACCGTAACCGGGGATGTTGCTGTCCTGATTCTCCCTGTAGTAGCGCTTGAACAGGTCCTCGGGATCACAGGAGAATCCCTGGCCCTGGTCTATTACGGAGACACGTATCGTATCGCCGGTTTTCTGGGTGCTTACGGTTATCGTTGTTCCCGGGGTACTGTATTTGATTGCGTTGTTAACCATGTTGGAGAGTCCGGTCTCAATGATTCTCTTGTCGATGGATACGGTTCCGATGGAGTTGTCCATGATGAACTTGAGGCTGAATCCCTTGCCGTAGCAGTCAATACGGTAATCCTCAAGCAGGAAGTTGATCCATTCATTCAGATTTACCTCCTCGATCAGGATATCGGCCTTGTTTACATCGGCACGGCTGCTGTCAAGAATCATATTGACCATTACGGTCATCTTGTTGACCTGATTGAATATGCGCTCCATTCGCTCGTAGTCTATTCCGTCAACTGATTTCTCCTGAAGGAAATCCTTTACGGGATTGTAAATGAGTGAAAGGGGAGTGCGCAGCTCATGTGCTATGTTTGAGAGGAAGGCTATCTTATCCTCACGGTTCTTGATATCCTGGGCGGCGATGGCTTTCTCCATGCGGTTCTTTTCCCTTGTACTGGAGATTCGGGCTATGGAGTATCCGAACGCAAGCAGAACTATGAGTGACAGAAGTACTCCGGGAATGGTTCCAAGGAAGGGTTTGGTAACACGGAACCTAAGTACGGTCTGCGGGTCGCTCAGTCCTTTGCGGTATGCCTGTCTCACCACTACGCTGTAGTTGCCGTTGTCCATTCTGGGGATTGTGATGGAGGTTCCGGTAACACTGGTGGACCTGACAAGAAGATTGTCCTTATAGATGTTGTAGGTGAGCAGATGCGGGTAGGTGGGATTAAAGGAATTTGCCGAGAATTCCAGACTGAACTCCCTGTACTTGGATGGAAGCCTGAGCGGATGTGTCACGGATTGCGCAACCTGTTCGGGGGTAAACTGCTTTTTCTCTGTTCCTGCCGAAATACAGATGACGTCAATAGGAGGTGTATCCTGCATGAGTGATCCGTTGGTGTTGATGATTACCATTCCGTTTGCATTCGGGAACAGTATGACACCTGAATTTGTGCAGAATGAGAAAAAGTTGAGGAATCGTGAACTTGGAACGCCGTCCTCAACCGAGTACATCAGCAGGTCCTTCTTTGACGGGTCATACATCTGTATGTACTCGTTTGTGGTGGTGAACCAGATGCGGTCCTTGCTGTCAACGGCTACGTTCAGGAAACGTCCGTTACCCCATGTCTCAACCAGGACCTCGTCAAAATTGGAACGGGGGTCATAGCGGTGGAGTCCTTCGGGTTCGGTAAAGAAAAGCTCACCCTGGGAACTTGCGTCCAACGCCGTAATGTTATGTATTACCTTGTCCTTGTTGTGATAAATGCATCGGCTCTTGAGTGTGTTGAAATCAATCTCATAGATGGAGCCTCTTGAGGATGCATAGACGGCATAAGGCGTTGCGCTTATGTTCTCTACGCTCTTGATGGGTTGGTTATCCTGTGAGATGAGTCCGAACTCCTCGATCCGGCCCGGCTCTTTCCTGTATACAAAGTGTCGTGACCCGGCATTGAAGATGAATATGTCTCCGTTTGCGGCAGTTGCCATCCTGATCTCCGACAAATCGGTATGCGGGATCTTTGCCTCTTGAGTAATATTACTTGCGGCGGTTATGCTGTTGTCTTTGCTGTTGAACAGCAGCAATCCTTTGGATACATCGGCCATGAGCACACGCGAGTCATCAAACCGGCACATTGACACTACCCTTAAACCGTCAGAGCCTTTGATGGGGGTTTTCTCATGTGTGTTGGTGTTGATCCTGCAGAGTCCGTTCCTCATCGTTCCCAAAAGGACGGTTCCGTCGGCCTCCTCAAAAGCCGATATATAACTCTCATAGTTGATTATGCCCTCCTCGTGCTCGTAGATATGGCGTATCTGTCCGATGAATGTTTTCTTCATGGAAATCAGTCCGAATCCGGATGTGGCATAAAGAGTCTCTTTGTCATCGGAGTTGACTATGGTTGAAGCGATGTTCTTGAGGTTGGTGATGACGTTTATGTCTATCTTGCCGCCTTCCAGGTTATTGCGTCCTATCACACATGATCCCGCGTCGTAATGACAGGTAAACAGGTTTCCGTCAGGGAGGGGTGTGATGAATGATATGTTGTCTGAAAGCAGATTGCAGTTGCGGGTGTTGTACTGAGCCACCTGCTCATAGTTGCTGTTGATGTAGTAACCCTTGACTCCTTTGGAAGGGACTGATAGCCATATGATATTGCTGCGGTCTATTGCCGTGGCTTTTGCCACAATCGGGCGGTCTGTTCCGGGAACAGGCTGAAGCTGGTTGGTGCGGCGGTCAAAGCTGTACAGTCCCAACTCATCATCGGCCAGATAGATGATGTTGCTGTCTGACTCGGATCGCAGAATCCTGACGAAATCATAATCCTCTTTTCCGGGGAAAGATACAGTCATCTTGCATTCCATGCTCTCCATGTCATAACTGAAGAGGGCGCGGAAATCAGAATCATAGAAGATGGCCACATTATCCTCAAGCAGGAAGTCATTGGTCCGGAGTATGATGTCGTTGTACTTGAGCGTGACGGCGAATCCGTTTTTATGGTCGTAGTGGAGTATGCGGTCCTGACATGCCACCAGGATGGTTTCGGTACATACAATGCTCTTGACGTTGCCGATCATGACAAGTCCTCCTCCTGATATTATCTCCCTGATATTTGTGACAGTACCGTTGGATATGACAGAAAGGCCTACATCCGATCCCACCCATAATCGGCCCTGACGGTCCTTTGCAAGCACGTTAAGAAACTGGCTTTCCAGTCCGTTGCCTATGGTTCTTTGGGTAATGGACATGCCGTTGACTGCCCACAGCTGTAATGTGACTAGTATTGTAAGGACTGATGCGAAGAATCTTTTCATGTGATAATTCTCTTTATATCACTACAAAACTAATCAAATGCCGTTTTAAAAACAAGAGCGTGCGGAAATTAATCCGCACGCTCCCGTGATATGGTATGTTACCTTATGAATCAGAGATTCGGGTTGTACTTCTTCCACTCGCTTACTGCGGGGAGAACGCCAAGTGAGATAACCTCGTCGCGCATAGCCTGGAGGTGCTTGTAGCTGGCCTCGATGTCAGCCATCTCAGTTGCGGTACCCTTAACGTCAGTGTAGTGAACGCCGGTAGCGTCAATGGTTGAAGGCATAGCCATCATGACGTTCTGGAACTGTGAGTTGTTTACGTAGCAACCTGCGGGCCACTCGAATTTGTCACCGCCCATTGCAGCGCCGATCATCTCGATAGAAACGAATGAGGGGCTCTGGAATGATGAACGTCCGCGCAGCTCGATGATCTTGGCACCACCCTTGATTACATCCTGCTTCATCTGTGCCCACTGCTCATCGGTAAGAGCGGGTGTGCCGATGATATCGGTCAGAGGTTTGCCGTCAATCTTTGCGGTTGATGCGAACACTGCCATCTGCTCTCCGTGACCGCCGTATGTGCGGGCTGTGGTAACCTTGTCCTGAGCGATGCCGAAATGCTTGGCAAGTGCGCTCTGCAGACGTGTTGAGTCAAGAGCAGCGAGAGTGGTGATCTGTGAAGGCTTCAAACCTGAGTAAACCAGAGTTACCAGACCGGTGATATCGGCCGGGTTGAATATGATGACACAGTGCTTGAGGTCGGGGCAGTAGGTCTTGATGTCCTTACCAAGCTGCTCGGCGATCTTGGCGTTGCCAACCAGCAGATCCTCACGGGTCATACCGGCCTTACGGGGTGCACCACCTGATGAAACCATGTACTTGGCATCCTTGAAAGCCTCCTCAACCTTGTCGGTGAAGGTGATGTTCACACCGGGGAATGCGCAGTGGCGAAGTTCCTCAACCACACCCTCCAGACCGGGAAGATAAACATCATAGAGGCAGATGTTTGATGAAAGTCCCATCATGATGGCTGTCTGAGCCATGTTTGATCCGATCATACCAGCTGCGCCGGAGATGACCAGTTTCTCATTTGTCAAAAACTTCATAGCTGTTTTAAGTATATTAGTCCGTTATTTTTGTCTTGGACCACAAAAGTAATCAATTACTTGTTTGATTGGTATATAAATTCAGAAAAGTTGCACTATTTTCGCACTGGAAAACATACAGATCAATATATGGCAATAATCAAGTCAGTCAGAGGTTTTACCCCCAAAATAGGAGAGGATTGTTTCCTTGCCGACAATGCCGCAATCATAGGTGATGTGGTGATAGGTGAAGGATGCAGCATATGGTTCGGAACGGTACTCCGCGGTGACGTAAATTCCATCCGTATAGGTAACGGAACCAACATTCAGGACGGCTCAGTCATTCACACTCTATATCAGCGTTCCACCACCACAATCGGTGACAACGTATCGGTAGGTCACAACGTAACTATCCATGGAGCCGAGATAAGGGACAACGCTCTGATTGGTATGGGTTCTGTGGTGCTGGATCACGCCGTAGTAGGTGAGGGTGCAATCGTTGCCGCAGGTTCTGTAGTGCTTAGCAAGACAGTCATCCCGCCAAACACCATCTGGGCCGGCGTTCCTGCCAAGTATGTAAAGGATGTTGACCCTGAACAGGCCAAAGAGATCAACCAGCGCATAGCACGTGACTACCACATGTATGCAGGTTGGTACAAAGACGAGGATTAATCCAAACCTATTTCGCCGAGTATCCGGTCTGATGTGCCGCTGCTGCTGCGGACATAGTCTCCGGCATTCTTTCCTGCTTTTTTCAGGAATCCGGGATCACTGATAAACTTGTCTATCAGGATTCTGAGGCTATAGGCGTCGGTAATCTCAAATCCGCCCTTGAGCTGCTTGAGATCCTGTGCCTCACGGAAACGTTTGTTGTTGGGGCCGAAGAGCACCGGTATATCGAATACGGCAGCTTCCAGCACATTGTGTATTCCTACTCCGAATCCGCCTCCGATATAGGCTATATGGCCGTAACGGTAGATGGATGACAGCATTCCGAAACTGTCTATGATAAGGGTGTCATAACCCTTGATGTTATCAGCCGTGGCTTTGGAGAGCCTTATGTACGAACGTCCCTTAAGACGGCCCTCTATCTCTGCAAGATGCTCCTCATGTATCTCATGCGGTGCAATAATCAGCTTCCAGTCAGGCTTGGTCATGAAATATGGAATGAACAGTTCCTCATCGGCCGGCCATGAACTGCCTGCTATGAATGTAGGATCACCGTTCACAAAGGTCTCTATTACGGGGAATTGCCTTGAAGCGGCTGCAACTTCCAGAACACGGTCGGCACGGGTGTCACCAACTATGGAAACATCGGTTATGCCTATGCTCTTGAGCAGGTCTTTGGAGTGACGGTCCTGGACAAACAGATGCTTGAAGTAGGTCAGCGCCTTGGCATATCCCTTTCCGTACCATTTGAAAAAGAGCTGGTTGTCACGGAATATGGATGAGATGCTGTACACATCTATATGCCTCTTGTAGAGTCCTTTCAGGAAATTGGGCCAGAACTCATATTTGATGAAGAAAGCCTTCTCGATGTTAATGGCATCAAGGAATCTCTTTACGTTGAAAGGAGTGTCAAATGGTATGTAGCATACTATGTCTGCACCCTTATAGTCCTTGCGTACTTCATAACCTGAAGGAGAAAAGAAAGTGAGCAGTATCCTGCATTCGGGATGTTTGCTGTGGATTCTCTCTATGAGCGGGCGTCCCTGCTCGAACTCTCCCAGTGAAGAGGCGTGGAACCAAAGGTACTTGGATTGGGCATCAACCTGCTCTCTAATGGTATCGAGAATATGGTTATGACCTTTTATGAGGAGTCTGGCCTTCCTGTTGAATAGCGAAGCGATACTTATACCGGCCGCATAAAGGTAAATGCCAAGTGTGTAAATAATCATCTCTTGCTATAATCAGGAAAGTTCCGAAATGGCCTTGCGGGCACGTCTTAATGTCTCTTCACGTCCCAGGAAATCTGTGATGCAGAATATCTGGGGTCCCATGGCTGCTCCTACCAGGGTTACACGCAACGCGTTCATAACCTTGCCGGTAGCATAACCCTTGGAAGCTATCCACTCCATAACTTTGGGCTCAAGCGTCTCACCGTTCCAGTCGGGCTGGGCTTCAAGGAAATCACACAGCTCGGCTGTGGTTTGGGGAGCTTCGTCCTTCCACCACTTCTTGAGTGACTTCTCATCAAATTGGGTGGGGGCCTGGAACAGGTAGCTGCAGTTGTCCCACAACTCACCTACAAAGTTGACGCGGTTCTTAACAAGACCTACGGCAGTCTCTACGCGCTCCATGGGAGCCTTAACTCCGTGGCTTTCAAGAATGGGGTTGAAGAGCTGGGCAATCTCGCGATCACTCTTGAGCATTATGTATTCGTGGTTGAACCACACAAGCTTCTGATAATTGAAACGGGCGCCGGCCTTACTGCACTTCTCCAGGTTGAAGAGTTCAACCATCTCATCCATGGTCATGAGTTCACGGTCATCACCGGGATTCCAGCCCAGCAGAGCCAGGAAGTTGATCACTGCCTCGGGCAGATAATCCTTCTCACGGTAGCCCGATGAAATCTCACCGGTCTTGGGATCATGCCATTCCAACGGGAATACGGGGAATCCCAGACGGTCGCCGTCACGCTTGCTCAGCTTACCGTTACCCTCGGGCTTGAGCAGCAATGGAAGGTGGGCAAATTGGGGCATTGTATCCTCCCATCCGAAAGCACGGTACAGAAGTACATGCAACGGAGCAGAAGGCAGCCACTCCTCACCGCGTATGACATGGGTAACCTCCATAAGGTGGTCATCCACTATGTTTGCCAGATGGTATGTGGGAAGCTGGTCGGCAGACTTGTAGAGAACCTTGTCATCCAGGACCGATGAATTGATGGTAACCTTGCCGCGGATAAGGTCATCGACCTCAACCTCCTGATCGGGCTCGATCAGAAAACGCACCACATACTGGTTCCCGCCGTCAATGAGAGCCTTGACTTCATCGGCCGGCATGGTAAGTGAGTTGCGCATCTGGCCGCGGGTGGCGGCATCATACTGGAAATTGGGAATCTCGGCACGCTTGGCCTCAAGTTCTGCGGGAGTATCAAAAGCTATGTATGCCTTTCCGGCCTCAAGCAACTGGTCCACGTATTTTTTGTAGATGTCCCTGCGCTCCGACTGACGGTAGGGGCCGTAGTTTCCGCCAAACGATACGCCTTCATCGAATTTGATTCCGAGCCAGCGGAAAGCCTCAAGTATATATTCCTCAGCACCCGGTACAAAACGGTTGCTGTCAGTATCCTCTATTCTGAAAATAAGGTCGCCCCCATGTTTGCGGGCGAACAGGTAGTTGTAAAGTGCCGTGCGAACTCCTCCGATGTGGAGAGGACCTGTGGGACTGGGTGCAAAACGTACCCTTACGCGACGGCTGCCAGTGTTATCTGTCATCTCTTTTGTTTTAGCGGTGCAAAAGTAATCATTTTCTCATGAAAAAGTCATATTTTTACATGCCAACAAAGAAGTGGAATCTTAATGAATGATAAAAGACGTCTCATAAAAAGCAACCGTACCCTGCTCATCATATTGTCAGTGCTTTCGGCATTGCTGACAGTCTATTCCATGCCGGCCGAAAAGCAGGACAAATACTCTTTTTCGGTAGGCAAGCCGTGGACATATGATGTGCTCATTGCACCCTTCAACTTTTCCATCCAGAAGAGTGATGAAGTGTGGCAGGCTGAGGCTGACAGCGCAAAGGCTGCCTTTGCTCCCTATTTCAGCCGTAATGCCAGCGTGGGTGAGACGGCTTTGCGTCAGTTTGACCGTTTCTATACCGACAGTCTTAGCAAACTGGTGTGGGAGGAATCATACACTTCGTTGCGCCGACGTCTTGAGAAGGTCTATCGTGACGGAATAATTTCAACTCAGGATGAGGAGGTTCTCTCCGGCAAGGAGGTGTTCCGTGTATATGAGGGCAACACCTCGTCATTTGTCCAGACTGCAAGCGTGCGCAGCGTACGTGACGCTTATCGTCTGGTGACCGATGCCGATATCTATGTCTATGACCGATATACTCTGCTGGAGCATAATCTTGAACAGTATATCCAGCCCAACCTGACATACGACGAAGCCCGTTCGGAGGCTGATCTCACAGCGATGCTAAATGAGATATCCCATTACCGCGGTATGGTTGTAGAGGGACAGAAGATCATTGATCAGGGTGAGATAGTGGATGAAGAAAAAAGCAGCATTATCACCTCTTACCTGACGATAGTCAATGAGAAAACCGGCTCCAGGCGTTTCCAGATGCTTACATGGGGAGGTCGTGGTTTGTTTGTACTGCTTTGCTTCCTTATCCTGTACATCTATCTGAGCCTTTACCGTCTGGATGACATCGAGAACCGTTCCATACTCTGGTTCCTGTTCGGCTCAATAACGCTTTTCACGGTAGGCATGGGCTTGTACTGCCAGTATTCAAGCTGGAGCATATTCCTGTTCCCATGTGCCATGCTGGCCATCATGCTCAGGATATTCCTCGATTCCCGTACGGCATTCACCGGCTATATGGCATTCATACTCTCCACATCACTGATTGTGCCGATGCCGTATGAATATGTGTTGTTACAGTTCGTGGCCGGTCTTACCGGAATCTACTCACTCAAGGAACTGTCGCAGAGGTCTCAGATACTCAGGACATGTCTGCTGATATTCGTTTCATACAGCCTTGTATGGACTGCTTTCCAGATGACACAGTTGGAGAACATCCACGACATGGATCCCTGGACATTCCTCTTCTTTGCAATCAACTGCATCATCATCCTGTTGGTCTATCCGTTGCTGTTTGTGATAGAGAAGCTGTTCGGATTTACATCGAACGTGACACTTATCGAACTCTCCAACATAAACAATCCGCTATTGCGTGAACTTGCAGAGAAGGCGCCCGGCACATTCCAGCACTCAATGCAGGTATCCACACTGGCATCTGAGGCTGCCACACGAATCAAGGCCAATCCGCAGCTGGTACGTACCGCAGCCCTTTACCACGACATAGGAAAGATGGAGAACGCCCCGTTCTTTACCGAGAACCAGAGCGGCGTCAATCCGCATGACAAGCTCACTCCACAGGAGAGTGCCCGAATAATAACCGGTCATGTGGAGAAGGGACTTGAACTGGCCGATAAATACGGTCTGCCGGAGTCCATACGCGGTTTCATAGCATCGCATCACGGCAAGGGTGTGGCCCGATATTTCTATATCAAATACTCCCAGACTCATCCCAATGAGGGACATGATCCCCGTGATTTCAGTTATCCCGGTCCCAACCCCTATTCCAAGGAGACGGCAATCCTTATGATGGCCGATGCGGTAGAGGCTGCTTCACGCAGTCTGGAGGAGTATACAGAGGAGAGTATCGGAGATCTGGTGGATAAGATAATAGATACCCAGGTACAGGAGGGTTATTTCCAGGATTGTCCTATAAGTTGGCAGGAGATAAACCGCGTAAAGGAGACATTCAAGGAGAAGCTGCGCACCATGTATCACACGCGCATCAGCTACCCTGAACCTACTGAGGATCTGCGTCAAAAGTGAGAGTGACTCCGTCCAAGAGTTTCTGCGAGGCCGTCTTTTCCACGGCCTCGTTTATTTGTGCCCTGATCAAAGATGCTGTCAGATCCAATCCGGCTTTGATTATGATACGGCGTATGTGCTGGAAC
>Ga0310696_10009721_pt1 | contig 11097 bp, 5 predicted proteins | sample AusTroGonzalo_MG_4_FD_203885 | JGI IMG/M metagenome (GOLD analysis project Ga0310696, IMG submission 203885) | Bovine rumen microbial communities from tropical cattle in Woodstock, Queensland, Australia - Gonzalo_02 (v2) (version 2) | ecosystem: Host-associated > Mammals > Digestive system >...
GTCATTGTTCCTATCAGAAACTTATATGTTTCTGGAACACACATGGATGTCATGTATATTGACCACAATGTCACTATAGTGGACTATACATCAACACAACTTGAATTGTACGATTATACCGAACAGACAGTTGAAGTTCCAACGGACCACCAATTCAACATCATTGGAATTGGTATTGCTGATACGACAACATTCACGAATTATACAACTGAAACTGTTGATGTTCCAGTCGATCACCAATTCAATATAATTGGAATCAACATAAATAATGAGACAACATTTACGGAATATGGAAATGAAACAGTCGATGTTCCGATTGATCATCAATTCAATGTCATCGGGGTTGCTCTCGAAACGTATATGTCCGCAGTAAGCATACCAACGGTTGAGAAGAAAGTCACTGATCACATGTTGACCATTGCTGATTTTACATCAACTGCGTTGGAAATATCATAACGGAGGAAGTGATTTTATGTATATATCTGATGGATTTGATAGATTCCGGAAAAATGTCATCGATAAAACAGGACATGATATTTCTGGGCAGACAGTGTATCTTATCCAAACTGAAGATATGGAAGGAAACATCACTGATGAAAAATACGGTATAAATCTTCGAACCGATCTGGGAATGCTCGATAATGATGGAACCAGAGTGGTTATGTTTCTTGGAACCGGAACAACACCTAGCTCGTATACTGACGTATACATGGAAAATATCAACAGTATATTTTCTGCTCAAATGTCAAGTGGCGATAATGTCTGGACCACAGAATATGATTCAACTACCGGAATGATTACGACATCTGCGTGGACAGATTATGTCACATATGAATACAACATTACTGGTGTTTCGTCTGATATAGTATTCACGGAAATCGGTACATCGGAAATGGGTGGTAGTTCGTATGGAGGTTATTACTACGACAAACTCACAACCAGATCTCTCATATATGATCAAGAGGGTCATGTGTCGAGTATAACAAAACGGCTTAATGAAAAACTTACTATCAAAATATACAAGTCGTTCTCCATGCACGAAGATGTCATCATTGACGCATATGACCGTGGCGATTATCTGTTGATAAATATGATAGGAGAAGGAGTATATAGATCTGGAGGTACTTCATCTGCCAATGCGTACTCGATAGCTTTCTCATCAAGTAGATCAGATAATGGCGGTTCTCAGGTAGAAACAGTATCTTGTGCAAAAGATAGATATTCTGCCGATGATGATGTTGGATTAAACACATCAAACTATTCAAATTTTGTCAGTGCTGGATCGTCTTCTAGAGTTATAGAAAATAAGAATTTCTATTATGACAAACTATACACAATGCCGTCCAATAGATTTGTTTTTGTAAAGAAAGTAAAGCTCGACACTCCAGAAACTCTTGAGTTCAAAGGCGTGTATACAAATGATCAATCCGATGGATCTTTGACAAATACGTTTGGCGCATCTAACAGGAATTATACAAGAATGAGTGGTGTTCTTCCAGTTACTGATTTAAAAATAACTGATTCTAAATCATTTAATTACATATCAGGAAACTGGGACATACAGGATTCTTTCAATAACATAAGATATGACTTGTTTAGATGGAAGAATAGTACCGGATCATTGTGTATGTCATTCAATGCTATTGATCCGTCATCTCAATCGGACAGCACGTTCTATGTCTGTGTAAATGATGATGATTCAAAGCAATTGACGAGTATATGGACATCTGACGGATCTACATTCTATCTCGCAGAAAAGTATTGGGATACTTCTACATGGGTTCAGGTTTCACTTGATCCAGGTAGTCGTTATATCAACACGATTCCCGCGGAAGCAAAGTATTACAGGTATTTCATATCAAAAGGAACCAACATGTCAAATGTTGAGTTTATTCGAGATGGTTTGAAGCCTGCAATAACGGATGTGTTTACACCATATGCTATTGCTAATGTCCCAGCACATACCAGATATTCTCCAATATTCATACCAATTACATCAGAAACATATAAGTGGATTCTAATTGAATCCCATGTTCTCGCAATGAATAACGATGGAACTATCGCATATTCTCACAGAGTATATGGTGATTCAAATGATTCTGATATCGATTTGGCATATATCCGTGCTGGGTTCGATAACAAACTTGTTGTATCATCATACGCAACATATGAATCAACTCCACGAAATATACGAATATATGATATGACAACTATGACATCTGACAATGCACCAACATATGTTGATGTGGCAATAACGTCGTCAGCGTTCGGTGATAAGTGTTATTTCACAAAATCCACGTCATATGGATATGTTGCAATTTGGGTTCCGATGGACAGTTCAAAGAGAGCTAACATCATTGACATAAACACAGGGACGAACGTGATTATCCAAGATGCTATCATGTTCCATATCCAAGACTTCACACCTTATGCGATATACGGTGTTACTGGAACAACGCCATTCCAGTTCAACGTATACGATTTGAGAACAAACGAAGTTGTTGATACGTTCACAATTCCAGCAGAACACACGGAAGCAATGTTTACTTCTGTATGCGGATGTGGTGACAATTTCTATATCCAATTTGGTTCAGGAACGTCTCAGGTCGTATATATGTATACTCTGTCAACGAAACAGCTTTCGGTTCTTGGTGGAGTGGCTTTGAACCTCGACAGTTCTTATACAGGTTATACAAATTTACCATACCATTATCCTGCCGAGAACCGCGTGAGATGTTATCATCCGGATGGAATGATAATTTCTGGAAAAAACGGCGAAACTTTGTTTATCACAGCATCAGACCCGGCTAACCCAATAAGGTTATTCAGTAACGATAGAGCAGAAATCGAAGCAATTAATTTGTATGCAGGACTTGTTTCGCATATTGCTGAATATGAACCGGATGGAAATACATCACATCTTTTGCTTCTTGATTCATACAACGGACAGGGTTCATATAACCATTCCGAACGCCGTCACGCGATTGCCGATATAGGCGTTGCATTCAAAACCCATTCATCTATTTTCAATCCATATGCAAGATGGACTGAGGAATATGTTAATTGGAGTGGGTCTGAATATGAAGTTGGTGGTGTTGCATTGTACAACGGAAAAATATATGTATTCAATGGACCCACAAATTCAAAGGTGTATCCGTTGAAAACCGCTCTTCCTCACAAACTCACCGTTCAAACATACACATATCAACAATACAACAACCCGAAATCATATAACTTTGCTGGAAGATATAATATCGCCAGGTCCAATCATGGTGATATAATTGCAATGCCAAGTCCTCCTGCGACATTTAATATATCTGGTGCTGCAGATGGTTCTGGAACCGGTATGAGATTCAAATCATATTGGAAATGGCGTGATTATGGATCAAGCCAATTTGCACTTATTTCCAGAAACGACACAGGTACAGGAGGAGGAGAGTTTGCTCTTGGTCTGAATAAAGCTTTCAAAGTTCTTCCAGGAAATGTTGTAACGGCATCAGTCACTCTTAAGAATACGATAACACACATTTCTAGATTGGATGTTGAGTTGTTTGTTGTTGAAGATACCGGTACTGATCCAATTAGTGTACGTGTTGCATATTCTAAACATCTGGCTGGTGATATAGGATCTGGAATAACGATTCCGACAGGATCATATTCAACACAATATCTCCGTATATTCTTGAATATACGCGCGTATAATTCTTCGAACAATCTTGTTCCTATTGTTGCGACATACATCGATACGTACAGTGTTACTGTAACATGATAATGAATATGGGTGGGGCATATGCCCCACCCAATTTCCTATTATTTCACTTTTCTAAACATATATTATTAATGTGAGATAAAGGAAAAGCATTTACTCACCCATGCTTTTCCTGTCTCAACAAATTCACCAAAAAACGGGTGAGAGAACAATAGGAGGTTGTCATGAACAAAGTTATGAAATTGAAACATGCCCTGAACAACACCCGCTACAGGGACTATCCGGATCGGTACTTCAAACCGATCCACAACCTGGCGCAGGATTTTTGGAGCCAGGACTATACCGCGAAAGATCGTGCTGTTCGTCGCAGCATGTTCATGCACGCATTCGTGCTCGCAGTTGTCGAGCACACGGCGTTCATGAACGGCGATGAGGACATCTACGATCCCCAGATCGCCGAGGCACTCGGTGACCCAGAGGCCGCACTTGACCTCTTCGACGATGTCATGAGGTCCTATTTGCCGTGCATGCCCGACAAACGTCGGGTGTGCGCACTCTTCAGAAGAGTGCGAGCGGCAAAATAATGAAAGGAGGGGGCCGTGATGGCCCCCTCCTTTTTTTGTTTATACCTTCTTGAGATTCTTCACGTTGACAGCCGCGGTTACATTCTTTCCATCTGAGGAAATAACAGCGCGATCTTTCACGAGCTGAATCACCTTGTACTTGGAATTGTAGACCTTGAACTTCTTTCCTTCGTAAGTAACAGGATTAAGAACCTTAACCCAGTCACCTACCTTGATAGAAGCATCAACACCGACGACAACCCATCCAGCACCAGATGCAAGCTTGCCATACTTGACACCATACATGACAGTCTCATCGACGATGGTATATACACCATCAGCTTGGATTGTACCAACCTTGGCAATTGTACCACCATTGATACTGTAGATAGAAGTTCCCTTTGTGAGCTTCTTCGTATACGGTTGGAATGTTGTAGGAGTTCCATTATCAGCAGGAACATCCTTTACAATTGTAGCATCCTTAGCATATACCGCGGAGTTGATGTTGGAAGTCTTTGTGTCATTATAACCGAGAAGAACTCTGTCATTATTGACACTATCGACGTACCAGTTCTCATTGAGAACCCATGTTGGAACCTTTGTGGTTGTTCCATAATACACAGCACCAGCTTTGATCTTCACAAGGTCTCCCTTATTCAGATCAGAAGGTGTAGGCTCCGGAGTAGGAGTTGGTTCAGGAGTCTCAATGAGTTGTGCGTTGACATCATCACAGATCTTTTGTGCACGAGAGAAGATGTATGTGCCAGGGCAGTTACCCGTGATTGTGACAAACCCGTTCTGGCGCATAATGAATGCACCAGTATCAACAGTGATACAGCTGACTTCGACATCTGCATCGACAGTAACACCGTAAGATGGAGTAACGTATCTTGCGGAATCACCAACTGTCAGAGTATGAGTCTTCTTGTGGTAATGAGTACCACGATCATTCATTGCACAGATAGCCTGGACAACATCGATGTTGGCTTGAGAATCGTTCTTGTATACACGTCTCCAAGTACCATCTTCGTGACAAGTGACCTTGTAGATGAAGTATGAGAACTGAGACGGATCCATCTCTGTCCACTTCCAGTTGAAATCCTTGCCAGACATATACTCGTTGACGAGTTCCTTTGCACGTTTGTCATCAACGATGAAGCAGACAGGGCCCAGATCTTCATGAACCTTCTCATATGAGAACTTCAGATTTGTCAACAGACCATACAGATATGAACGCTGTGAATCCATAATACAGCGAAATTCGATATTTCCATTTTCATCAATGGAACCGATCTTCTGATATTCGAGCAGGAACACCATCTCAGAAGAAGTCATCTTCAGACCATTATGAGAAGAGAAGCATGCTCCAGGAATACGATAAGTTGAATGATCAATCTCATCATAAGTCTTGAAGTCATAACCCTGCTGATTGACAGCATCTGTGTTGCAGAGAACACGGTGGTCTCCGGTAACGGTCATACCATATACCGTATATACCATCTCGATTTTTTCTCTCACACGGTTCTCAACTTTGGACCATTTGAGATGGAGTGTATTTGGATCAACTGCAGCGACGGTATCGCCGATCTTGATATCGCGAAGCAGAATCCATCCTTCCGGGGTGAGCAACTCGGTTGTTTCTGTTGGGAGACAACCTGTTGCAGCGTAGAATCTGTGGAATGTCAGGGAACCATTCTTGTCACCAGTATACGTGAGCTTCTTGATACCGTTTCTCTTGCAGATATCAACGGTAAGATCAATGCACTTCTTGTATACCTTATCAGAGATAGGCCACGGCTCACCTGTACTGGAATTGGAGATTTCCAGAACAACCGCTCTGTTATCATTCCATGATGAAGAGGAGCACCAGCATCTGTCGGATTCCGGACAGAACAGACCAACACGGGCATCCTTGTCAACCATATAGTTTGATGACATGTTTCTTCCTGGACGATGCACTATCGAATCAAATTGTTCAAGTGTACACACGCCAGCAGTATGATGCCACGTTACCTTTGTGATTGGCTGATTACGCGGAGAATTCCTGTATGGAGAAATATGTGTGTATTCAACCAACGGAGAGTTCGTATACTTTGCCACAACACTCAACCTCCTTCTTCGTCTTCGTCGTCGCCACGTCCATTCGAAAGCTCTTCTTCCATTTCTGGGGAAAGCACCAGTTCTTCAACTGGTGCTTCCTCTTTCTTCTTGGTGGAAGTCTTCTTCGTAGTCTTCTTTTCAGTAGACTCAGCGGGTTTATTTTTTGCCATTAGACTCATCTCCATTCTTTTCGTAAGAATCAAATCCGAAGAAACTATAATTATCGCGTTTGTCAACACAGATGACAATGTATCTTGAACCCTTGATCACCTTGTTCAACTCGCGAATCATACTCGGAGTAAATGATTCTTTATGCTCGTCGATGAAGTTCTGATATGACTTCGCGAATTCCGTGGCGCTAACCAGAGTAGCAGATTCGTATTTCGTGTTAAACTCATCAAGTTTTTTCTTTGTAAGAACACGCTTTCCGAAATCTTCCTCTTCTTTACCTGGTTTGATGCGAGTTTTCTTTGTGTTGATGAGAATATCATTGACGATGTTATATGCGGCCTTAGCCATATTGATGCAGCTTATGATATAGGCTGTTCCGTTCTTTGCGGATTCATCTTCGATGAGAGATTTATAACCGATATCATCTGCCTCGTTCGAAACAGCACCAATGGCTTTCAGTTTCTTTGTTATTCTCGATGCGGTTGGAGAAAGTTCGTTTCTGGATATTTTCTCGATTCCGCGAATGCAATTGACCATGTCTTTGCCGTCAATTTCGATAACTTTATTCACAGACTCTCCGGTGAGTATCTTATGGATTTTCTGCACCGATTCCTTGTATTTTGGATCGTTGAATCTTTCGATAGCTTTGATGAATGATGCAGTATCGCTTGTCTGAGATATGAACTCTTCAACAACTTTGAGTTGATTGTTCAGATCTTGTATCGCTGTATCAACCATCGTGATATCGTGTTCAACTTTATACACTTTACCAGAAACGAAAATCTTCTCGACACCAGCTCCAACTGCAAAGCCAATGTTTGCAAGAACATTTGTCACTGTCTGGATGAGCTTTGCAAGCAAACGGGGAATGAACAAGAAGAGTCTCTTCAGGATAGATTCACCTTTGTAACCAGTTGCCTTGAACGAAGATGATTCAGCAAAGAGAGTGTCATCATTGTAGCCATTCTCCATCATCTCACATACGAGAGTGATTTTATCGCAAAGATTGAACATCTCCTGGAGATATACATCGTCATCATCGATCGGACAACCATCAAGCAACCAGCGGTTGTATTCATTATAAGATTCCTGGACATAAGATTCTGTCACGGTCATCTTATTATTCTTGACAAGAGACAGGAGATGCTGATCGAGATCCTGTGCTTCCTTAGGATCAAACGTGTGAGAATTATAATTAACCTCAACATTTGTCTTCAGAATATTGCTCTCATTGTCGACAATCCACTGGCAATACTTTTTGACAGCTGGATCAAGATTCTTGCTTTCGAGAAGTTTCTTAGCGACAGTAACACCAGTAAACGTTCTCTCAGAACCAGTAGGATATGTTGACATCGCAAGAGACTCGTAAACAAGTTTCTCGATATCAGCAAACTCATTCAGAGTCTTCTGGGATACTTCGTTTGCAGAATATTTACTGTATGTTCCAGCATTGAAGAATCTAACCGGGAACTGATACATTGCCGCGAACAGATCGCAGTAGTACTCTTCCATATTCTTCGTGTTCTTATACTGATCACGAAGTTCGTTGATCTTCTTTCTGTTGCTGTTGATATACATTGAATCAATGAGCATTATAACAGACAATGTACCAAATGCCCAACCAGCAATAGAGCTATGGAAAATAATCGCAAACACACCACTGAAAAGTCCACCAACAACACCGTGGCGAACCCAGCCCTTCATCCGCTTAATTCGCCGCTCGTTCTTGTTGTAGACGTCTCTGTAGATATTTGTGATAGCCCGCAGTTCATTCTCGGCTTTAGCACTTCTGTTGGAATCCGCTTTCTGATCTTCCGGAACTGCAGCACGGTATGCGGACGCAAGATCTGCATCACTCTTCTTGGTGATGAACTCGCATATTTCACGAACCATATGCTTTCTGCTTGTTCGAGAAATCTTGCCCTTGCACTGAACATTCAGAGTATCGATGTATGCTTCAACGATTTTTCTTCTCGTCTTTGGATTACGAGTTTTGGTCGCAGAATCAATCATGATACTCATGGAAGTAATGAACTGTCCATTCACGAATCTGCAAGCGCGTGCAATATTGTGGAATATCTCATGAAGGATGATTCCAACAAATGCTTGACCGAAAACTTCTGGATCATCAGGAATGAGTTTGGTGACACCATCAGCACCGATACCAAGCCAGATAGGCATTCTATTGAGTTGGAAACCTTTCGATTTGGAAACGGTTACACGCTCAGAAATTTCGGTTTCATAACCGTACGTTCCAGCATAGGAATCTTCTTTCTTTCCGAGTGCCCATTTGATACCGAGTTTGCAATCGAATTGTTTGTCGATACAATCGATTGCTTTCTTAAAGTCCTCATCATTTGCAAGAGACTTGTAGTCCATGTCTACGGCACGCTTTGCCGGCTGCTTTGCTCTTGCCTTGTTGAAGTACTTAACAGCTTCAAGAAGATTCTTGTTGTCAAACTTCATGTGTCTGAGATCTTCTGCATTGACTGTCTTTGTATCCGATTCCTGATATGTGTACGTGGTTGGTGATACACAATCAAAACCGTGTGCTTTGAAGATGTCATAACCGAGAGTGGTTGTGTCATGGAAATGTCCAATGGCATCGAGAACATCCTGATGAACACCTGTCATATCAGCAAGACTGTATTCCTTGAGAGTAATGGGTTGATCACATTCCATATCAACACCACTGCGGACATCATCTTCATCGTTGAAGTATGACGGAGCATTCTTTTTCAAAGGATCGAACGTGGGCATGTTTTCGCGTTCTCTCAACTCGGCAGCTTTTGCACGACCAGCTTCATTGTTTGCACAATCGATGATACCAGAATCATACACGATAACTGGATCACCATTTGCATCTTTGTCTGTAATGACAACCTTTCCCTTAGAAGGATCTGTTCTTCTGAGAAGATCTTCATCATGTTCACCCTGTCTGATATTATCAGCCTGGATGTCATTAATCTTGTCATCAACTCGCTTTGAAATTTCATCAAGCACTGACGAAATCGAACGAACGATTGTGTTTGTGTTACCTTGCGCCGTGATGTTGGGTGGACAAATGATTGTATCACCAACAACCTTTACTCCTCTTTCAGAAGGATTCGCAAGAATATTGGATGGTGGAATTCCATACATTGCACCAACACTTTCCATAGCAGAAATGAGGTCTGGTGCATTATCAATTGCTGATGCAATCATGTCTTGTGCTTGTGCTTTAGACATGTGCAATGCAACCGCAGATTTCATTTATATCACTCCTTTTAATATATTACACGGGTCGGGTTGTCCGACCCGTGTAACTCATTTGATTATTGACCAGCATTCTGTGTTTCAGACGCTTGTTGTTCTGCAGGTGCCCCAGTCTGTGCAGCAGTCTGCTGAGCAGGTTGTTGTGCCGGAGCATTTGCCTGTGATCTGTACGCTGTGACAATGTCGCGATATATCTTGTAGCTGTTCGCGTAGAACTTGCGAATCATCACATTCACAGCCTTCGTTTGTATCATGGCTTGAACCTTCGGGAATTCAGTTGCAAGTTGTTGATACATTGCTGGCTTTGCTGATGCTGCTGATGCTGCTGATGCTTCCGCGTTTTCTGGCTGCTTCTCTTGATATGAATTTTTCATTTTAGCAGCAGCATCTTTGAGTGTTGGTTGTGCACTTGTATTGGCTGCTGGAGCCTGTGATGGAGCTGGAGCTGCCGCCGGAGCTGGTGACGCTGCAGGTGCTGCTGCAGGTGCTGATCCGCCAGACATATCGAGTTCAGGCATCTCAAAACCTGCCTCCTGGAAAATAGGATCGAGAATATCGAATATGGTCGATTCTTTTTTCACAGGATTTTCCTTTGCTTTTGTTGCAACGGTATCAGCAGCTTTCTTAAGATCAGGAACCGCTTTATCAACAAATGCTTTGATGGCAGGACCTGCGTAAATTATATCAGTGACAATGCCTTTTGCATTTGTTCCTTCTCCATCCATCCACATCTGGGCTGTAAGCTTTGTAGGATTTGTCGGAATAGCTTGAGTTCCTGGTGTTCCAAACAGAACAAAGTTTTCGACTGCCTGTGCTTTAGCATTAGCATCCAACTGCTCACTAGAAAGGGCATTCTTAAGATCACCAAGACCTTCTCCCGTCATAACCTTTCCGATGATATATGACTGATTGATTGTCTTTGGATCTTTAATGGTACCATTCTCAATCTCGCTGATAATGCTGTCGATACCTGTCGTGAAGCTGATTCCATCTGCCAAAGCTTTGACAGGGACATTGTATGGAACGTAACCACTCAACGTGATATTGAACGTGTTGTTCGCAAGAGCATTCTTGATATCAGTATTGAGTTGCATGTTCTTGTTGACCCAGTCAATCTCGGCTTTATGGTCACTGCTGAATTTGCCAACGATTTTTGCAAATGATGTTGACAGCCATTGAACGAATTTTCTCATGAGATCCGCAATACGCTGACCGATGTTTCTGTTAACAGCATTACCTTTAGCATCGGTGACATTTACGCCAACTTTCTGATTCGGAGTTGGAGATGCTGCTTCCATA
>Ga0310696_10009722_pt1 | contig 11096 bp, 13 predicted proteins | sample AusTroGonzalo_MG_4_FD_203885 | JGI IMG/M metagenome (GOLD analysis project Ga0310696, IMG submission 203885) | Bovine rumen microbial communities from tropical cattle in Woodstock, Queensland, Australia - Gonzalo_02 (v2) (version 2) | ecosystem: Host-associated > Mammals > Digestive system >...
ACCACCGTTCCCAACCGTCCGAACCTGAGGACATGAGAGACATCGCCCTTGCTTTGAAAGGGCATGAGATACACGTTCTCATAGAGAACTCAACCAAGACCTTCGATACCTATTGGGTCCTGACCAATCTGGGCTGCCACGTTGTGGTCGCCCAGGCCAGAGACCTCTACCGTATCACCAAATCAGTGAAGAAGAACGACAATAACGATTCCATGGAGCTTGCGTTCTACATGCGCAGGAGACTGCACGGCGAGGATGAGTTCGCTGAATGCATCATGCCCTCGCATGAGTGGATGATCAGGAGGGAGGTTTGCAGGACCGTGTTCAAGGAGAAATCGCATCTGGCCGACCTGAAAAGGAGGACAAGATCGCATCTGCTTTTGCACGGCATCAGACTGTCCAGGGAGTACGGCGACATCTTCTCCCCCAAGGCCATGGAGGAGATGAGGAGAAAAAACGACGTCTGCCTCAGGATCTTCATCTCCGAGGCTGAGACCATCAAGAAACGGGTCGATCTGGAGGTGAAGGCCATGGAGACCATGTTCGAAGGCATCAGGATGTACGAGCTGCTGCTCACCATCCCCGGATTCGGGAAGGTGACCGCGGCATACCTCGCATCGATGATAATGGACATCAACAGATTCCGGACTGCCAACCAGTTCACCGCCAGCTTCGGCGTGGTCCCTAAGGAGAGGAGCTCCGCCGGCAGCTCCCCGCATTGCGCCACGACCCATCGTGGCGATGATGAGGCCAGGCGCCTGCTTAAGCAGGCCACCTGGGTCCACATCATGAACGTGCCAAATTCCGTCGTCACCCAGATGTTCAACCGCCTGAGGAAGAACGGTAAGGCCCATAACGAGGCGCTCATAGCATGTGCCCGCAAATTGCTCACAGTCGTTCGTTCGGTATTGATCGGCGACCGGCCATACACCTCCGACTTGCGCCTGCTGGCGCAGTCGGGGGAGATGGCCGATTCGGAGGACGGATTCATAGAATGAGAATATCGGACAACACTTCGCCGGGAATCGCCAGGGAAGTAATTGCAGAATCCATTTTGCTCACGCCTCCTCGGAGGCGTCGACCGAACAAAACATTGCACAGTACCTGACGATGATCGAAGCAGTGAAGACCAGACCTGCGCACATACGTGCGCATGGCCGCAGAATAAAATGATGCCCGGGTCGTGAGAAGGGTCCGAACAGCTGAAACCACGTCTTTTTGCACGCCATACTAGCTTATGCTATGGCAATGTTTATCAGAAATCGATGATAATGTAACCTTTGCGGGTCACTTTTGATGGAATAATATGGATGAACAAGTGGCGGGCCTGAAGGGATTCGAACCCTTGGCACCTCGATTAAGAGTCGAGTGCTCCACCTAGCTGAGCTACAGGCCCACTGAGTAAAACACGTTAGAGTCTCATTGTACATAAAGGTGTCTACATAGGTTCATCCTTTGCGACGATTCCTGGCTATCTCCAGTGCTTCCGGAACGAATGTGGATCCGAGGATTATCGCGGCCCCTATCCAACCTACCATTCCAAGGTCCTCGTGCAGTATGATCACGCTCAGAAGAACTCCCAGGACGGGCTCGATGTATCCCAATAGCGCCGCGTCCGGAGCATCCATATATGCCAGCGATCCGAAGTACAGGGTGAAGGCTATGGCCGTGTGAACTATTCCGAGCATCACGACCAGGCCTATGGACATCATATCGAATTCCAGGGAGGACAGATCCACCGAAAGCAAGGAATAGATTACGACGACCACTGCCGCCACGAACAGTTGGACCGATGTCCTGTCATAGGATCCGATGCTCTTCAGTTTCTTGTTCAGGAGGATCATGGCCGTGTAGAACACCGCTGCCAGAACTCCGCAGAGAAGTCCGTAGAGGTCCACATCCATACCGTTCTCGACGATTCCTGAGACAAGGATCAATCCGAATAGCGCGAGCAAGGCGCATCCGAGTTTCAGGAAGGAAACATTCTGTTTCAGGAAAACCGGTGTCATCAGTATCGTCAGGGCCGGCGTCAGGTAGTTCAGCACTATGGCCTCCGAGATCTCTATGGTCTTGTACGCCTCAAAGAGGAAAAGCCAGTTGAGTCCAAGGCAGATTCCGGAGCATACCAGCGTGAACATGTTCCCAAGGATATCCTCCTTGGACAGGCGGGAACCCATCAGGACGATCAGGAGCAGAAGGAACGCCGTACCAACTATCCCCCTGCCGGCAACGATTATGCTGGAAGGCAGGTCGATGTAGTATGTGGTGAGTCCGATGGTTCCGAAAATGGACATAGCTACGACCATCAGCAGACGAGCGTTTTTGGGGTTGACTATGTCCCTCATGATAGATACCTCATGTGTCGCGATAGATAACCTTACCGTTCATTCATTCCATCCAACTAGCGATACTATTTAGTTATAAAGAGTGGATTTCACATCCATGGCAACCCTTAAGAAAGATAAGAAGGAGGAGCCGAAGAAGGCCGCTCCTAAGAAGGAGACCGAGAAGAAGGCTGCAGCCCCTAAGAAGGCCGCCGCACCTAAGAAGGAAGCACCCAAGAAGGCTGCCCCTAAGAAAGAGACTGCAGCGAAGAAGACGGCTCCTAAGAAGGAGGCCGCTCCTAAGAAAGCAGCTGCACCCAAGAAAGAGGCAGCTCCCAAGAAGGAAGCGACCAAATCCTCCAACGCCTCGTACTTCGTATCGCCCCATCCCGACGGAGGATGGCAGGTGAAGAAGGCCAATGCTCAGAAGGCTCTGAAGAGGTTCGACACCAAGGCCGAGGCGGAGAAGTACGCCAAGGAGGTCGCGAACAACCAGGGTTCCGGCGTGGTCAGGCAGAAGAAGGACGGAAAGATCCAGAAGAAACACTGATCCCGTTGTGCCAGCAACAATTTTTTGTTAAACGGCCGGGCTTACGCCCGGCCTCATTACCCTTATCACCGCAATGCTTGCCTATAACCCGTCGAGCAACGTTTATATCGTCCACTCTGGATTACGATTCCGATGACAAAACTAAAGGTGAGGGATTTGATGACGACAGAGGTTCTGACTCTGCGTCCCGACGATACACTGAACAAGGCCGCCAAGAAGCTCGCCTTGGAGAACGTATCAGGTGCTCCTATAGTGGATAACAGGAACCATCTCCTGGGATTCGTCAGTGAGAACGATATCCTCAATGTCATCATGAAATACCAGACGAGGCTGGACAGGCAGGACAAGGAAGTGTCTCTGTTGGAGTACTCCATGGATACCGAGAATGAGCCCGACGAGGATCTCAGGCAGGCTTACGAGGAGATATCCAACATCGAGATGTCGTCCCTGATGGTCCGCTCGGTCATGTCCACCACTCCGGACGCGCCCATCATAGAGGTCCTCAGGACCATGCTGAACATGGGTATCAACCGTATACCCGTCCTGGAGAAAGGCGTCTTGGTAGGTATCATTTCTAGGGGAGACATCATCTTCGCCCTGTACAAGAAAAAGGTCTGAATTACATGGAGGTCCACGTACTCGCCAGCGGGAGCGACGGGAACTGTACCGTCATAGAGTCCGACGGCGAGGCCATAATGATCGATGCAGGAATCAGCTGCAGAAGGATCATGAGCCTTATGGACCGCCACGGTCTGGATCCTAGCATTCTGAAGGCCATCCTCATCACCCATGAGCATTCCGATCATGTCTCCGGTGCGGGGGCCTTAGCAAGGAAACTGGATGTCCCCGTCATAGCGAACAACGCGACCTTCGATGCATCGAATCTCGGCAGCGTCCAGCATTGGGTGTACAAATCAAATTCAGATATCGATATCGGACAGTTCCATGTCACCCCGCTTCCGACCTCGCACAACGCGGTGGAGCCTAACTGCTATTTCACCGAAGTGGATGACAAGAAGGTGCTGGTGGCGACGGACACGGGAAAACTCTCGTTCCAGATAGAGCACGCATTGGCCTTAGCGGATGTCGCCGTCATCGAGGCGAATTACGACAACAATATGCTGATCAACGGACCCTATCCGAGGTCTCTCAAGTCCCTGATAGGGAGCGATCATGGTCACATGAACAATGTGGATACCGCCTTGGCCATAAAGCGCACCCTGAATGAGAACGAGAACCGTCAGATATTCCTGGCACATCTCAGCAGGACCAACAATACGCCCGATGTGGCGAGGCAGTCGGTATCCGATGTATCGGGGATAAAGAGGATAAAGATCGATTGTCTGGAATTCCCCGGCGACACCCGTACGATCAAAGTCCGGGGACGATCGCGATCGCCTTCTGCGACCTGATAAGGATATCCGCCATTGACGCAGGTAGCGTCACAACATCCTCTTTGTGGAGTTCGTAGTTCCTGTCCGGACCTACGAACGGAGGCAGGTCCTCAAGGACCCTTATCAGAATCGTGTCTCCCGCCGGAGGTTCGGCGACCGGCTCGGCCTCTGCCTGGGATTCTTCGACCTGAGGCGAGAATTCGTCCGGTTCAGGGATGTCATCGAAGGATTCCTCCATAGGCTCATCGAACATCTCCTCGGTGATAGGCGGCTCCTCTGCGGCCGGGGCCTCCACTGGTTCCGGTTTCGGTTCTGCCGGAGGTTCCGGACGGGAAATGGGCTCGTCTATGTGGGCGGTCACTGTCTTCTTCCCTCTGTAGTGATCCACCAGAGACAGCTCCTTCTTGGACAGTTCCACGACCTGGAAGTAGTATTCCTTCTCCTCGGGGGTCAGAGCGTTGATGTCCTCGGCGGCACCGTCGGCTGACAGGACCGCCTTCTTGCAGATCTTGCTCGCTCTCACGCTCAGGATTACCTTGGTGAGGGTCTCAGCCTTTTTCCTCTGCAGATTGGCGCCCTCGCTCATGACCGAGTCGGGATCTATGGAGATCTGCTTGTCATATTCCTGGCGCAGCCTGTTGAGAAGATCCGCCATGGCCCTGTAAAGGTCAGGTCTGACAGATGTCAGCGATTTGCCCTTCATCTCTTCCCTATGGATTTGGGATAACTCCTCGAAGGTCATCGGCTGCAGGACAGGGCTCATCGCGGTACTATAGCCGACGGTTGTAATAAATGTTGGTCGATATAGGAGCATGAAGGTCGCGGACGTGTCTAGATCGAAATCCGACAGGGTGGAGATCGACATCCTGGTGTCTCCGAGGTCCAACAGGTCAGGTCTGGAGGGCTTCGACGAATGGAGGAAGAGGCTGATCCTCAGAGTGAAGTCCCCTCCCTTGGACGGCAGGGCCAACAAGGAGGTAGAGGCTTTCTTCCGCGACATTACCGGATGCCAATCCAAGGTGACATCCGGGATGACCAGCCATCAGAAGACCGTCACCATAACCGGTGACCCGGAGAAGATCCTGGCCGATGTGGAGAAGTCGATCCAATGAACGACGAGGAGCGCCTGGAGGCACTGAACGAGGTCCTGGAGAGACTGAAGGAACTCGCAGAAGACCACATCATCCTGGTGGAAGGGAACAAGGATGTGGCGGCTCTCCGCTCTTTGGGGATCGACGGAGAATTCTTCTGCGTGCAGGTGAGCGGGGGCCCTCTGAAGGCCTCTGAACATGTATGGAATTCCGGGAAGAAAGCGGTGATCCTCACGGATTGGGACCGTCGCGGCGGTAATCTGGCACATTCGCTGAGGGATGGGCTGTCATCCCTCGGGGCGGAGTATGACGACAGGATTCGCTCAGACATTGCGTTCCTAGTGCGCCCCTACTGCAAGGACGTCGAATCCCTGGATTCGGTGGTCAGGAATCTGGAGAAGGACGTCCGTTCTGTTCAGGAAATATGATGCTCATCGGTGAAACCGTTCTTGAAGAGTTTCGATTTTTAGGTAACATACTAATGCTGGTACACCATGGAATGGACGATGAGCGGAGCATTCATAGTCTTCGAGGGTGCGGACGGAGCAGGAAAGTCGTCCGTATGCAGGAGGGTCGCCGACACTCTCACACAGAGGGGGAAGGACGTCGCCGTAACGGCAGAGCCTACCCACGACAGGATCGGCGCCTTCATACGCAGCGGTTCCGCAGGGAACATCTCCCAGAGGACAGAGGCACTGCTGTTCGTGGCAGACCGCAACGATCACACCGAGGCGATAATGAAACAGGTCGCGGAGGGAAAGATAGTCCTCAGCGACAGATATTTCGCTTCCACAGTGGCTTACCAATCGGCCAAGCTGGACGGCGATGCCTCGGACAGGGATTGGCTCATCGAGATAAACAAGGACTTCATATCGCGCCCGGACCTGACGATCCTGCTCGACATAGATCCCAAAGTGGGAATGGGCAGGGTAGGTACCCGCGGAGAGGAGATCAGCAAGTTCGAGAGACTGGATTTCCAGGACCAGGTCCGTTCGAACTATCTCTGGCTGGCGAAGGAGTTCGGTTTCAAGGTAGTCGACGCATCCAGGACACAGGAGGAAGTGTTCGAGGATGTCATGAGGTTATTAGAAGAGGTGGTAAGATGACGCATCCGGCAGATGAGATATACTGTGAGAACAGCGATTCGCTTATGGGAAAGGTAATTGTCATGGGGATAACCGGCAGCATTGCTGCCGTTGAGTGCTTCAGCACCATCAGGGAACTGGTGAGGCGCGGGGCAGAGGTCATCCCGGTGATGACAAAGGAGGCATGCAAGATCGTGACCCCCGATTCGCTGTATTTCGCATCGGGCAACCAGCCTGTGACGGAGCTCACGGGCCTGACGGAGCACATAACTCTTCTGGGCGACAGGGAATCGGCGGATCTGCTGCTGATCTATCCCGCGACCGCCAACACCATCTCAAAGATCGCCAACGGAATAGACGATACGCCGGTCACATCCATGGCATCCGTCGCCATAGGCGAGGGCATACCGGTCGCCATCGCTCCTGCTATGCATCAGGCCATGTTCGACAACCCTGCCGTCAGCGACAACCTGGAAAAACTGGAATCCTGGGGAATAACGTTCATCGGCCCCCGTCTTGACGGAGTCAGGGCCAAGGTCGCCTCTTCCGAGGAGATTGTGGAGACGGTCGAGAGGATCATCGGAGAGAACTATCTCGCCGGAAAGAAGGTCCTCGTCATAGGAGGACGCACCGAGGAGGCCATTGACTCGATGAGGGTGATCACCAACAGGTCATCAGGCCTCATGGCGGTGAAGATCGCACAGGCCGCATTCAGAAAGGGCGCGGATGTGGAGATGTGGATGGGCGCATGCAGCGTCCAGCTTCCCGGATACATCGACGTCAGGAGATTCACGACGGTCTCCGAACTCATAGGCATGTTGAACGACATCGATCACGATATCGTCATAGTGCCAGCAGCATTATCCGATTTCAAACCCGACGTGGAGGACAACGGAAAGATCCCCAGCGAGCAGAGTTTCGACCTGGGCCTCGTACCCGTTCAGAAAGTCCTACCGCTGATCAGGAGGAAGTGTAACACTGTGATAGGATTCAAGGCCGAGGCGGGACTTCCCGACAAGGAGCTCATCGCAAGGGCCCGCGACAGACTGGAGGAGTACGGACTCACCGCGGTGGTCGCAAACGATACCAGCTCTGCAGGAAAATGCGAATCCACCATATTCCTGGTCACGAAGGAAGGAGAGGAGCGCCTCGAGGGCACCAAGGCAGAGACTTCGGAGGTCATCCTGGATCTCTGCTTCGGGGGATTATGAGGGCCGAGTGCTTCGTACCTGGGCACATATCCTGCATATTCAGGCCGGTCAGGGGGCCGGATACGATACGTACCGGATCCCTTGGTCTTGGCCTCAGATTGAATCTGGGCTGCCATGCATCGGTCGAAGCCAGGGACGATCCGGAAGTCATCATACGTATCAACGGGGAAGAGTGCGAAGCACCCATCACCCGCATGGCGATCGGGACCATGGGAGTGAACGGACTGGATATCGATCTGAAACACGATCTTCCCCTTCAGCAGGGATTCGGTGCAAGCGCATCGGGGACCTATGCGGCCACGCTCTGCGTGGCATCGCTGTTCAATATTGACCGCATGGTGGCGATGACCGCCACCCATACCGCGGAATGCACCTTGGGCGGAGGGCTCGGCGACCTTCTGGCCATCGAGTCCAGGGCAGGGGTGCCCGTGCGCGCAGTGGCAGGAGCTCCAATGGTCGGTTCCGTGGTCGATCCCGGGCTTTCCCTCGATGATTTCTCGGTGGCAATAATGGGAGGACTTCTTAGTACCGCTTCTGTTCTGGGGGATGACGATAAGGTCATCCGCATAACGGAGGCCGGCGATAAGGCCATGAGCATGTTCCTATCCAAACCTTCGATCGATAATCTTTTCGAATGTGCCAGTATGTTCTCTCAGCAGGTCGGTCTGGAGTCATCGGAAGTCTCTGAGGCGATTGCAAAGGTAGAGGGCGAGGGTCATAAGGCATGCATGTGCATGCTCGGGAACAGCATCTATTCGGATCTTCCGGCAGATGAACTCAAGAGGATTCTGCCGAACGCTGAAGTGTTCTCATGCTCGACATATTCCGAACCGATAAGGGTCACTCGTACAGAGTGAACAGCACATCATCCTCTTCCACATCGAAGAGGCCCATCCTGGCCCCGCCGTCCAGCCATGCATGGGAGTAGTTAACGGATGCGAAGGCACGGCAGTAATCGCCATCGTTGCGGAATCCCACGGCCTGTTTGAAGTATTCCTCAGAAGTGTCAAGGAATCTGATGGCCAGTCTTCTGTCGAAGGACCTTGCCGGAGGAGCTATCTTGATCTTCTTCATCGCCCTGCTGGTGATATCCAGATATTTCCCCATCTTCTCATCGGTGATCTTCGCGATATCATCAGATTCCGCATAGTTTACGATCTCGAAGATGTCCTTTCCGGGAGTAGAATCGAAAAGACCCAGCTGCGTAAAGCACGATATCCACGCATGGGCATAGTTTATGGCGGCAAAGGCGGTAACGAACTCCCCATCCTTCAGGAAGTTCATTGAATCGGTGCGGTAGCAGTCTATCATTACCTGTCCGCTTTTGGCAAGATTGTACAGAAACGAATCCTCCTTGGGAGTGATGCTGAGTGTGGACCTAGCTCCGTCGAATATCCCGATGCATTCTTTCAAGGTGATATCGGAGATAGCATCGTTCTTTGCCATGGATGCGGGAGAGCGTTCTGGATTTAGATACTTATGTCAGGAAAGTATCCCTGCTGGCCTTTTATTGCCATCTGAGGGAAGCATCAAGTGCTCAGTCCCTAGCTACCGGTTCTTTCGGACGGTATTTGATGCATTTCCAATTCAGGAAGACGAGGTTGAGGGTCACTGCGACGGCCGCACCCACTATTATTCCGCGCTGTGAATCCAGGAAGGTGAACATTATGAATGCTCCTCTCACAGGTTCTTCCAGAACCAGTGTCACTCTGGAGATGGCGTATACGAAGACTAGGTCATAGAAAAGCTCGACCTTCTTCTCTTTGACGGTCATGATGCCAGACAATAATCGTTATTCGATCAATGTGTTGAATTATTTGACTGTCAGAGCCTAAGGCCGATTCAAGGCGATGTTTCCTCTTCCGCTTTTTTCCTGAAACTTCCCACGAAGTAGTATCTCAGATAGAGTATGGCGGCGATGACGGTTATCACTGCGCCGATTATCACCGAGATGTTGTAATCCAGGTGCAATCCCAGAGAGGAATGTAGTATGAATGAGGTCACAATCAGGGTCATGAACAGGGCGGGCGCAGCGGCCAGTATAGAGTACTTCCTGTTGTTGATCAGCAGGAACACCGTAGCTGTCCAGAGCATGATACAGGCCAGGGTCTGGTTCATCCAGGAGAAGTAATTCCATAGTATGGAGAAGTCCAGATAGCAGAGCAGTACGATAAACACCGTCAGGAATCCTGTTATCAACAGCATCCTCGAGAAATCTCCCGCGTCATAGCCTCTGTCGTCCTGTAGCATCAGTCTGGCCGATCTCAGCGCCGTATCTCCTGTCGTGATCGGGCAGATCATGACACCTACGACGGTCAGTATCGCGCCCAGCGGTCCGGCGACACCGGTGGCGATCTCATAGACGACGCCCGATGCTCCCCCCTCGGCCAGAGCATTGGCCAAAGCGGCCGTGCTGTCGTAGAAAGCCAATCCTGCGATGGCCCACATCAGTGCGATCACCGACTCGATGATCATGGCACCGTAGAACACCATGCGGCCGTGTTTCTCCTTCTGCAGGCATCTTGCTATCACAGGGGCCTGTGTGGCATGGAATCCTGAGATGGCCCCGCAGGCGACGGTGATGAACATGTCCGGGAAGTACTCCGTTCCTGTGGGATGCAGGTTCTCCAATGTCATCGTCGGGAACTCGTATCCTCCAAAGGCCAGACCGGCGATGACTGTCACGGCCATTGCGATGAGCAGGACGCCGAATATCGGGTATATTTTTCCGATGAATTTGTTGATCGGAAGAACGGCTGATGCCATGAAGTAGATCAGGATGATACCGATCCAGAACGTCAAAGGCAGATCGGTGAGGGCCGTGAGAAGATCTCCGGCGCTTCTGGCCATAGTGGCGGAGACCATTATCAGCAGGAACACAAGGAAGATCAGTATCGGGTATCTCAGCCATCCGCCCATGTAGTGTTGGACCAGCCATGATGCCGATTGGCCGTTATGACGTGTGGACATCATTCCGCTGAAGTAATCATGGACCGCACCTCCGAGGATCGAACCTCCGACGATCCAGAGTAATACGATCGGCCCCCATTTGGCTCCCATCAGAGCACCGAATATCGGTCCCGTACCTGCGATGTTGAGAAGTTCGATCAGCTGGTCCTTCCATTTCGACATCGGAACATAATCTATGCCGTCATTCAGCCTGATCGCCGGGGTCGGATCATGGAACGGAATTAATGCTCTCTGCACCAATCTGCTGTACAGGAAATAGCCCAGTGCTAGCAGAGCGACGCAAACGAGCAGTAACCACATGACAGGTGGAATCTAAGATACTGATAATAAAGAAATCGATGGAAAACCGCGGTGAATAACGGTAAGTGGTGGGCCCTACCGGGTTCGCAACTATTTTGATTTGAAAATTCTGGACAATTGGAGGCTGACGTTTTTGGTCCATTCTCTTCTGTTGGTATTATTGAGCAAACA
>Ga0310696_10009723_pt1 | contig 11095 bp, 10 predicted proteins | sample AusTroGonzalo_MG_4_FD_203885 | JGI IMG/M metagenome (GOLD analysis project Ga0310696, IMG submission 203885) | Bovine rumen microbial communities from tropical cattle in Woodstock, Queensland, Australia - Gonzalo_02 (v2) (version 2) | ecosystem: Host-associated > Mammals > Digestive system >...
CGACTCAAGGTCTACGAAGCTGTCAATCCATTTGCCGATGCTGGCGCCGTCTCCGCTGTAGTCCACGGGAACGGGGTCCGTGAAGGGATAGCGGTAAGAAGTGACAAGGTCGGTAAGCAGCTGTGCCGATGCATTGCTCAAGGACGGATCCACGAATCCATGCCCCGGAGCGTCGTAATAGGCTATAATGGATTTGGGCTGAATCAGAGCCAGTTCGTCAATTTTGGAGACATTTATACCACCGGCAGCGTACGAAGCGCCGCAGGAGGTCACAGAAATCACTGCCAGCAGGATTCCTGCTATAGTCAGCCAGAAATGAGAGCGTTTACCCATACTGTCTATTTTTTAAGTCTGAACAAATCACGGCAGAACCACTTCATGGTCTTGGGGAAACGGTCTGTTTCGTTGAAATCGGTGTCTCCTTTCACGTTGCTTACCTGAACCGCCAGGGACGTATCTCCGGTAGCGGTGTCAATAACGCTGAGAGTTCCGTAGATACTGATATAGCAACTACCCATGACTCCAGGACCCTGGCCGCGCTCGAAAGTATCCACCTTAAGGATAACCTTGTAAGGAGCCTCACCCTCATTTACCAGTTCCATACCGGGGCTCTGCACATTGAAAGCATCAAAGAAAGCTTCGTTCATAAGACGGACACGCTCGTCGTAGTCGCCCTCACACCAAGTCTTGAAGTCCCCCTTGTTCTCTTTGGCAAAAATGCCGTTATTGACGAACTGGGCTTCCGAAATGTCGATGGTCCAGGTGGCTTTGACGTCTTGTTTAAGTACATCCAAACTGCCGTTGGTAACCTTCAAGGGTTTAGCAGCAAACAGGGAAACGGAGCCCAGCAAAAGGGCCGAAATAAGCAGGAATCTTTTCATGATATAAATTTTTATAGATAGTCCTTATTACAAAAGTACAATATACGCACTCCTGGCCTATGAGTACAATAGGTCGGGAGTCTCAGACTGCAAATATTGCAGATTCTGAAACTACTATTGCAGATTCTGAAACTGAAGAACGGAGATACCTACTCTCCGGCGTCCTGCATCCACACCGTAACGGTCTTCCCGGTGTACTGTTTGAATGCGGCGCTGAAAGTGCTGTAACTGCGGTATCCGCTCTCGAATGCCAGCTGCTGAGCGGTGCATTCGCGCTTTTCGGCCACCGCCTTTTCATATAGGTGAATGAAATGGCGGATGCGCAGACCGTTGATGTATGCGTTATAAGTGAGCCCCTGCTGGGAGAAGTACTGGCTCAGGTAATAATGGTTTGTGCCCACAGCCTGCGCCAACTGCGTCAGTGAGAGGTTGTGCTGCAGATAGAGATGCTTGTTCTCGCAGTGCTTTTTCAGGAGAGCTGCGATATCGACGGGGAAGGTTTGCAGTGCCGATACATTCTGCGCCTCTTCGGCCGGTTCCTCATCCTCTGCAGTAGTGCTTTCGCTTAGGAACTGCAACGTCTCCACCCGCCACAGCAACAGGCCCATAATGATGATACAGACAAATTCGAGAAGATAGAGCAGGCTCCTGGTCTGTCCGGATGTGCAGATGTAAATAATAGAAAACAGCGCAAACACCACCAGTACCAGATAACTCTGCCATACCTCCTTGTTTTCCAGATCGGCGAAGTTGTCCCTGAGCCATCGGCCATAACGCCGGACGGCAAAGTACATATACACCATCAACGCCGCATAGAGTGCAATGACATAAATGCCCAGCCAAAATAGAAAAGCCTCGTTATCACTGATGATACCCCAGGCCGACAATCCAACGACAGGGACCAGCGCCACGGCCACCGGCCATACGGGACGATGCCGGTCCTGCAGCATAGACAGCAGAATACCGGCTATCATGGGGATAAGCAGCAGGATGTCCAGGGTACAGACAATGATGTAACCGGGAATGGAAGGACGGCAGAAGTACCATAGCCATAAAACATGGCTGAAAACGTTCTCCAGCATAATGGCCGCCGCCCATATGCGCAGGCGCCTGGGGGGCGTCACCTCCGGCGCAATGGCATTGCTGCGCCGCAGCAGCAGATAGAGCGCCTCCGCAACGCCCAGCCCCATTACAATCCCGTATAGGATGACAAATACTATATCTTGAAGAATCTCTTGCGCTTCCATATGGTATCGGGTACTATTACAGGCAGGGTACCATATATTGTGGAATATATAGGTTCTGTATGCACTGTATTTACACGAAATCAAGGCAAAGATATAAAATGGCCGCTAACTATGCAAAAAAATCACCGAAGAGAGATTCCAGATTCAGGCGATGTCTATAAGTATTGAAATCCCAAGGATTTGGATCATGGGCGCATCCAAGAGCGTTCCTTATAAGCCCAGCAACGAAACCCTGGGCCGTGACCTGGGGTATTTTTTGTTGTTTCACACGTTCCAAACCCATGTTTCAAAACGCGAAAAACCTACTTTGCGTATATATTTGCATTGATTTCTTGACATTACGTCAATTTTTACCCCCTCACATTGTATTTTAGGGCCATTTTCTCTATCTTACCGCCATTGTGTCCCAAAGACTCTAATAATAACAACAAATAATACTATGCAAAAAGAACTTTACGAAGCCCCCACAATTAGTGTTGTGGAGATGAAACAGGAAGGCGTTATCTGCATCAGCGGTGACGTTAATGCCACAATGAACGGAACTTTTGAAGAGATCATTCTTTAAAAACTGAAGAGCCATGAAAACAAATAATATCCTCAAAGCACTGGCATTTGCCCTGCTCATCACTACCGCGTGCAACAAAAGCGAGATTGCTAACGATCAGAATACCGAAAAGAAAGGCTTCGCCCTTCCCGTCACTGTAAACGTAACCCGTCAGGGCGACGCTGCCACCCGCGCTACGTATACCGACAACGGCGATGGTACTGGCTCACTCGCCTTCAGCGCAGGCGACAAGCTGCTTGTGCGTGGTGATGACAACAGCGCCAGTGGAGCAGGCAGGTTTGCAGGCATGCTGGATTATGATACCGAGAAGGGAAACTTCAGCGGAACCATTTATACCCAGAATGAGTATTCCGGCACCGCCGATGAACTTTTCACGGCTGCAACAGCGAATTGGGTCGGGGCCGCGTTGTTCCCGAACGGCTACGAAACCTATGCATTCTTGTCTCTTTCGGGTAGCGGTTATGGCACTTCATATTCGATGAGTTATAACAACGCTATTGCCGCCACGAAGGCTGCAGCCGTTGAGCAGTTCAGCCTTGAGAGCACAAAAACATATTCCAGCGGCTTTGCCCTGAGCCCCGAAAATGCCATATTCAACTTCACCATCACCGGCTTGACAGACGGAGGAAAAGCTGTAACATTAAAGGATGGAGATAGAACGATGTTTATTGGAAGTGTAACTCCTACTTCTGGCACTGCAGCATTTGCTCTGGGTGCAATGATTAAAAATTATATGGATTTCCCTGTTAATTTAAAGAATGTCACCTTGACGATAGATGGTACTGATATCGACATCACCGACGCCAATAATAATCTCGTCGCCGGCAAGATTTATAACATCAACAGGAGTGCTAGCGCTCCGCTCCCCGCGGTGTTTACGGTTGACGCAGGGAAAACGGTGAAGTTTTCCAAGGGCAACCTGCAGGCTACGTACAACGGTTCCAACTGGATTTGGGGCTTTGCCGAGCACCAGTGGGATTATATCGGCAAAGCCGCCGGTAATACCAGCATCAACGGCAACGGAACTTTGTCGGCTAATGGCACTGTGGATCTTTTTGGCTGGGTGGGTGCTTCCAGTACCTGGACGGGAGCAGCTCAGTATGGCATCAGCAATTCGACTGCCACTAATAACGTAGATAGTTACGGCAATGTCGCGGGCGAAGCCCAAAAGGTTGGCTGGGGTGCCACCGTGGGCGCAGGGTGGCGCACGCTCACCAGGCCCGAATGGCAGTACTTGCTGAACACACGTGAAACGGGTATTACTGTAAACAGCACCAATCATGCGCGCTATACCCTGGCAATCATCAACACGGACGGTACGGCTGTGAAGGGCCTCATAATTTTCCCTGACAGCTATGCCGGAGGCTCGCCCGCAGGCGTTACTTGGGGAACCATTAACGACAAAAGTACCTTCGAAACCACGTGTACTTCTGCGGGCTGGACAGCCCTTGAGGCCGCAGGTTGTGTCTTCCTGCCTGCTGCAGGATTTCGTGAAGCATCAAACGTCACCGATGCTGGTATTGGTGCGGGATACTGGTCAAGTAGTTCCAGTTATGCCACTTCTGCATTTGGCGTATATTTTGAGTCGGATTATATGTCTATTTACGGCGGCAGCAGAAAATATGGCTTCTCCGTCCGTCTCGTTCGCGATGCTGATTAAAATATAACCTCTCCCTCCCCGCATCGGAGCACATCGCAACGATGCGGAGCAGGACACACGGGGACAGCCCCCCTGTGCGATAAGAAATAGATAATAAACTTGCCGTCATCTCTTCACATTCAAGAGATGGCGGTTTTACTTTGGCAGGACATCGACATAGAAATCTCCCTACTCCGGCTCTACACAGCTTGTCCACTCTGTCCACTCCGCTTACGCCCCGTGACCTGGGGTATTTTTTGTTGTTTCACACGTTCCAAACCCATGTTTCAAAACGCGAAAAACCTACTTTGCGTAAATTTTTGCATTGATTTCTTGACATTACGTCAATTTTTACCCCCTCACATTGTTATTTAGGGTCATTTTCTCTATCTTACCGCCATTGTGTCCAAAAGACTCTAATAATAACAACAAATAATACTATGCAAAAAGAACTTTACGAAGCCCCCACAATTAGCATTGTGGAGATGAAACAGGAAGGCGTTATCTGCATCAGCGGTGACGTTAATGCCACAATGAACGGAACTTTTGAAGAGATCATTCTTTAAAAACTGAAGAGCCATGAAAACAAATAATATCCTCAAAGCACTGGCATTTGCCCTGCTCATCACTACCGCGTGCAACAAAAGCGAGATTGCTAACGATGAGAACACCGAAAAGAAAGGCTTCGCCCTTCCCGTCACTGTAAACGTAACCCGTCAGGGCGACGCTGCCACCCGCGCTGCGTATAACGACAACGGCGATGGTACTGGCTCACTCGCCTTCAGCGCAGGCGACAAGCTGTTTGTGAATGGTTCGGACACTGGAGCAGGCAAGTTTGCCGGTGCGCTGGATTATGTTCCTGCTACCGGAAAATTCAGCGGCACCATTTATACCCAGAATTCGTATTCCGGCACTGCCGATGCCCTTTTCTCGGCTGCCTGGAGTGTTAGAGCCAACCTGCTGCCTGCCGGCTACGATAGCTATAACTTTTTATCTATTAATTATAATACTCCAGATGTTGCATATGACGATGTAGTATCAGGTTCTATTGCGAATGCTTTTGTTGCCTCAGAGACTGCAAAGAAAACAGGCGTAGAGCAGTTAAGTTGGGAGCAAGTATATAATACTTACAGCAGCGGTTTTGCTCTGGCGCCCGCGAATGCCGTTCTCAACTTCACCATCTCCGGTTTGGAGGCTGGCGAAAAGACCGTGACATTAATTACAAAGTATTCTGGGATGGATTATGATCAGACTATTTCAGGAAGCGTGACTCCCAATGCTTCGGGCGTTGCCACATTTGCCATAGGCGTATCCAATAATTTAGTAATTAAAAATGTGGCTAACAACCTGACCGTGGGTAGTAGTAAATTCACCCTTCCCGGCGGCACAGCGCTCGCAACAGGCAAGATTTACAACATCACCAGGGGTACAGGGGCCACTGTCAACCTCTCAACAAAAGATGCAGCCTATACCGCCCAAAACGGTGAAACCCTCACTGGTACGCTTGGTGCAAACGTGAAGATTTCGATTGCCGACGGTGCCACCGTGATACTCAATGGCGTAAACATCAATGGCAGTGGCACATGGACAAGTGGCAACTATGCCGGCATTACCTGCGAGGGCGATGCAACCATCATCCTCAGCGGGACGAATACTGTGAAGGGATTCAATTCGGATTATCCCGGCATCTACGTGCCAGGGAACAAGACCGTGACCATCCAAGGCACAGGCTCGCTCAATGCCAGCAGCAATGGCTCGGGAGCCGGCATCGGAGGTGGAATTGGATTTGATTGCGGTAACATCACCATCACGGGCGGCAACATCACCGCTACGGGTGGTAATGGTAGACCAGGCATCGGCGGCGGCACTGAAGCATGCGGTAACATCACCATCACGGGCGGTACTATCACTGCCACGGGCGGTAATGCCGCTGCAGGAATCGGCGGCAGCAATACGGGAAACTGTGGCGATATCACCATCACCAGCGGCGTGACCCGCGTCACCGCCACAAAGGGCAACAACATTTCCCCCAACAGCATCGGTGCAGGTGCCTTCGGCACTTGCGGCACAGTGACCATCGGCGGCAATGTGGGTGCTATCACCGATAGCCCATACACCTATCAGCCGTAATAATCCCTCTCGCCCCGCATCGGAGCACTGCGCAATGGTGCAGGTCAATATTTTAATAACACACGGGGACAGCCCCCCTGTGCGATAAGAAATAGATAATAAACTTGCCGCCATCTCTTCACATTCAAGAGATGGCGGTTTTACTTTGGCAGGACATCGACATAGAAATCTCCCTACTCCGGCTCTACACATTGTGTCCCTGTCCGCCTCGCTGACGGTTACAGTCGCGTGAGACTGCCTGTTTTTGATGTTTTCCATAGTTTAGAAGTTTTTTCTAATGGCGTTATTTCGCCTTAATTCTTATTTTGCTGATTATCAGCAACTTAGTCCCCTGCAAGGGCCAGATGATTGGGATTTTTCCCAATCCCTCTGGCTCCACGTTCCAGAGAACAATGCAAAACTACGGAAAGAAATTACATAAGCAACTGACAGTCAATAACTTATGCAATCTAATGCAATGTATATCAAGATGTTTAGTGGTACGGATGTGGGACGAAAACAAAAAGAAACGCCCCTAGAAGTATCTCTAGGGACGTTTCCGGGTGACTCCAACAGGACTCAAACCTGTAACCTTTTGATCCGTAGTCAAATGCTCTATTCAATTGAGCTATGGAGCCGTTTGGAGGGCCTTAGGCCGCTTCCTTATTTTTCTCCGACGTAGACTTTCTCGCGGATGCGTGCCTTCTTACCGGTGAGGTCACGGAGGTAGAAGATACGTGCGCGACGCACTTTACCGAACTTGTTAACCTCAATGCTGTCAATGAAGGGCGACTGGAAAGGGAAGATTCTTTCTACACCCACACCACCGGAAACCTTGCGGACCGTGAAGGTCTTGGTGAAAGGATCGGCACCTTTCATTTGAATAACTACTCCGCGGAACTTCTGGAGTCTCTCTTTATCACCTTCCTTGATTCTGTAGGTAACGGTGATGGTGTCACCGGCCTTGAATTCCGGATAGGAAGCAACTTTCTCATTCTGGAAAGCCTGCTCTGCTACTTTAATCAAATCCATAATTTTCTCTAACTCTTTATGCAACGTTGCGGTTTGGCTCCTGACAAGAGGTTGCTTCTATTTTGGGACTGCAAAGATACAAACTATTTGCAAACTACCAAAATATTTACGGGAATTTTTAGAAAATATTTTTAACCTTGTCGAAGGTGGCTTTGTCTTCACGGGTAAGATCCGGCGTAAAACTGGAACTGCCCTTCATTTGTTCCAGCGCCTCTTTTTCCTGACGGGACAGCTTGTGAGGCACCCATACCTGGAATTTCACGTACAGGTCGCCCGTTCCCCGGCCATAACCCTGCACGCTGGGAAGGCCCTTTCCGCGAAGCTTTACCACCGTGCCCGACTGGGTGCCTGGTTCTACCTTCACCTTATAGCTGCCATCCAGGCAGGGAATGGAAACCTCGCAGCCCAGCATGGCATCCAATACGGAAATGATGCGGGTATAGAACAGGTTATTGCCCTCCCGCTGCAACTGCGGATGGGCCACCTCGTTGATGACAACCAGCAGGTCTCCGTTTACGCCACCGTGCGGAGCGGCATGTCCCTCTCCCCTCACGGTGATTTGCATGCCATCCTCCACGCCGGCCGGGATGCGTACCCGGACGGTTTCCCGCCTGCGCTCCAGGCCCGTTCCACCGCATCGGCGGCAAGGATTGGTAATAATCTTTCCCTCTCCCTGGCATTGCGGGCAGGTGCCGATGGTGTAGCCCACGCCGAAAAGGCTGCGGGTTTGCTGACGCACACGTCCCTGACCGCCACAGGTGGGGCAGGTTTTAATATCGGCATCGCTCTTGGCACCCTTGCCGTTGCAGTCCGGGCAGGGGCGGTTGCGCTCTATGGTAACTTCCTTTTCGCAGCCGTTGGCAATCTCTTCCAGCGTGAGCTTTACGCTGGTACGGATGTCCCGGCCCCGCAGTACACGCTGCTGCTGGTCTGCAGCACCGCCGCCAAAGCCGCCGAAATTGCCGAAGCCGCCGCCGAAGTCGAAACCGAAGCCGCCGCCGAAGATGTTGCGGAGGAAGTCGTTGATGTCCATGCCGCCGAAGTCGAAGCCGCCGGCGCCGCCGCCCATCTGGTCGGCCGCAAAGCCGAACTGGTCGTACTTGGCGCGCTTGTCGGGATCACTGAGCACGGAATAGGCCTCGGCCGCCTCCTTGAAGTTCTCTTCGGCAGTCTTTTTCTCGGCGTCTGAACCATTTACCCAACGGTCCGGATGCCACTTGAGGGCCAGTTTCCGGTAGGCGGACTTGATTTCATCGGCCGAAGCCTTCTTGTCCACCCCCAGGACCTCGTAGTAGTCTCTTTTGTTTGCCATAACTTACGCTCCCACGACAACTTTTGCATAACGGAGCACTTTCCCGCCCAGGGTATAGCCGGTTTGTACCACGTCTATCACCTTGCCTTTCATGTCCTCGGAAGGTGCCGGAAAGGTGGTTACCGCTTCGTGCAGTTCCGTATCGAAATCGGCCCCCTTGGCTTCTATGCGCTCCAGTCCCTTTCCCTTGAGGAAAGCGTTGAGCTTGCCGAATATCATTTCCGTACCGGCCTTGGCCGCTTCGCTGTCGGAGCTCTTCTCCAAGGCCGCCAGGGCTATTTCGCAGTCGTCCAGGATGGGAAGAAGGCCCTTGATGACATCGGACGATGCCGAACTCACCAGGGCCAGTTTTTCCTCGGCCGTACGACGGCGGAACGTGTCAAACTCTGCCATCAGGCGCAGGAAGTCTGCCTTTGTATCAGATTCTTTCTTGCGAACCTCTTCCAACTGCTCGTTCAAACCCTCAATCCGGGCTTCCAGAGCAGCCAGTTTCTTGTTTTCGGGTACTTCCGGTTTAACTTCCGCTTTATTGATTTTCTTCTTTTCTGCCATGATTCCATTGAATTTCCGGCAGTTTTTCTTCAAAATGCCTGCCAGCCCGTCCGGTCTGCCAATATGGCAGTTCAGCACAGCAGCATGCCGAACATGACAGTACCCCGGATACTAAGGCCAGGAGGCTCCGGTAAAGCTTCTTCCTGCCAGTCCGACAAGCGTCCACGCTTTTCCAACGACATTCTCCCCTGCTCCACCAGACTGTCCAGTCGGTTCTCGTACCGCCTGCGGCGACGGCCGCTGAAACCGGCCAGGAAACCGCGGATGTCCGAATCGGCCTTTTGGGCGTTGCAGGAACCGCAAGCGCAGACCTTGTTCAGGAATTCTCCGGTGCCGCCCTTGGATCGCGGAACAATATGGTCGGTTTCCATAGTTTCCACGGTAAGGGGGTGACCGCAGTACACGCACACGCCGGCTGTCTCTTCCAGCAGGCGTTCTTTTAAGGATTTCTCTCTTTTCTCCATAACTCTTCTATTTTTCGGCAAGATAGGAACGATTCTGCGGGCAGCCTAATCTTGGCAATTTTGCCAGAATTTGGAGATTCGGATTATTTTTATACACCACCATAAATAAAAAATTGTTATCTTTATAGGCCTTATTGGTAATAAGTAGTAAGCAAAATATGAAAAAAGTAATCGAATGCGTACCTAACTACAGCGAAGGACGCAACAAACAGGTTATCGACGCCATTGTAGCCGCCATCGCAGCGGTAGACGGCGTGAAAGTTCTGGACGTGGACCCGGGAGAAGCTACCAACCGCACGGTAGTCACCTTTGTGGGAGAGCCCGACCCTGTTTGCGAAGCGGCCTTCCAGGGAGCCAAGAAAGCACAGGAACTCATCGACATGCGGCATCATCACGGCGCCCATCCCAGAAGCGGAGCCATCGACGTACTGCCGCTTATTCCCGTGAGCGGCGTTACCCTGGAGGAATGTGCCCAAAGGGCCCGGAAACTGGCCTGGCGCATGTACGAGCAGCTGGGCATCCCCTGCTACTGCTACGAAGCGGCCGCCCAGAAGCCGGAGCGCCGGAATCTGGCCGTGTGCCGCGCCGGGGAATACGAAGCCCTGCCGGAAAAAATGGCCGATCCGGCCCGCATGCCGGACTTCGGCGGCGCCTTCGACGAAGTGGCGGCCAAATCCGGCGCCAGCAACGTGGGTGCCCGCGATTTCCTGATTGCCGTGAATTTCAACCTGAATACCACATCTACCCGCCGGGCCATGGCCGTGGCCTACGACGTACGTGAAAAGGGCCGCAAGGCCCGGGAAGGCGGTTCCCTCACCGGCAAACTCTTAAAAGACGAAAACGGTGAGCAAATCTGGATTCCCGGCACCCTCAAGGGCTGCAAGGCCATCGGCTGGTACATAGACGAATACGGCATTGCGCAGGTTTCCATGAACATTACGGACATCCAGGCCACGCCGCTCCACAAGGCCTTTGAAGAGGTGAGCCGGGCCGCTGCTGCAAGGGGACTCCGCGTCACCGGAACCGAAATCGTGGGCCTGGTTCCCAAACGGGTGCTGCTGGACGCGGGACGGTTCTACCTGGAGAAACAGCAGCGCTCTCTGGGCGTGAGCGAGGAGGAAATCATGAAGATTGCCGTAAAATCCATGTCGCTGGACGACCTGAGGCCTTTCAACCCGCGTGAGAAAGTGATTGAATACCTGATGGAAGACCGCAAGGACGGCCTGGCTCAGATGAGCGTGGAAGGCTTCACCCGCGAAACCGCCTCCGAAAGCGCAGCGCCGGGCGGCGGATC
>Ga0310696_10009724_pt1 | contig 11095 bp, 9 predicted proteins | sample AusTroGonzalo_MG_4_FD_203885 | JGI IMG/M metagenome (GOLD analysis project Ga0310696, IMG submission 203885) | Bovine rumen microbial communities from tropical cattle in Woodstock, Queensland, Australia - Gonzalo_02 (v2) (version 2) | ecosystem: Host-associated > Mammals > Digestive system >...
GCGGTCGGAACACAGTACAAAGATGTCGCAGGCGCCGAAGTAATTGGGCACGTCCCAACTCTCCACATAGCCCAGCAGACGTACCTTGTCGGTCAGGCTCTCCGCATCGATCTGCCACTGCAGGGATTCCTGCAGCGGGCCGGAGCCGCCGATCAGGATCACATAGTCGGAACTCAGGTATTTTGCGGCTTCCACCAGCGTGCCGAAGTCTTTATAGGGAACCAAGCGGCCCAACGCAAAGACCAGTTTCTTGTCGGGCATCGTTGCCCGGATGGCGTCGGCTGCGCGCGGATCATAGATGATGGGCTGGATGCCGATGGGCACGCAGACCACCTTATGCTGCTGCCGGGAGAGGGCGCTCGATTCGCGCAGGTACACCGGCGAGGTGCCGACGATGCGCTCCGCCCGCTGGATCAGCCACCACTGCAATGGGTGGTACAGCGTCAGGAGCAGTTTCTGGGAAAGAATATCGCTGTGCCAATGGAGGATCACCCGCCCTTTATATCCGCTCAGGAACAGGGCGAGCGCCGCCATCGGATCCGGATGATGCACGTGGATGATGTCGTACTCCCTGGCGTGACGACGCAGCCAGCGGACCATATCTCGCGACAGCATCGTCTTGGCTTTCTTGGCGAAAGCGGGTACACAGATGACCCGGTTTTCAGGACCGAACTCGATGATACGGCCCTCTTCCGTCTCCCGGGAGAAATCGCGATGCTCCGGATCGACGGGATCACTCTTCAAATAGGCACAGAGCATATCGCAAGGAACCCCGCGCTCGGCGAGGGCCCAGGTCAAGTCCCACATCACCTTCTCCACGCCGCCGCGGATGGGGTAGAATTTACCTAGTTGCAAGATCTTCATATAGTTGGATATAGTGTTGATAGCAGTCTTCCTTTCGAAAACACTGCAGTGCCCGCTCGCGGCAACGGGCTACGGTCTCTTTCCGGTCCCAGGTGGCGATTTCGCGGATGCGCGCCAGCATACCCGTGACATCTCCCTGCTCCACGATGAAGCCGGTTCCTTCGGATACCGCCTCGATGCTGCCGCCGGTCCGGTACGTGACGACCGGCGTGCCGCAGGCAATGGCCTCCAGGTTGACGGTCGGGTAATTGTCCTGCCAGGTAGGGTTCACAAAGACAGTGGCCTGCGCATAGAGTGCTGCGAGTTTCTGAATGTTTTCCGTCCGTTCGATCAGCTGCACTTGCGCGGGGATGCGCTTGCGCTGCTCTTCCGTGGTGCGTCCCACCAGTACCAGCTTCTCGTCGGGAAGCAGCAGGCCGGCGAGCCGGATCAGGTCGGACAGCCCTTTTTCTTCCAGCCAGATGCTGGCCACACCCAGGATCATCGTCCCCTTCCCGGGAACTTCCCCTTCCGCCGCCTCGGGCTTGAAGGTATCCAGATCGATGCCGTTGTGGATCACTTGATAATGCTTGTCCGCCAGGATCGACGAGGCCATTTCCTGCCGGATCCAGTTGGAAACCGGCACGATGGTCAGGTTTTGCAGGGCGCCGAACGCACGCTGCTTGTCGCGAAGGTTGCGTGCCGAACGGTCGAAAAGCCAGCTGGCGGGGAAAGCGCGCTTCTGCGGACAGTGTCCGCAGCCCGTGCGCCACTTGTCGCAATGCGCCGCCGAATAATAGTAGCAGTGTCCCGTATAGAGCCAGCAGTCGTGGATGGTCCAGATCACCGGCTTCCCGCTTTCCTGCAGATAGCGGAAAAGCAGTGGGTAATTGAGGAAATAGCCGTGTATATTGTGGATGTGGATCACATCCGGATCAATCTCGCGAATACGGCGGATCAACTGTTTCGTGCCGCGGCGCGAGGCGAGGCCGTGTGCGTCAAAGAGTCGCGTGGCCACGGCGTGCACCGCCAGGTCGAGCTTGTCCCCTACCGGCACCAGATGGGACGTGTGGACCGGCATCCCGTCGCGGGCGCCACTGTATGCCACAAAGCTCTCCCAACCCGCCGAGATGGCCAGTTCGCCGATCTCGCGCATAATCCGACCCGTCGAGGTGTTGAGCCGGACCACCGGATTGATTTGCAGCAGCTTTTTCGTCATTTTGCCAATTCTTTGAAACAGGCCTCCCACTGGGCCATCACGACCGCCTCCGAATAGGTCTGGGAAATGACCCGGGCCCCTGCGGACATCCGCATCAGCAGGTCGGGATCTCCCATCACCCGCTGCATCGCAGCTGCCAAGGCCGGAATATCGCCCTCCGGAACCGTCAGCCCGTTCTCTTCCGGAACAATGATGTCGCGCGGGCCGCAAAGGAATTCGAAGGACACCGCCGGGACGCCGCAGGCCATCGCCTCGATCATCACCATAGGGAAACCTTCATAATGGGAGCTCATCACCAAAAACTCACTGGCCGCATACTCCTCGAATATCCGGTTCGTAGGCGGATGGATGCGGGCGGAATCCGAGATGCCAAGCGCCACACACTGGTCCTTCAGCATCTGCTCCCATTCGCCCTGGCCGAAGATGTCAAGATGCCAGATCTTACGCAGCGTCACCGGCAAGAGCGACCAGGCTTCCAGCAGTCGGTCGAACCCTTTCTGGTAATCCAGGCGTCCCACAGCGATCACCCGGTGGTTGCCCATCGTATGGTGAACATCGGAAATCGCCAGGGCGGCATTGGGAATCACCTGCAGGTTGGGCAGCGCGCCCCAGTTGGCCGCGTCCTCCCGGGTCAGGACCACGAAGCGGTCGAAACGGCTGACAATCTTCACATCCTGCCGCGTCCGCAGCCGGTCAGCCAGGCCCAGCAGTCCGGAGCGGTTGTACTGAAGCCGGAAATATTTGTTGAAATGAAGTTCCAGCACTTTCTTGCTGCCATCCTTGATAAACGGGATGAAGGAGGATTCCGACGGATATAGCGAGATCACGATATCGGCTTTCTCCCGCATCAGCAGCTCCGTGAGCTTACGGCGATGCAGCTTCCGCTTCTTGAGATACGACAACGTCTTGGCCACGGGATTGCGGTCCTTGTCTGCTTTGTAGTTGATGCCCAGATCCACCATCCGTATTTCCGGCGGGAACGCATAGAACGGCGGGCGTCCGCTCTGGTCGGTGGTTACCAGCATCAGCTCGTAGCCTCCGCGACGGACCAGCCAGCGGAGCTTGTTGAGCAGCACGCGCTCCATCCCGCCGGGATTATATACGTCCGCTATACAGTAAATCAACTTCATATCTATCTTGTGACCATTTGTGTAATCCATCTGCAAAGAAGATGAATCACATATGCCATTGCTATTGAAAGAACAACCACTGCGGCGACATAGAGGAAATTGGAAGAAATCTGATAGAAAGACCCTCTAAGCAAGCGCATTACCGTAATATGAACCAAGTATATTTCATACGAAATGATCCCGAGAAAACGCAAGATCGGAAGTTGGAGTTTGTCGAGGGGTAACCGAGCTATCACAAGGGCGCCGATAAAGGGAATAAACACATAGCAAAATGTCCACAACACCGGTTCTCCTGTCAAGAAAAAGCCGCCGAATACGATTGTGGCCAGTATAATTAAGAGCCAATAGTTTATTTTCCGCTTGCTACAGAAACAAAAGATATCATCTCTGAATCGGGCAAAGTAAAGACCCGTTGGAAAGGCAAGCGAGCATATCCACCAGCAACGGTCGAAACCAGATACGATCGTAGCCACTGTATATAAAGCCACTCCAGCCAGCACTACAAGCCGGGCTTTCCATCCACCCAATAGTCGGTAACTCGCCCAGAACAATAAATAGAATAATAGTATTGTCCAAACAAACCAATAATGCGGCATCAAGGTTTTACCCTTCGTCACAATGAGTTTCACGCGTTCCAACAGTCCAATCCCACCCATCCCGAAAAGAAGGATAAACAGCAGTGAAACAAGTAACGCCGGAAGGACAATCCTGAACAATCTTCTCTTGAAAAAAGAATGTAAATTACTTCTCCCTTTTTGTTGGTATGAATGAGCCAGGCCATATCCGGAGATAAATAGAAACATCGCAACGGACGGCGGGGCCAGATGTCTGTACGGCATCAAGCCGGGTACATCAAAGAATTGAAAATGACCGAGCAAGACGGCGAGCGCCAGCAAAGCGCGGACCGGTACCATATTATTACTGTCAAATGACAGTTTCATCAGGATCAGCAGCTATACAGAACAACAAAGCATCAATATAAAAGATATCAGTCGCCACCTTGGCCCAGATGATAAAGGTCAACGCCACCAGCAACAGGGAACAGATCTGGAAATTTCGGAATTTCTGGTTGAGCACCAGGTGGCAGTAAATAAAATAGACCGAAAAGATGAGCAATCCGATCACACCGCAATAGAAGACGAAATTACAATAACCGATATCCGTATCATTGATATAGTCAGCAAAAGTACCACGTCCGATCAGCCAGGTCCGGAAATCTTCAGGCCAGATCCACATCGTTTTCATCAGCACATCTGAGGAGTGCGTATGGAAATCGCCTGTTTCCACCCAATTGAAGAAGGCTTCGAAGCCGAAGCGAACATAATTGCGGAATGTGATGTTCTTATTGTAGATTACAATCGTCACTAGGACAATGACACCGATAATGATGATGAAACGATAGAACATCTGAATCATCTTGACGGTCATAAAACCGCCCTTACGCATCTTGACCAACGAAAAGAGCATATAGGCTACTCCCAAGGCCGCTCCCACCAATGTGGTTCGCGAGATAACGGCTCCGAAAATCATAATGACAGTGAAACTGACCAGATGGGTGATCAGGGCCGGACGATCGGCACGAAGTTCTTCATTGGCAGCCACCTGATGTGCCAACAATATCAGGACGGTGGAGAAACGGATACCCGCGGGATCAAGCGCAGCTCCTAGGCCGTATAAACGATGCCCGCGTTTATAGAAATCCTGACCCACGGCCATAACTTTATCTATCAGGTCCTCAAAGAAAGTGAAATTGTCGATAAGCACCGCCAGCGCACACTGGACCACGCAAACCATCGACAGGTAGTGCGTCAGAAGCGACAGGTTCACTTCGCCGTGCCCGATGCGCAGTGCAGAATAGACACCATAGGCGCCAGTCATCCAGGTTAAATATGAAACAATATAGGATGCATATGTGTAGTCGTGGGAATCAGCGGCAAACACACAGAAAAGGCACCAGACGGAAAAGACGGTAGCGATTAACGCAGAGACAATGGTGTACCTCGACAGCATAACGCCGTGGTTACGGATGCTGTCATAGACAAAGGCCGCAATACCGAACACCGCCACAAGCATCTTGGAGTTGATGCTGTTGGGCAGAAAGGTAAAGGAGATGGGGAACAAGTAGAAACTCACCACCACCAACAGTACAAGACCCTTTAGGAACCTACGCAACATCTATCGATAAAGGAAGCCGTAAACCATCTTATGGATCAACACATAGTAGAGCCTGACACCCCACCAGCAACGTCTTGCTGCCATTCCTTGCAGGATGCGGGTGTGCCGCGGCAGGTCCGCCCCTTCCGTGGCGTGAGCATTGGTTTCGGGAAACCATTTGTACCAGGTTTCATAGTCTGCCTTGTCGGCGGAAATCAGCAGGGGCCGTTTCAGATAGAGCTTTAACTCCGTCATCGCCTGCGGCGTTTCCTGCCGGAAAGGGGAATCCGCAAAATCGCGCTCCACTTCCGCCAGGTTGGTTTCGATCTGCGCCCGCTTGGCCGGGGCGAAACTCCGGCTGATCGAACCGGTATTATCCGCATTCCAGCGATAGAGGGCCTTGTGCAACTGTACCACACGCTCCGATTTCATAAAGGCACGCAACATAAACTGCATATCCTCACCCAGATCGGCCCCATCGACAAAACGGATCTGATGCCGCTCGATCAGTTCGCGGCGAACCAGGAACAGCCAGAGGTTCCAGCGGGAAGCGCCGCCCGTGAGCCCTCGGAAGGCCTGAAATGGCGTCTCGAAATCGGCCTGCCGCATATAGCGGGCTTCTTTTGAGAGCCCTCTGAACCAGTCCCATCCCACGATGTCAGCAGGGCCATCAGGGGTCTCTGCGGCAGCCACGGCCTGGGCCAGCATCTCCGGTTCCAGCAAATCATCGGCATCGGCAAAGGCCAGGTATTCACCCTGCGCCACGGCCAATGCTCGGTTACGCGCCGCGGCGGCACCGCCATTACGTTCCTGCCGGATCAGCCGGCCGTTCACACCACTTTCTGCACAGAAGCGTTCCAGCAGTTCCAGCGATCCGTCCTGGCCCGCATCGTCCACAAAGACTACTTCAAAGTCACGGAAGGTTTGATGTCGGATGCTTTCCAGCGTTGCCGGAAGGGTCTTTATAGCGTGATAAACAGGTATGATCAGGCTGACTTTCATTCCGCTCAAGCTTCGCTCTCTTTTCTTGACAGTGCAGCAATCCGCCCGATGAAGGCCGGATCCTGGCTGTTGAACTTCCGGGCAAACAAGGCGCCGCTGGCAATCAACTGGTCGTAGTCCGCCGCCGTCCAGTCGTACAGCTCGTCGTTGCGCCAGCCGATGCAGCGCAAATTACCCTTTTCTTCAGATTTTAAATCATACAGTTTCTCTCGGAAAGAAGAATTCCAAACGAGCGTCTGCACGAAGCATTCATCCGGGACAAAAGTATGGGTAAACGTCTTTTCGGCCCAGCTCCGCTGTTCGATCAGGTAGTGGACCAACGCATCGGTGATACTGACCCACTGCGCGCCCTTTCGGAATTCGACGGCCCGGTTCCGCTTGATCCCAGCCAGTTCCTGCACCCGCAGGAAGAGAGCGCGGACGGCACTGTAGCCATTCCGCTTCCGGCTGAAATGGCGCGGGAACAGATGCCAGCGCTGCATACGCCGCACCAGGTCGGGCGTCATCTCAAGATACAGATAGCCCACGAATTCTTTCCCCTGGTTCGTATCGAAGAAGGTATGTATCTCATCTTGACTGCGCAATGGCAAGTCGACCCCGGAGAGCAGATGATAATAGTCGTAGGGGCCCCGGGAAGCCGCCGCTTCGAGCAGGGCGTACTCCGCCTCCACCATCGAGTAATCCCCCCAACGGATATCCACCCGCCGGTCCAGCAGGACCAGCCCTGCCCGTTCGGAATGCAATCCGGGCAGTTGCGTCACCTTTTTGTCAATATGCACAAAGATGTCGTTGCGCGCATCGTCCAGACAGTCGATCAAAGTCTGGAGAAGGCCGAACTCGTTATGGGCCAATATCAAATAAGAATGTCTCACGAGACGCCCCTATTTATATGTCATTTTATGGATCGGTATCTGTTTCACTATGTCTTCCCGAGACATAATGGAGAAAGAAGGATCGACGATACTTTGCTGTAAATAGTGTGGAAGGGTGTCGCTTACAATCATACCTGTTGCAAAAGAATGAGAGATGACATCTTCCATAATCTGCAAAAAGAAATAATCGGGCAGTTCATTCCTCGTCTGCCACCAATACAAAAGCAAATCACACAATCGGGTACAATAAGGATTAGATCGCTTGGATACCATAAAACTGCTCAACATATTAACCCGAAACCCTTTCGCCCAACCAAAATAGTAAGCATACACATTTCTCCAGTATTTGTAGTTTGCTTCTTGCGGATCACGACGAAAAATGAAGAAGTCTTGGGATGCATACTCTTCTGGAATCGGAGCCGTTAACTGAACAGTCGCATCAATCCAGATGCCACCGTAAGTACTCAATAGCATCAGCCGAAGCAAATCGGAGAAATGCGCTACGGACATAGCCTTTCTTTTATCCCATATAAAATCTGGGATATCAATATATTCTATCAAATTAGCATCCGTCAACCGGACTATGGTATAGTCTGAAGCAAAGTGTTCTATAGACGCAAGACATTTTTGGACCACGGCAGGAACCGATTCATAACCTTGCGCCCAATATTGCCATATGATACGATCTGTATCAAAAGAATACTTGGCAGAAAACTGATAATGAACCGGATGCGCGTCGTATTCTTCCACCAAAGATTGACAGATGGCAGCTACGCGCCGATGGTTGCGCAGGATCTTCTGCTCCCGGAGCAGACGCCAGATATTGGATTTGGACAGATTCATGATGCCTTGAATTTGCGTGCCCACATACAACCGGTTTGTTTGAGCTCGTCGTAGGCCGCCAGGGGGAAAGTACGCGGGCTGTCATCTCCGAATTCTACATATAACAGATTGGAGCAATGGATATAGGGCCCTGCCTCCGGATGATCTGTCAGTTCGGTCGGAACGAAAAATTCATCAGGACAAAAAGACCAACGGTATTTCTGGAGAATAATTTTCCGGGTATCCACAAAGAATCGGCAGGCTTGCTCGGACAAGCTAACCCATTGATCGGCCTTACAGAAGTCCAAATGCCGATAATGCCTGATACCCAACCTCTTTTGCAACCAAAGCGAGGCCCTCCAAAGCGTACGGCAAACATTGCGCCTCAAGCGATTCGAGCTATTGAAATCCCGGATCGGATAGTGAAAGCGGCGCATCTTGAAATCCACTTCGACCGCGACGCGCTCCCAAAACCGGAGAACGGTCTTGTCGGAAAGGCTGTCATAAAAGCGAATCAGTTCATCCGTCGGCCACAAGGGCAAATGGACGCCGGAAAGAATGTGATAGTGCGTGTAAGGTCCGTTTTTCAAAGCGGTTTCCATAAGCAACAACTCAATCCTGACCAAGGAGATATCTCCCCATCTGCCGTCTATCCTCTCTCCCAAAACAAACAAGCGGCCGTACTGAAGCGGCTCGATGGCAGGCAAGGTCTTGACCTTTCGATCAAAATGGATGTAGAAGTCGCTGTCAGGGCTGTCCATTTTCCGAAGCAGCAACTGCAGGACCTCAAATTCGTTATGCGCTAAAATGAGCCAGGCCTGTTTCATCTCCTATAACTCGAACTGGGACTTATCAGGAAGGATTGTATCCAACGCCTTTCTCAACGCAATGAAACATTTCTCTGGATCATCGTTGGACTCACTGTCATTCAAACAAATTTGTGGAATAGATTGATTTCGTATGACAGAACAGACTTCTTCCAGATTATTTGTGGAGATATTATAGTGGCTTCCGTGTGAAAAAGGTTTTTCGGGATGGAAGCGCCCCGCAGCCTGGTTCCAGGCGCAGAAGAGCCACTGGTTGACCTGACCGATGGTACGGAAGGGATGTCGGGATGTTTCATCCAGAAGAGAAGGGCACTTATCCCATACTTCCCGATAAGTTGATTTCAGATGTGCATTGGCCAAATGCTCATATCCGCGAATGCTGATGGTTCGGTTGATCTTGTAACAGAGGAAATTTTTAAGGGCGGTTTTAACTCCCAGTTTATGAACGTTGAACCATTTGTCACGATTCTTTCCTATTGAATCATACAAGTTGAAGTGATCGTTGAGTGCAACGTAGTCACTAAAACAAAGAAAACTCCAGAAGTTGTATCCAAAATAATCGCAGGGAGTCAAATTACTGGGAAGACAAGGCTCTCCTTGAACGAAAAAGAATTCTGGCTTGATCGGTCTAAGCAAAAGCACATCGTCATTGAAAACGACAAAATGCTCCGACAATTCCGGAATCCTGTGATAATTCAATTCAATGGGACCGGCATTAAATGTGGGCAGATACTCTGACGGAATATAGTCCTTATGGTTGACAAAGACCAATTTCGGATGCTTCTCGTTCAGCCATACTGGCTTTTGTCCGCAAGTCACAAAAATAATCTTGTTGACCCAGGGGGCAAATTTTTCGACCGAACGGAACCAATACTCCAACATCCCCATATCGCGGTAACGACAATCTCCGTTCGCTCCCTCCTCTGCCACAGGTTGTTCTATACCCATAGCTTTGTTCCAGGCTGCCCGCTTGCTTGCTTGCCAGTCCAAATCTGTACTATCCACCCAAGGAATAACAAAGTCAATGGCTTCCATATCCATCTATTTACGAATAAAACTCTTCAACAAACCCATCGCCTCGTTGTATGCGTAAAGATTGGCCAGTCTGGTAAAGAAAAGATACGATACCATACAGGCCACCATCGAAATACCCAGCGAAATCCAGTTATTGGCAATGAAATGAGAAAACAACAAGGATTCGGTCAGTACGATCAACGAAATGTAAAAATAGGGTGCAATCGACTTCAATTGTTGCCACAGCGAATATCCCAATACCTTCTTCGTGCTGAGCACCGTACAATACAAATCGATGAAACTATTGACAATCAACGCATAGCAAAAAACCTTCAAGCCAAAGAACATCGAAACGAACATAATCGGAAACATAATGCATTTCTTGATGATCTCCATACGCAAGGCCAAGTCTGAACGGCCTTTTACATAAAGAAGCGTCAAATTGCTACGGATCAAACCTATCGACAGTTTGCTGAAGCACAGCAATTGCATCAGCGGAACACAAGCCAACCACTTATCCGTCAAGAGTAAAGAGACCAGGGGGCGGGAACAGCCACAAAGTCCCATCAAAATGGGAAAAGTGAAAAAGAAATAAACCTGGATAAACTTGTCAAAACCATCAATCAGCTTCTGATCGTCTTCCTGGAGATTGCTCAGCACAGGGTAGTAAACCCTAGTGAACGTACTGACCAGCGTTTCGCTCGCTACGGTAGGAAACTGATCCCCCCGGGTGAACATACCGACATCGCTGGCGGAGAAGCGTTTGCCGATGACCATCGGATAGATGTTGCTGTAAACTGTATTGATCAGAGATGCGGCCATCAACTTGTAGCTGTAGGAAAAAAGCCGCTTGAAGGATTCTTTCGAAAAGATGAGCCGCGGCATCCAGCGGACGAAAGCCAATGTAAGGATCGTGACGGCTGAGGCAGAGGCGACGGACTGGGCCACCAGTGCCCAGGGGCCAAGCCCTTTCAGGGCGCAGATCACGCCGGCCGCACCGGACACTAGCGCCGAGATGAAAGAGATGGCGAATTTGGTCCGGAAGTCAACCCGCTTGGTGAGCAGCGTGCCCTGCACCGAGGCGACGGAACTGATGATCAGGATCAGCGAGATGACCCGCATGAGCGGCTTCAGGAGCGGCTGCTCGTAATACGTGGCCACCAGCGGCGCGGAAAAGAACAGCAGGAAATAGAAGATGACGCTGAGCGTCAT
>Ga0310696_10009726_pt1 | contig 11094 bp, 9 predicted proteins | sample AusTroGonzalo_MG_4_FD_203885 | JGI IMG/M metagenome (GOLD analysis project Ga0310696, IMG submission 203885) | Bovine rumen microbial communities from tropical cattle in Woodstock, Queensland, Australia - Gonzalo_02 (v2) (version 2) | ecosystem: Host-associated > Mammals > Digestive system >...
CGGGCGATCTTACCCAGGGAGTCACCGGACTTCACTTTGTAGTACACCCACTGGCCGGTGGCGCCACGGGAGGTGGGGACGGGGCGTCCATCGACGGTCTCGCGGCCGTCCTGGATCTTGGAGGTGAAGAGGACATCGGCCTTATAGCGGTAAATGGAGTCCTGCATATCCAGGAAGGCCGAAGAATAGTTGAACGGCAGGCGGATGACTTCGTCGGAGCCGGCGCCGGGAACAATGTCGGTATAGTACTGCGGGTTCAGGTCCCGGACGTCGTCCAGGGGAATGCCCAGGACCTCGCTGACCTGACGGAAATGCAGGTTCTGATGCACGTGGAAGGTGTCTACGTACACGGGCAGGGAAATGGGATCGGGGCGCAGACCGTATTCGTTAGCATAGCGGAAGGCGTACATCGCACCCACCATAGCAGGCACGTAGCCGCGGGTCTCGCGGGGCAGGTATTCGTACACGGCCCAGAAGTCGGTATTTCCACCGGCGCGACGGATGGCCTTGTTCACATTGCCGCTGCCGCAGTTATAGGCCGAAATAGCCAGCGGCCAGTCTCCGAAAATGCGGTAGGCGTCGCGGAAATAGCGGGCGGCGGCATCGACGGACAGGACGGGATCCATGCGTTCGTCGGTGTAGGAATCCACTTTAAGCCCGTAATTGATGGCCGTGCGGTACATGAACTGCCACATACCCTTGGCCCCCACGCGGGATTCGGCCCGGGGATTGAGGGCGCTCTCGATAATGGCCACGTACTTGAGTTCCAGGGGCAGGTTGTACTGCCGGAAAGTGTCTTCGAACAGCGGCATATAGTACTGCGCCAGGCCCAGCATCTCACTCATCTTGGTGGGCATTTTCTCCGAATACAGGATCATGAAGTTCTTCACGGTCTCGTTGTAGGGGAGACTGATGAAGGAATTCATGGCCTTCAGGCGCTGCATAAGCACGGAATCGGGAACGTCGGTGGTAAAGTGCACCGAGTCCATGTTGAACTGCTCACGGCCGGGGATGCGGCTTTGCCGATGCATGTACCACTGACCCAGAAGAGTATCGGTATTGATGGTGGTATAGTCTTCCAGACCGGCCGAAACCTTATTCTCGTTCTCTCCGGAGAGTTCTTCCTCGATTTCCTGTTGCTCGGCTTCTTCGGAACGGTAAGTGGCAATCTCGGCCTCCAGGGCCTCCAGTTTCTGGCGCAGGTCTATGTTCTCCTGCTCCAACTGCTTGCGGGTTTTCTTGCTGTCGGGGGCGGCGTATACCACGCTGGCCGACAGCAGCAGGCAGAGGGCGAATATCGTGTATTTTCTCATTATCATCAGAATCTAAGGCCGACGGACATGCCCACGGCCGGCGCGGTCGCGTAATCCATGGGCATCACAGAGGGGCTTACCTTGAGCGTGATTTCGTCGTTCACGTCGAAGCCCTGCATATAGGCGAACACGTTGGCGTCTATGATTTGCAGCAGATAGGCCGCGGCGGTGAACAGGACGCTGTAGTCCCTGTATCGGCGATAACTGTCTCGGTAGTACTTGGCAGTCTCGGCGCTTTGCGGCGGTTTTTCCACCGAAGGGTCGTCGGAGGTTGCCATATCATATACCCATTTCCAGCGCATATACTGGACGTTATTGTCGTGCCAGAAGTGGGCGCAGCCGGCCATCAGGCCCCAATAAATGGGTACTTTCCAGAATTCTCCGTTGTAAATCTGTCCCAGGCCGGGAAGCAGGATGGAAAAGACGGTGGACTTGGCTGGATCGGGATTGCGCGTGCCTTTATATTGGATGGCACCGTCCATGAGCGAACCCCACCAGAACAGGCCGGCTCCAACATAAGACAAAGTACTGAAGGTCTTGTACTTTTCCTCCTGGGTATCCTGGTACATCTTGTTGAAATGGATGCCACCGTAAATACCTGCGCCGATGCCGCCATAGATAATGGGCAGTTTCCAGTACTGCTTCTGGTAAATCTGGTTGCCGCCAATGAGGACAGCCGAGCCGATGGTGAGGTCCTTCAGGGAAGTGGTGCGCTTGTGCGCCAGTCCTCCGAAGAAAGCCTTGAAACTGAACAGGGCCGATGTATCCTTGGGGCTAAGCTCCGTGGTATCGGCATAGTTCTGCGAGAAGGCATCCCGCTTGAATTGGTCGTCACGATACTGGGCACGCAACGGCAAAGCCGCCAGCATACCCAGCAAAAGGAATATGAAGGTGAATTTCCTCATCGCTGATCCAGCGCCGCGAGAAAACTCTCCATTTGGGCATCGGATTCGAATCGGATGGTGAGGGAACCCTTGCCGTCACGGCCGCGCTTGAGAGAAATGTTCTCTCCGAAGTACCGGCCCACATTTTCCAGCAGGCGGTAATACATATCGGGCAGTTCCTGGGGCTCTTCTTTTTCGGGTTTGTCGGCTTTGTCCAGCGCCTTAACCTTTTCTTCCAGCTGACGCACGGACAGACCGTTCTTGACAATGAGGTCGCAGAGCATCTCCTGCTGGGCGGGGTCTTCCACCGCCAGGAGCACCTTGGCGTGGCCCACGCTCACCAGGCCCACCTTCAAATCGTGCTGCACCTTGGCGGGCAGCCTGAGGAGGCGCAGCTGGTTGGCTACCGACGCACGCTTCTTGCCCACGCGGTCGGCCATCTGCTCCTGGGTGAGCTGGCACTCTTCCATCAGGCGCTGATAACTCATGGCCACCTCGATGGGGTCCAGATTCTCCCGCTGGATATTCTCCACGATGGCCATTTCCAGCATACCCTGCTCGGAGGCATCGCGGATATAGGCGGGAATCATATCCATGCCCGCGAGGAGCGAGGCACGGTAACGGCGTTCGCCGCTGATAATCTGGTATTTTTCTCCCTTGCGGCGCACCGTGATGGGCTGGATAAGACCCAGGGTGCGGATGGAGGAAGCCAGTTCCTGCAGAGCTTCTCCGTCGAAGTTCATACGGGGCTGGTAGGGGTTGGGCTCGATGAGGTCTACGGGAATGCGGAGAACGTCGGAGGTGTCCTGCGGCTTCCCTTCGGTGGAAACCACTTCCTTATTGATATAACCTACGGGTTTGCGGAGCTCGGTAAGGTCTTCTCCTCCCAGGAGGGCGCCCAGGCCCTTGCCCAGGCCGCGTGCTTGCTGTTTAGCCATTGGCTTTCTCGTTTTTGTCCAGGACTTCCTTGGCCAGGTTCAGGTAATTGGAAGTACCGTTGTTCATTACATCGTACAGAATGATGGGCTTGCCATAGGACGGGGCCTCGCTAAGACGGATGCTGCGGGCGATGACCGTCTTGAACACCATATCCTGGAAATGCTCCTGCAGCTGGGCCACCACCTGGTTGTGCACCTTGGTGCGGCCGTCGTACATGGTAACCACGAAGCCTTCGATGGTGAGGGACGGATTGATGCCGCTTTGCACCAGACGGATGGTCTGGATGAGCTTGGCAAGACCTTCCAGGGCGAAGAATTCGGGCTGGACGGGAATCATCACGGAATCGGCCGCCGTGAGGCAGTTTACCGTAATGAGACCCAGGGAAGGGGAGCAGTCTATGATGATATAGTCATAGTTGTCCTTGATGGGCGCAAGGGCTTTCTTGAGGATGGATTCGCGGTCCGGGGTATCCAGCAGCTCGATCTCTGCTCCAACCAGGTTGATGTGGCTGGGGATCATGTGCAGCTTGGGAAGTTCGGTCTGGATAAGGGCGTCCTGGGCATTGAGCTTGCCGATGAGAATCTCGTACAGCGTACGTTCCTCACCGTTTTCGGGGTCGAAATTGAGGCCCGAAGTAGTGTTGGCCTGAGGGTCTGCATCAATGATGAGGACGTTCTTTTCCAGAACGGCCAGCGATGCGGCCAGGTTGATGGCCGTGGTGGTTTTACCTACTCCACCCTTCTGATTGGCGATTGCGATGATCTTGCCCATAATTCACATTGTTAAGCTTACAAAGGTAAGTAAAAATCCTGGAATATCCGGCAAGATGTTCCACAAAGTTCTACAAAAAGCAGAATCAGACAGGATCTACATCCAAGTGAATATGAGTGAAGTATTTAAGGGCCTTCTCAAAGTCCAGTACAGTGCTGTAAATGAGACGTTTGCGAGAGATCAGCGCTTTGTCGCGGGGCAGGGAAATGCGGATGATACGGACGTCGCTACCGGCCGGTGAAGGGTACGGGCCGACGGGGGAAATGCCAGCCGGAAGTGCCCGGCGCAGGGCCTGGAACAGTTCGGCGGACATATAGCCCAGGCGCTTCTCATTCTGGTCGCGGACGACGACATCCAGCAGGCGGGTGTAGGGCGGACAGCCAAACTGCCGGCGCTCGGCCAGGAGCCGGCCGACGGTATCGGCATTCCACGGGCCGAAGGCGGGGTGCCCCGCTTCGAAGGTCTGGATGACCAGCAGGCCATTGGGCGTGCAGCGGCTGCGCAGCTGGCCCAGCACCTGCATCGCACGTTCGTCGCAGCGGAAATCGTCCTTGTTCAAGAGATGATCGGCCTGCAGGACGGCGACCAGCGCAAAGGCACCGGAAGGCTGCCCCTTGGCACTGGCGGGTGTGCACAACTCGATTTGGGCGGCACGGGAGGCAAAGATGGACTCCAACTCGGCGGTATAGTCCGGAATGGCCATCTTGGAACGGCACACCAGCAGGATCTTCTCTCCGGCGTCCAGACAGCGGTGCATCTCGGCCAATAATTTCAGGGAGAAATTGCCCGAGACGCCCTTCTTTTTAATTTCGGCCGCCACATTTACCAGCAGTTGCTCTACGGGAGCGGTCTCCGGCAGACGGACCCGGTCAAACAGGCCGTTATCGGCATTGTAAATCGATTCCAGCGAAGGATTGGCGCTGCCCAGCACCACCCGGGCCGATTGCGTCCGTGCCAGCAAAATGGCGGCTTCGCGGGCATGGTAGCGGGGGGCGGGGGAATCCTGCTTGTAGGAAGGATCCTGCTCGTCATCTACGATGATGAGTCCCAGGTTCCGGTAGGGGAGAAAGAGGGCACTGCGGGTGCCCAGGACCAGGTTGGCGCCTCCTTTGCGGACAACCTCGGAAACGCCCCGCCGGCGTGCGGGCGTAAGGGCGCTGTGATAGGTAAGGGCCTCGGGGAAGAGGGCTTTTACCTGTTCTTCCAGCTGATGTGACAGGCCGATTTCGGGCACCAGATAAAGCACACTTCGGCCCGCAGCCAGAGTATGGCGGATGAGGTCCGGATAATAGGCTGTTCGTTGTTCACTGTTGCCCTCCAGCAACAGCGTTTTTTCGGGAAAAGGGATTCCCGGACTTACAGGAAGGCATTCCTCCGGCTGGGCCCCTTTCTTGGTTTTCAGTTGCTGCTGCGGAATCACAGCCTTGTAGACTTCTCCCACTTCGCACAGATAATACTCGCTTAGAGAGCGCCAGAAGGCCAGTTCTTCCGCCCCTACAGGCGGGTGTTCGGTGCGCTGCGCCTTAAAGATTTTGATTCCTTCCTCCGGCGTTACGCCAACTGCGCTAACTACAGCGATGTAGCGACGCCCGGAGAAAACAACTTGCACCCGTTCTCCAACTTGAATGGGTTCTCCGTCTTCTATCAGATAATAAGGCTCCCACTCCAGACGGAGCGGGAGGATTACCTGTATGAAGACGGGGTTATTCGGCATAGAGGAGATAGGGCTTTCGTTGTTGCCTGAAGGCCTCCACATCGGGGGCCCAGCGGGCCTTGATTTCGGCCGCCGTGGCGCCGTCTTCTATCATTTCCCGCACCCAGGTCTGCCCCAGCAGCAGGTCGAAGAAGCGGCGGAAGAAACCCATTTCCATTCCCTGTTCTTTCAGGATAGTATAGGCATCGATCACATAGGACAGGTCCATGCCGTTCTTGAGAATCTCTTCCCGGGGCAGCTGGCTCAGGTCTACGCCAAAGCATTCCTGGCCCAGAAGCGGGGGATGGGTAGATCCTTTTACGCTCTGGGGCGTAAAGGAGTAACTGTATTTCACGTCCAGCGCGGGATGACCGTACTGCTGGAAGGGCTTGTCGGTTCCGCGGCCCAGGCTGACCACCGTACCCTCAAAAGGACAGAGCGAAGGGTACAGATAGATGGACTGCATATTGGGCAGATTGGGGCTGGGACGGACGGGCAGCTCGTAGAACGACTGATGCGTGTAATTCTTGCAGGGAATCACGGTGAGCTTGCACTGGTTGCCTTCGTTCAGCCACTGCTCTCCCTGGGCCATCAGGGCCAGTTCTCCCAGGGTAAGGCCGTGCACGGCGGGAATGGGCAAATGGCCCACGCCGCTCTTGAGGCTCATATCCAGGATGGGACCGTCGATGTACTGACCATTGGGATTGGGACGGTCCAGCAGGACCACGTGCTTGCCGAAGGCGCCGCAGGCGTCCATCAGGTGGCACATGGTAATATAATAGGTATAGAACCGCAGGCCTACATCCTGGATGTCCACGATGAGGACATCGAACATACCCATGGATTCGGCCGTGGGACGCATGCCGCCGGCCCCACCGTACAGGGACAGGATGGGAACGCCGGTGAGGGGCTCAACGCTGTCTCCCACGTGGGAACCGTCGTCGGCCAGGTCACGGAAGCCGTGCTCAGGCGAGAAAATGGCGGTAACGTTGACGCCTTTGGCCAGCAGGGCGTCCAGCACATGTTCCTCTCCGCCGCCCACCAGGCCGGTCTGATTGGAAAAGATGGCTACACGTTGTCCTTCCAGCAGGGGAAGGTATTCCTGGAACTGTTCGTCTCCCAGGACGATGCGTTCTTCCTGCGCGGCGCAGGAAAGGGTAATGAGCCCCAGCAGGGCCAGGAAATAACCTTTGAATCGTTTCATTTACTGACGCAGTTGAGCTTTGAGGGTGAGGACACGGCGCACGCTTTCGTTGATGCGCTCTTCGGTAAGGGTACCGTCGGCCACGGCCGCCAACACGGCTTCGAAGGCCTCGATGTAGTTCTTGGGTCCCAGGATGATATCGGCCCCGGCCTGCAGCGACAGGAGGGTAGCCTCGGCGCTGGTATACTGGCGGGTAATGGCACCCATGGCCATGCCGTCGGTGATGATGATGCCCTGGAATCCCAGTTCCTTGCGCAGTTTTTCCTGCAGGATCACAGGGTTCACGGTGGCGGGAATCTCGTTATTGGTCACATTGGGCGTGCCGATGTGAGCGGTCATAATCATGGGAACCTGATGCTCGATGGCAGCCTTGAAGGGAATCATTTCGCAGGCGACCATTTCCTCCCAGGTTTTGTTGGTGGCAGCATAACCGTAGTGGGAATCGGTCTGGGTGTCTCCGTGACCCGGGAAGTGCTTGACGCAGCTGGCCACGCCGGCGTCTTCCAGGCCCTTGACATACTGCACCACCATCTGGCCGGCCACCTGGGGGTTGTCGGAGAAGGCACGCGGGCCGATGACAGGGTTCTTGGGATTGGTGTTGACATCGGCCACCGGGGCCAGGTCTACGTCAAAGCCATATTTCTTGAGATACTGGCCGATGGTATTGCCGGCGTGATAGGCGTTTTTGACGTCTCCGGTCTTGCCGATCTCTCCCATGGGCGGGATATGCTCTACAGGGAAGTTTTCGTTGTTGCCGATGCGGGCCACGCGGCCGCCTTCCTCGTCTACGTAAATCAGCGGTTCTCCGTTGAAGGCCTTAACCTGGGCCATCAGGGCAGCCAGCTGGGCTTCATCCTTGATGTTGTGGGCAAAGAGAATGATGCCGCCCACAGGATATTGGGCGTTCACCTTTTGCATTTGCTCGTTCACCTCCTGCACCTGGTAGGTGGCCAGTTTGCTGTAGGTGTCCCACTCCAGGGCCACGTCAAAGGCCTCCGGACGCACGCAGAAGAGCTGCCCCACTTTCTCCCGCAGGGTCATCTGCTGGAGCTGGGCTTCAATGACATCGGGTTTGACCTTGGGTTTGCCGGCGGTTCCGCCGCAGGAAGCCAGCATCGCTACAAGCGTGCCGGCCATAAGGATAAAGTAGGTTAAGCGTTTCATCTTGGTACAGTACAAAACAAGACAAATTTAATGTTTTCCTGCGATTTTTTTCATAATTTTACAGAAAGATTCAAATAAAGTTATGAACACCGCACTTCCCATGCAATGCATCGGCCTCATGTCCGGAACCTCGGTAGACGGTCTGGACGTGTGCTGCGCCACCTTCGACTTCAAGGACGGACACTGGTCCTTCCACATAGACTGCGCCCGCGGCTACGACTACCCGCCCGCCCTCAAGAAGGCCCTGGGACAGGAGGTGCAGAAGATGTCGGCCCTGGAATTCGTAACCTTCCACAGTGCCTACGGGCAGTTTCTGGGGGAAAGGGTGAACGACTTCATGCAGGAGTTCGGCGTCAAGCCCGATATCATCGCCTCCCACGGCAGCACCGTCTTCCACGAGCCCCAGAAGAAGGTGATGTACCAGATTGGAGACGGCGCGGCCATTGCCGCCGTCACCAAGATCCCTACGGTGTCGGACTTCCGCAGACTGGATATCATGCTGGGAGGGCAGGGGGCCCCGCTGGTTCCCATCGGCGACAACCTCCTCTTCGGAGACTACGATTACTGCCTGAATATAGGCGGCTTCTCCAACATCTCTTTCCGCCAGGGGGACAAGCGCATTGCCTTTGACATCTCGCCGGTAAATTACGTCATTAACCGCTTTACCCGCTCTATCGGCCTGGAAATGGACCGGGACGGGGAAATCGCAGCCAAGGGCAGCGTGAACCAGCCGCTGCTGGACAAACTGAACGCACTGGATTACTACAGCAAGACCTGGCCCAAGTCCCTGGGCCGCGAGTGGGTGGAATCCCAGGTATTCCCGCTGCTGGATGCCGCCGGCCTGTCGCTGGAAGACACCCTGCGCACCTATTACGAGCACTGCGCCCAACAGCTGGCCAAGGTCACCGTTCCCGGCAAGAGCCTGCTGGTGACCGGCGGCGGGGCCTACAACAAGTTCCTCATCGAGCGTATGCGGGCCCTGAGCGGCTGTCGCATCGTGATTCCGGAACCGGCCATCATCGAATACAAGGAAGCCCTGATTTTCGCCTTCCTGGGCGTGTTGTATATGACCGACCAACCCTCCTGCCTAAAGTCCGTCACCGGGGCAGAAAGGGACAATATCGGGGGAATGCTCTTTAAGATATAAAGCCCAGATGCTGCGCCAGGATGCGCAGGCCGATAAAAATGAGAATGAGTCCGCCCAGGAGTTCGGGGCGGACTTTTTGGTTCACAACCTCTCCAAATCGGGCGCCCAGCAGATGTCCGGCAATGCTCATAAGGAAGGAAACCAGGCCGATGGTCACCAGGGGAGCGGCCAGGCTGCCAAGGGTTGTATACCCCGTGCAAGCGTAGGAAATGCCCACAGCCAGGGCGTCGATGCTTGTTGCGACGGCCAGCAGGAGGCCCGTGCCCCAACCTTCCGGCTTCAGGGAAGACTCGTCCTCTTCCTTGAAGGAATCCCAGATCATCTTCCCGCCAATGAGCCCCAGCATCGTAAAGGCAATCCAGTGATCGTAGGCTTCCAACTGTTCGCTGAACCGGGAAGTAAGCGCCCAGCCAATGAGGGGCATCAGGGCCTGAAAGAAACCGAAGAGAAACGCCAGCCGCAGCATAATGCCGGTTGCGCGGCGGCGCAGGATCACGGCGCAAACCACAGAGACCGCAAAGCAGTCCATAGCCAAGGCTAACGCTATGAGAATGTTATCTATCATGGCTTAAGGCCGTTCAAAGTGTTTTTATGCATCTGCAGAAGCGAATCCAGGACGGGGCGGTTTTCTTCCTTGACAGGTTCCGACGGCGGGCTTTCCAGCTTGAGCGGATTCACGGGGCTGCCATTTTTCCACACGCGGAAGTCCAGGTGGGGACCCGTGGCCGTTCCCGTGGCACCCACATAGCCGATGACCTCGCCTTGCCGCACGCGCTGGCCAGCGTGCAGGCCCTTGGCATATTTGGACAGATGCAGGTAGGCGGTGGTATAGATGGAATTGTGCCGGATTTTTACGGTATTGCCGCCACCGCCGGCATAACCCACAGAGAGTACGGTGCCGTCTCCGATGGACATCACAGGCGTGCCGGTAGGCGCGGCATAGTCTACACCCGTGTGAGGGCGCACCGTGCCGTGCACGGGATGTTTCCGGTGATAAGAGAAGCCGGACGAGATGCGGTTGAACTTGAGCGGAGCCTTCAGGAAGGCCTTCTGCATACTTTCTCCCTTCTCGTTCCAATAGCGGTTACCTCCGTCTCCCTGGTCAAAGTAGACGGCCGGCAGCACGGAGTCTCCGCGCAGGAATTCGGCATATTCAATGCGGTCCAACCCCACGGTTTCTCCCTCGCATTCTTTTTCCCGATACAGAACCCGGAAGCGGTCCTGGGCCTGCAGGCCAAAGAAATCCACCGTCCAGGCATAGACATCGGCCAGTTCCAGGATTAGGAAGGGGGAGGCGTCGGCCGCCAGGAAATCGTTCCAGAGTGAGGTGGTGATGGTGACGTCGGCCCATTTCTCTACGATATCTACCGGGCGGTAGACGGCGTACACCTGCAGGGAATCGGCACAGGCGAAGACGGTGCGTTTAACCAGGGAATTGTGGTAGACCACGTAGCGAGGCGCCGTAGCCGTAGAATCGGCATAATAGGCGTCAAAAGCCTTCCCGGCCTGCATCTTGCGCACGTCGAAAACCGTATCGCAGGCCTGGACCAGGGAATAGGCATCCTGGCTGGAGAGGCCTAACTTGGTAAAGAGTCCGGTAAAAGTTTCTCCGTTACCCACCTGACCGCTGCGGCACACCAGGGAGTCGGGCTCAAATCCCAGCGGATTGGGCTGGGGGACAGGCACTTCCTGGAGTTCGCTGGCTGGCGACTGCGTCTTTTTCCCGCCAAACCACTGGCAGGATACGACCGTAAGGGATAAAAGGAAAAGGAGAGAAATCTTGTTCATTCGTTTCATACAGGGCGCAAAGATACATATAAAATCCTTATCTTTGTAATGCTATGGACGCACGTGAGAAGAAACTTACAACGGTAACACTGGTGGGAAGCATCGGAAACCTGGTGCTGCTCACCTTTAAATTCGTAGCCGGAATCGTGGGTCACAGTGCCGCTATGCTGGCCGACGCCGTGCATTCCCTC
>Ga0310696_10009728_pt1 | contig 11092 bp, 9 predicted proteins | sample AusTroGonzalo_MG_4_FD_203885 | JGI IMG/M metagenome (GOLD analysis project Ga0310696, IMG submission 203885) | Bovine rumen microbial communities from tropical cattle in Woodstock, Queensland, Australia - Gonzalo_02 (v2) (version 2) | ecosystem: Host-associated > Mammals > Digestive system >...
CAACAAGATGGTGGATATGCAGCTTACCAATAAGAAACTGGTAGACCGCGGCACCCGCATGATTATGGAAAAAACCGGCATCACGGACTACGGGAAAGCCAAGCATCTGCTGCTGCAGTACGGCCAGGTGCGCGCCGCCGTGGATGCCTATTTGGAGAAATAGCTTATGTGGCAAAGACAACAAACCCTTTATCTGCTCATATCGGCCATCATGGTGGCCGTCCTCTGCTTTAGCTTCGCCTATCGCGTCGCCAATCCGGACGGCATGCTGGAAGTGAGCTACTGGCAGCTGCAGAAGCCTTACTTCGGCATCCTGCTGGGGATTCTGGCCGGTCTGGTGCTGCTGGCCCTGGTCACTTTCAAATCCCTGATCCTGCAGATGCGCCTGTCCAGCCTGGGCGGTATCGTGGCCCTGGGCATGCAGGCCTGGCTGGCCTGGATGTACTTTACGTTCGAGGGCCCGGTATTCAGCCTCACCGCCATCCTGCCGCTGGGTATCTGCGTATTCAATTTCCTGGCGGCCCGCGGCTGTTTCCAGGACCAACTTATGGTAGAAAGCGCCATGCGCATCCGTGAAAGAAGAAAACGAAACAAAAGATAAGCTTATGAAACCTACTTTACTTGTTCTGGCTGCCGGCATGGGCAGCCGTTATGGCGGACTCAAGCAGATGGACGGTCTGGGTCCCAACGGAGAAACCATCATCGACTACTCCATCCACGATGCCGTGGAGGCCGGTTTCGGCAAAGTAGTGTACATTGTGCGTGAATCTTTCAAGGCCGATATGGAGGCTCACGTGAAAGAGCGTTACGCCAACGTAAAGACCGTTGACGGAGAACCCCTGAAGTTTGTTTTCGTCACCCAGGAACTGAACAAGATTCCCGCCGGATTCACCGTGCCCGAAACCCGCGTCAAGCCCTGGGGCACCGCCCACGCCATGCTCATGGCGGCCGATGTCATCAACGAGCCCTTCGCCGTCATCAACGGTGACGATTTCTACGGCAAGGAATCCTTCAAGATCCTGGGAGACTGGTGCCGCAAGCACGAGAATACTTCGGGCCAGTACTGCATCGTAGGCTTCGAGCTGGAGAACACCCTCAGCGAGAACGGTACCGTTTCCCGCGGTATCTGCTCCTACGACGCCAACGGCACCCTCACCAACATCGCCGAGCACCTGGAGATTGCCAAGGAGGCCGATGGTAAAGTATACGGCAACAACTCCGTCACCGGTGAAAACCACGTTGAGCTGGCCGCCAAGGCCCTCTGCTCCATGAATATGTGGGGCTTCACCCCGGACTACTTCGCCAAGAGCGCCGCTATCTTCGAGGACTTCCTGAAGAAGAACATCATGGAGCCCAAGAAGGAGTTCTATATCCCTTACGCCGTAGACGTAATCGTAAAGGAAGGCAACGGCAGTTGTGAGGTCCTTTCCACTCCTTCGCACTGGTTCGGCGTCACCTTCAAGGAAGACCGCCCCGCCGTGGTGGCCAAGTTCGCCCAGTTGGTAGCCGATGGTATTTATCCCAGCCCTCTTTATTGATATGAAGATTCGCGCCAGAAGAGTCAATAACTGGGACTTATACGCCAATCATTCCTGGTACGTGCCCGGCATCAAGGGTATGTTCGCCCTGCTGGGCTGGTTCCTGCTGGGCAACATCCTGGGCAGTATCATCGTCTCGATCTTTGGCCTGTTTGTCCCGCCCCAGGTGCTGTCCCAATACAGCATGCTGGTCCTGTACCCGCTGTCGTTCATGCCTGCCATGGTTTACGTGGCCAACAAGAGCCAGCGCAACAGCCTCTTCGAGGCCGGATATAAGCTGAACAGCAGCCACTTCGGCCCCTTCAAGGGTTGGATGATCGTCCTGATCACGGTAGCGCTCACCTATGCTACCATGATTGTGGCCGACCTCCCCAACTACTACAACTACCAGATTACCAGCAAGGTTCCCGCGCTCCAGAAAGCCTACGAAGTGCTCATGCAGATTATGGAGCAGATGATTGGAGGTCCTTTCTGGAGTTCCTTCCTGCTTACCGCCATCTTCGCCCCTATTTTCGAGGAATGGCTGTGCCGCGGCATGATCCTGCGTGGACTCCTTTCCAAGATGAAACCCGGCTGGGCCATCGTGATCAGCGCGCTTTTCTTCGCGCTCATCCACATGAACCCCTGGCAGGCCCTGAACGCCTTCATCATCGGTGTAGTCATGGGCTATGTCTATTACAAGTCGGGCTCACTGCTGCTCACCATGCTCATCCATTTCGTGAACAACGGTACGGCCGTGGTCCTGAGCCAGTTCTCCAGCCTTTCGGAGCAGGATTACTTCATTGACATGATGGACCGCAGCACCTACATGGTAGTGTATGTCCTGGGTGTGGCCGTCCTGCTGGGCTGCCTCTATGCCTTCAAGCGCATTCCGCTGGGACAGCAGCGCGGCAATATTGACACGGTAGAACTTAAAGTGGACTAAGATGGAGGAAGGCAAAGACAAATGGGCCTGGCTCAAGAACAGCGAGCATAATTACCTGCTGCCGTTCGTCATTCTGGTGACGGCAGGGGTAGCGCTGTGGCTTCTTTTCTTCGCGCACAACAGCGTGCTCAACTGGGTGAAAGCCTCGGTTGAAGAGAAGAATCAGGAGGCCGAAATGGCCCGTTTGGAATCCGAAATCGAGGAAATGGACCGCGAGATCAACAATCTGCGGAACAACCGCGATTCCCTGGAAAGCTTTGCCCGGGAAACCTATCACTTCGCCGCCTCTGGAGACGATGTGTACATTGTAGAATAGATCTGCGCCGTCTGGACTGCCGCGGCCACGTCGTGGACCCGCAGCCAGGTAGCGCCCTTCTCCAGCGCAGCAAACTGCACCACTTGCGTAGCGGGCATCGCCTCATCCGGGGTGATGCCCAGCTTTTTATAGATCATGCTCTTCCGGGATACCCCCACCAGCGTCTCCCTTTCCGGGAAGGCCGATATAACCTCGTCCAGCCGCGCCAGCAACTCGTAATTCTGCTCCAGCGTCTTGGAGAACCCGAACCCCGGATCTACGATCCAGTCCAGGATGCCGTGTTCATCGGCCTTCCTGGAAAAATCCCTGAAGTAATCGATGACGGCCTCCACCACATCGTCGTAATCCGTCAGGCTTTGCATCGTTTCCGGCGTGCCCCGCATGTGCATGGCAATGTACGGCAGCCCCAGCCGCCCCACCGTCTCCAGCATCTTCGCATCCATCTGCCCCGCACTGATGTCATTCACAATGAACGGGCCGATGGTATCAAAAGTTCTTTGAACAATTTCTGAACGGTAAGTATCTACGGAGATAGCAGGACACACCCCTCCGGGGGCTTGTCCACCCCCGGAAAATTTGAGGGGGCTCTGCCCCCTATTATCCCCCGCGGCCTTTTCTCCCTCTACGATTTTGCCTGGCGGCAAAATCCCGGGTACGGCCGGGCGCCTGATGGCGCCTATTACCGGCGCGCAGGGAGGGGTGTGTCCTGCTATCGCTGATAGTATCGGTTCCAATCGGCCCCATTCCTCTTCGAGGGTGGGTTGATAGCTGCCGGGACGGGTGCTGCAGGCGCCCAGGTCCAGGACATCGGCGCCTTGGGCCAGCATGGATTCCATGCGGGCGAGGGCGGCATCGGCCTCCGGAACCCGGCTCCCTGCATAGAAGGAGTCGGGCGTGAGGTTCACGATGCCCATGATGTGGATTTTTCCTACCATTTTCAAATCAAAGTTACTACTTTTTTCGTATCTTTGGGAACTTTTTCACTGCTTATGAAATATTGCCGTCATATTTCTCTTTTTTTTGGCCTTCTTGGCTTAATCGTTTTAGCTGGCTGCGGACGTGAGGAAATCATCAAGAACGTCCCGGTTACCAAAATCAGTGTCTCGCCGACATCTCTTACTCTTACTGAGGGGGAGACCCAGACTTTGGAAGTGCTGTTGGAGCCGGAGAATGCTACAGATAAGAAAGTGCAGTGGATCATTGACCACCCCAAGGTGGCCACGGTTGACGAAGACGGCACCGTGACGGCTGTCCATAAGGGTACGGCTACGGTCCGGATAGCGCATCCGGCCAGCGGCCTGGCCGCAAACTGCCATATTACGGTCAAGGAAAAGGCCGAACCGGAGCCCGAGCCGGGACCTGAGCCGGAACCTGGACCCGAACCCGAGCCGGGACCGGAACCGGAACCCGAGCCCGAGCCGGAGCCGGGACCTGACCCCACGCCCGTCTCTTACCGCGTCTGGGAGGACACCGGCGCCGACCTTCCCGACTATCCCACGTATAAGAAAGTATCGACCCTGGCCGACTTCCCCCGGATAGATATTACATGGACCACCCCTACACAGAAAATCCCCGGTTATGAGGGAGAGTATACCTGGGTAGAGGGTACCGTACGTTTCCGTGATCCCAAAGAGATGTATCGCGGTGCCAATGCCGAAACGTATGAGACTGATTCCGGCGTGCTGCAGATGAAGATCCGGGGCCGCGGCAATACCACCTGGAATGCCGAGGGTGGTGTCAAGAACCCATACAAGATAAAGTTGGCCGAACACCGCAAAGTGTTTGGCATGAAGGGAGACAAGGACTGGCTCCTGCTGGCCGATGTCCAGGATCCCAGCGTCCTGCGCAATGCCGTGGCTCTTCGTATTGCCCGCATGGTCTCCATGCCCTGGACCCCTAAGTACCGGGCAGCCGAGGTCTACTTCAACGGCGAATACGGTGGGTGCTACCTGCTGGTAGAAGCCAAGGAGGTAGACCGGGAGAACAAGATACCCATTACGGTCGTAGAATCCGGAAAGACTGACGGCGGTTATCTGCTGGAAGTGGACAACAAAAACGACATGGATCTTTACTTTAATTCCAAGGAGTTTCTTCGCAAGATTAAGTTCAAGGATCCGGAAGACCCGGACGCGGCACAGAAAAAATACATCACCGATTATGTTAATGCGGTGGAAAAACTGTTGAAGGATCAGGCGTTTGACGCCCAGACGGGTTACCGCTCCATGTTGGATGTAGAGACGTTCATCGGCAATTACATTGTGCATGAGTTGACCATGAACGTGGATGGCGGCATGCGTCTGTCTACCTATTTTGCCAAGGATACGGACACCAAGCTGTTCATGCCCATGGTCTGGGACTTTGACTTGTCCCTGGGCAATTGCAGCTATATCGGACGTGATTTCGACCTGCCCTCGTATGACGGTCACCGCAATGGGCCGGAAGGCTGGTTTATCAAGATTCGGGGTGGCGATTTCCGAAACGGGGACGTTCAGGGGAAAACCGAGACCTATTATCAGTTCCTGTTCAAGGATCCGCAGTTTGTCCAGGATCTCAAGACCCGCTGGAATCTGGTAAAGCCGCGCCTGGACAAAATCCCAGCCTTTATAGACAAGATGGTCGAGTATAATTCGCTGGCCTATGATCATAACGTGCAGGCCGGTAAGAATCCCCGTGCGAAGAAATCTTACTATTATCCGCCGGACTACTTCAGGAACTGGTCCGAGGCCGTGGATTATATGAAGGATTTCTACACCAAACGCCTGGCCTGGCTGGATACCGCAATCAATGAGTTATAGGGTACAGGGAGTACAAACTTTTTTGTATCTTTGTATGTTTACACAGAACCTATGCTCATCGTATTGGAAGGACTTGACGGGGCTGGCAAATCCACCCAGGTCAAACGCTTGAAAGAATACCTGCAGCAGCGCTGCGGATCACTGGAATACATTCATTTCCCGCGCTACGATGCGCCCGTGTACGGAGACCTCATCTCCCGCTTCCTGCGCGGAGATTTCGGGGCCAACGACCAGGTGCATCCGCAGTTGGTAGCCCTGCTGTTCGCCGAAGACCGGCACGGAGCCGCATCGCTCTTGAAGCAGGCCCTGGCCGAGGGGAAGACCGTGCTGCTGGACCGCTACGTGTATTCCAACATCGCCTATCAGTGCTCCAAGCTGCCCGCCGGTGACGAACGTCAGCAACTGCGGGACTGGATCTTCCATACGGAATATGGGCTCTTCGACCTTCCCAAACCGGACCTGAACCTGTTCCTGGACGTTCCCATCGGCTTTGTAGAGCAAAGCCTTTCCCAGCATCGGGAAGGCAATGACCGCAATTACCTTTCCGGCGCACAGGACATCCACGAGGCTTCCATTGCCTTCCAGCAGGCCGTGCGGGAGATGTATGTGGCTGAAACTGCCCGGGACGCCCAGTTCCAGCGCATCGACTGCTCCGGCGAAAAGGGCGCCATGCTGCCCCCGGATGCCATCTTCGAGAAAGTAAAGGCCGCCGTAGACCCTTACCTGTCATGAAACGGGGGTATCTCAAATTCCGCCGCCACGCCGCCGGTCTGCTGGGTATCGTCTTCCTGATATCCGGCATCCTCAAGCTTTGGGACCCGGTGGGCACCATGCTCATCGTTACCGAATATCTCAAGTTCCTGCATATGCCGGGCCTCATTCCGGCTGCCAAGGGCCTGGGCATCGCCATGTCCTGTGCCGAGTGCGCCGTGGGCGTGGGCCTTATCACCGGCGTGCTCAGGAAAGTATCGGCCTTCGTGGCCTATGTCATGCTGGGCGGGTTCACTCTCCTTACCCTGGCTTTGTGGATCTGGGATGCACCCATGGACTGCGGCTGTTTCGGGCAGGCCGTCCATCTTACCCATGCCCAGAGTTTCTGGAAGAACGTCATCCTGCTGGTCTTGGCCGTCATCGCCTTCGTTCCGTTCCGGGAATTCGGCCGGGCCAAGGCGCATCGCGGCGTTGCGGCCGTTTTGGCCATGCTGGCCATCATTGCTGCGGCTATCTATAGCAATCTGTATTTGCCCATCGTGGATTTCACGCCCTTCAACTGGGGCTCCCAGCTGTTTGCCTCGCTGGATGACGAAGCTACCGAAAAAGAGTTCCGCAAAGCTCCCATCTTAAGTTTCCGGGATACCCAGGGGGAATACCGGGACGAACTGGCCGCCGAAGGCCGGGTTGTGGTCTTCTCGGTCTATGACCCCGAGACCGTAGACTGGGAAACGCTGGAGATGCATTACCGCACCGCCGCCATGTCCGAGGCCCTGCCCCTGCTGCTGGTGGCCGGTACCGAAGAACAGGTGCGTCTGCCGCAGGATATCGACCCGTATTTCGCCGACTATAAGACCCTGATTACGCTGAACCGTTCCAATGGCGGCGGCGCCTATTTCTATTACGGTGAACTCATGCACAAATGGAGCGTGCGCCAGTTCCCCGAGGACCTGGTAGCCGATGTAGCCGGTGACCCCGACGCTCTTTCCACCCGCCACGTAACAAGGCGGCGAGTGACAGCGCAGGGTTTCTGCGTGGCACTCGCCGCCATCCTGATTCTGTTCTAAATCTTACAGACTGCGCTTGATTTCCACAATCTGGAAGGCTTCGATGATGTCTCCCGGGTGGATGTCGTTGTAGCGCTCCAGGCCGCAGCCGCATTCCATACCAGCGGGTACTTCCTTGGCCTGGTCCTTACCCCTCTGCAGGGAGGAGAGTGAACCGGTGTACACCACGATGCCGTCCCGGATGAGTCGGACATCGGCCTTGTTGGTGAGCTTGCCTTCCTTCACCAGACAGCCGGCGATGGTGCCGACCTTGGAGATCTTGAAGGTCTGCTTGACCTCGGCGGTGGCGGTAACCTCTTCCTTCTTCTCGGGCTCCAGCATACCCTCGATACCTTCCTTCACTTCGTTGATACAGTCGTAGATCACGGAGTAGAGGCGGATTTCGATGCCTTCCTTCTCGGCGGCACGGCGGGCTTCGGCGCTGGGACGTACCTGGAAGCCGATGATCACGGCGTCGGAGGCTTCGGCCAGCAGGACGTCGGACTCGGAGATGGCACCCACGGCCTTGTGGATCACATTCACGCGTACTTCCTCGGTAGAGAGCTTGATGAGGGAATCGGAGAGGGCTTCTACAGAGCCGTCAACGTCGCCCTTCACAATCACGTTCAGTTCCTTGAAGTTGCCAATGGCGATACGGCGGCCAATCTCTTCCAGGGTAAGGTGCTTCTGCGTCTTGATGCCCTGGATGCGGATGAGCTGCTCGCGGCGCTGGGCGATGCTCTTGGCCTCCTTTTCGTCGGCCATGATGTTGAACTTCTCACCGGCGGCGGGAGCGCCGTTTAGGCCCAGCAGGGATACCGGCGTGGAAGGACCTGCGCTCTGCACCTTCTGTCCGCGCTCGTTGTACATGGCCTTTACGCGGCCGTAGTAGCTGCCGGAGATGATGACATCTCCCACGTTCACGGTACCGTCCTGCACCAGCACGGTGGCCAGATAGCCACGGCCCTTGTCCAGGGAGCTTTCGATGACGGCGCCGCTTCCCAGCTTGTTGGGATTGGCTTTCAGTTCCAGGAGGTCGGTCTCGAAGAGCACCTTCTCCAGGAGTTTGTCTACGTTGATACCCTTCTTGGCCGAGATTTCCTGGCACTGGTACTTGCCGCCCCAGTCTTCCACCAGGATGTTCATTTCGGACAACTGGCGGCGGATGGTATCGGCGTTGGCACCGGGCTTGTCGATCTTGTTGATGGCGAAGACCATGGGCACGCCGGCTGCCTGGGCATGGGCGATGGCTTCCTTGGTCTGGGGCATCACGGCGTCGTCGGCCGCTACAATAATGATAGCCAGGTCGGTCATCTGGGCACCGCGGGCACGCATGGCCGTGAAGGCTTCGTGACCGGGGGTATCCAGGAAGGTGATGTGACGGCCGCTGTCCAGCGTGACGCTATAGGCGCCGATGTGCTGGGTGATGCCGCCGGCCTCACCGGCAATGACGTTGGAGTTGCGGATATTATCCAGCAGGGAGGTCTTACCATGGTCTACGTGACCCATGACGGTAATCACGGGCGGGCGTTCCTGCAGGTCTTCCTCCTTGTCGGGTTCCTGCTGCTGGATTTCCTCGGTGAGTTCGGCGGTTACGAATTCCACCTTGTAGCCGAATTCTTCGGCCACGAGCACCAGGGTCTCGGCGTCCAGACGCTGATTGATGGACACCATCATACCCAGGGACATGCAGGCACCGATGACCTTCACCACAGGGGTGTTGTTCATGAGGGTGGCCAAGTCGTTCACCGTTACGAACTCGGTAACCTTGAGCACCTTGTTCTCGGCTGCTGCGGCTTCCATCTCCTCCTGGGAGCGGATGGCGGCAATCTCTCGCTTCTCCTTGCGGTGCTTGGCGCCGAAGTTGTTGCGGGTGCTCTCGTTCATCTTGGCGTAAGTCTCCTTCACCTGCTTCTGGATCTCCTTCTGCAGTTCTTCCTGCTCGGCCTCCGTCATAGCGGGTTTGAAGCGGTCTCCCTTCTTGCGCTTGCCGGCGCCTTGGGCGGGAGCATTGTCGTTCTTCTTCTTGGGAGCTTTCTCGGCCTGCACCTTGGTTACGTCCACCTTCTGGGAACCGCTGCTCTTGATGCGCTCGCGCTTCTTGGTCTTCTTGGGATCGAACTGGGTGAGGTCAATCTTGCCCACTACCTTGAAGGGGGCCTTGGATTCCTCTGCAGGGGCCTCCGCCGGGGTCGGTGCGGGGGTTTCTTCCTCTGCAGGGGCTTCAGGCTCTTCTTCCTCTGCGGGCTCGGGCTCTACAGTCTCAAGCTCGGGTTCCGGTTCGGCCTCTTCTACCACGGGCTCGGGTTCCGGTTCCACTACGGGCTCCGGTTCGGGTTCGGCCACGGGTTCGGGTTCCGGCTCTGCAGCCGGTTCAGGCTCGGCCACAGGTTCGGGTTCGGGCTCGGCAACCGGTTCCGGTTTGCGGGACAGGTTGTTGCTCTTGATGACGGTTACCCGTTCGGGCTCGAAGTCGTCCTCTTCTTCCTCCGGTTTCTTGCCGGCCTTGTCCAGGATTTCGGTGAGCTTGACGTCTACTTTCTCGGCGGCTTCCTTGAGCTCCAGGTCCTTGCCGAACTTCTTGTGAAGCTCGGGCAGGTATTCGTCCGATACCTTCAGGTTCGGATTGGCGTCTTCGATGCCGGCGCCTTTGGAATTCAGGAAGTCCACCAGGGTGTCAAGCCCGATGTTAAATTGTTTGATCAGTTTGGATAGTCTGATTTCTGCCATATAGTAACCCCTTTTTTTGCTAAATTATTCTTCAAATTCGTCGTGGAGAATCTTCAGGACATCTTCCACGGTCTCGTCTTCCAGGTCTGCCCTGGTGGCAATCTCTTCCGGATCCAGAGCCATGACGCTGCGGGCGGTGTCGCAGCCGATGGACTGCAGACGCTCGATGATCCAAGGCTCGATGACGTCGGAGAATTCGCTGAGCAGGACGTCGTCCTCCTCTTCCTCGCTGGGCTGGATTTCACGCCAGACTTCGATTTCGCGACCTACCAGCATGCCGGCCAGCTTGATGTTCACGCCGCCCTTGCCGATACCCTTCTTCACTTCGTCGGCCTGCATAAAGACCTTGATCTTCTCTTCGGGGCTGGTGCCCAGGTCGATGCGGGAGATGCGGGCCGGGTTCAGGGCGCGCTGGATCATGAGCTGCGGGTTGCTGCTCCACTGGATGACGTCGATATTCTCGTTGCGCAGTTCGCGAACGATACCCATGATGCGGGAGCCCTTGACGCCGATGCAGGCGCCGATGGGATCGATGCGGTCGTCATAGGATTCTACAGCCACCTTGGCGCGCTCGCCGGGGATGCGCACGACCTTCTTCACGGTGATGAGGCCGTCGTAGATTTCGGGCACTTCCATCTCGAAGAGCTTCTCCAGGAAGCTTTCGGTGGTGCGGGAAAGCACGATATAAGGCGTGGTGTTGTTCTTCATCTCCACGCTCTTGATGATGGCGCGTACGCTGTCGCTCTTCTTGAAGTGTTCGCCGGGAATCTGCTCGCTCTTGGGCATGCGCAGTTCGTTGCCGTCCTCGTCCAGGATGAGGACCTCGTTCTTCCAGGTCTGGTAGACCTCTCCGGTGAAGATTTCACCTACACGCTCGCTGTACTTCTTGAAGACGTTGGCCTTCTCGATGTCCATGATACGGCCCTGGAGGTTCTGACGGATGTTCAGGATGCCGCGGCGGCCGAAGGAAGCCAGGGAGAGTTTGCGGGCGAAGGTGTCGCCAATCTCGTAGTCGTCGTCACCGGTCTCGG
>Ga0310696_10009729_pt1 | contig 11092 bp, 25 predicted proteins | sample AusTroGonzalo_MG_4_FD_203885 | JGI IMG/M metagenome (GOLD analysis project Ga0310696, IMG submission 203885) | Bovine rumen microbial communities from tropical cattle in Woodstock, Queensland, Australia - Gonzalo_02 (v2) (version 2) | ecosystem: Host-associated > Mammals > Digestive system >...
GTTAATGACAAGGTTATAAATATCACTGACAATATCCGAATGGAAATCTGACAAATTGTCAGTATCATTGCCGTGTTCCTCTGTATGGGAAACAAGAATCAAAACCTTATTCTTAATTTCCAAAGCCAACAGATTGGTTAATACGTATTCATCGTAATAATCCAATATCATTTTAGTATTGGCAGGAAAATCGTATCGTTTTCCTTTCTTTTTCACGAACTCTTTTAATTCGTGAATCATTGCATTTTTATTCTTTGCCATAGGTTAAATAGGGATGGGAATTTCACCCATCCCTTTGTTGTGTCTGTTACTTGCAACCCACCGCCTTGCAAATCTTGTGGAAATCTTTGCGCTCATCACCAAGCGGCTTCTTGATTTTCGCAAGTGCTTCCTCGAACTTCGCAACGTCCTGCGAAACGCACTTGTAGAACTTCATACACATCCGATAGATGACATCGTTTGGCGCACCCTTAATTCCCATTGCCTTGTTGTAGGCAACCGCCATATCGAAAACGGCTTGCGCTTTCTTGGCATCGAATCCCTTGTAACCCTTGTCGAACTCTTCGTTCTTGAACGCACCTGCGCTGATACCTGCGGAAAGGATTGCGTACATAGGCATATAGGGATTGCCTTTCTTGAACTCCACAACGGATTGGCAAGCCATCTTGTGAGCAAGCAGTTTTGCCTTTTTCTCCTTGTACTGAGCAAGATTGTACTTGCCATCAATCTTGGCAACTGCTGCGTCATTAACTCTTTTTTCAACCGAAATCTGTTTCATAGTAAACTCCTTTTTTTAATGGTTAAACTTCCGTTCTGATTTCTGATGCAAAGGTAAGTCAAATTTTCGACATTACCAAATTTTTTTACACATTTTTTTCAATCCACATTTCTAATTCCTCATCACTCATTTCTTTCAATTCGTGAATATCACACATTGGCACTTCACGAATCGGCTTTTTGCTATTACCTTTATAAACTGCCACACCCATATCCACATCGCCACAATCCACATCGTAGCAGTAATTCTCAAATCTGTAACCTAATCTATTCATATTGCCTCCTTTTTTAATTATACTGCAAAGGTAGTAATTTTTTTCAAATATACAAATTTTTTTTATACTTTTTTTTGTTAGGTGTTTCCCCCCTAACGACAATGCAAAGATAAGTATTTTTTTTCATATAAACAAAAAAAACTTCACCTTTCGGCAAAGTTTTTTGTAACCATTATTGTATGATGTTTTACATCATTGCAATAAACTCTCTACGCATTTCTGCAAGTTCGCTACGAATCTTGCGAAGATTGCCTTTTTCTCCGATACCGACAAACATAGTGTAACCCTGCTTGCTCTCAAAGGTAACATTTAAACCTTTGTCAATATCTTCCAAACCAAACGCCAAATCTTCGTTCAGCATATTGTCTTTAAGATATTCCTTTGCAACCTCAATGGCTACATCTTTGGTGTATGCACCATTTTTTTCCACCTCAAAGGCATTTTCTTCCGTTCCGTAATACACAAAGTAGTTTTTCTTCATAAGGCAAAAACTTGTTTTAATTGGTTAGTAAATCCGTTATCTATTACTATATACGTTCAACTATCTTATTTCTTTCACAAAATTATGAAAAAATTTCTTCACAATCTGCAAAAAACTTCACAATCTCATACAAAGCCTCGGCAAAAGCAGGGTTGTTCATCCATCCGTGCTGCAAATAGCCATCGTTATCTTTGACAATACAACGTAAATCGTTATTCTCATCTGTATAGAGAATATGAATCTTCTCCGTATCACTTATTTTAATAGGTTTAGGTAGTTCATAATAACCATTACATTTATGGTTAATAAAATAGGTAGTGAAACTGATGGTAGCACAAAAAGCACCAAACATTCCGTTCCTACATTCCTTAAAACTTGTGAATAACATAGTAGCCTCCTTTTTTGTTTGTTTCAATATGCAAAGGTAGTAATTTTTTTTTAATCTGCAAATTTTTTTTCACTTTTTTTTCATTCCCCATCGTTCCCTAACGACAATGCAAATATAGGTAAAAAAAAATGATATATGCAAATTTATTTTTTACTATTTTTCCAGTTGCTGGAAATCCAGTAACCAGAAATCCAGTGTTGAAAACTTTTTATAAAAAAATTTGGAAATGTCGGAAATTTTGCTTACCTTTGCATTGTCGTTGAGGGGGGAGTATAAAAAAAAAGGTTGCATTTCTGCAACCCAAGAAGAATGATATGAGAAAAAGGTTTTATTCTATTTTCATTTTATATCCTGTAACCTTATTGATTAAGTAAACATCATCAGCTTCATTTGATGAATAAGATTCTTTTACAACCATAAGGTTTATATCTGTTTTATAGATATGTCTGTATTCATCATTAGTTAAAAGGGTTTCCATTGTAGGAAGAAAAACGATATTCTTCTTATCATCAACCATTATATTATTATAAACACTAATATAATAGTTATATTCGTTTTCAGCCGTATAGACAATACTCTGTGCTTTTGCATCAACAACACACTTTCGCCTTTCGTACCTATGTTTATACTTCAACTTGCAATGCTTCACAACTGAATCCGAATACTCACCCTTTACATAAATATCGGAAACGATATATTGTTTAGTAATGTTTTCTTCTTCTTTTGCTTCCCACAACGTTCCAAGAAATTCAAACATAGATTTTTTTTCGTTGAGGTTGAAGAAGAACATTGTTTCGTTAAACAAGCGGTTTCCGTCAGCATCAGTAACATAGTAATAATCATCAATGCGGTTGTCATCTATGTTCCAACGTTTCTTTTCGTTTTCAGTAAACTGCACTTGTTCAAGTTTGAAAGGGCATTGTTCAAGCCATTCTTTTTGTTTCTTTTCTGCTTCGGCTCTACGTTCACGTTCTTTCTGCATAACGTAGTCACTCCATCCCTGCAATGCTTCTGTAAACTTCTTGTTATCCTCAACTTCAAACAAGCCGTTACCTAATCCTAAACCACCGAAAATATATGTCAAAAATTCATCCATAATTAAATTATATCTGTTGGTTCATAATCTTCAAGTTCAATGTGTCTAAAACCAAGAAACCAAAACATAAAGTACAAATACTTATAAAAATACTTTTCCTTTGCTTTCTCAAATTCACGTTCTGCCTTTTGGCTTCGCCAATTATTGCTCATTGCATCATAGAGCAATTTAGCATCAGTATCATTAATATCTTCTTCCATCATAGTTCACTTCTCCATAGTTTCAAATTCAAACAGATTTTCATCAAGATATGGAGAATAGAACGGATAATCTTTACAGATATGTTCATAGCAGATGGGATTACGTTCTCTTGCATCCACTTTATCCCAAACAACTTGATAAAGAGAAATAGTATGTGCTTCCCATTCTTTTTCTTCTTCGGGAATTTCCTCATCGAACATCAACAGATTTTCTTTCTCAGTATCAAAATTGTGTTCAAAGTCCTTGTTCATTGCAAGTTTTGCAGTTTTTTCGGTTTTGTTCAGTTCGGTAACGATACCAAAACATTCTTTATTGCAGTCAAAGACTACTTCACCGACAGAAAGAGGATGGTTTCTTTTAATCATATTTTATTCTTCTTATTGTTTCTTTATGCAAAGATAGTTATTTTTTTGTAATATCCAAATTTTTCTTCTCTTTTTTCTTTTCTTCTTCTTTCATTTCTTTAATGAAATCATTTTTTCTATCCATCAATACACCTGTCCAAGCAATAACACCAATAAGGTTTAAAGCTGCAAGTTCATTTTTTCCTTGAAAGGCGCAGTCAAACATTGCGTCTGCCATACACCAAATCATAAACCCATAAAAAAGGGTTGCTAAAATATAATACCACTTCATATTATTTTTTATAATTAGATTTAACAATATACTGAGATTCAATTAATTTTGATGTTTTCATATTATTCTTCTTTTTTAATTATGGTGCAAAGATAAGTAAAAAAAAGAAAATATGCAAATTTATTTTTGCATATTTCCAATTTTATTAGGTACAGATTTCAAGTCGTTCAGTCGTTCATCTTTCTCTGGTAGTTCCCAAGCACTATTAATTGAATCTATTTGTCCTCTTAAATATCCTGCAACATATCCAGATTGATAACCATTCATTTCTCCCTCTTTAAGACTATTTGTTTCTCCGTGTCCGTTGAGGCGAATCTTTGCAACAAAGGTAGTCAAAGCATCAATCACTTCCATAATGAATTTCTTTCCAAATTCATCTTTGGTTTCTTGATAAGCATAATACAAACCGCTTTTATCTTTCATATCGTGGACGCTTACTTCAAAGCCATCTTCGTTCTGCCAAAGAATATAAGTAAACTTATCTTCATAATGAAAAAGGTGTGCTTTAACGCCATCCTCACGAACAATAGAATAGTCATAAACTAAGTCTTTAACAAGAGGCGAATATAAATCATAGAGTTGTTTCTGTTGATGATAATAAGCTTGTAATTCTTCTTGTGCTTTTGCAATTTTAGCCTCGTTTTCTGCAATTTCAGCTTTAGTTTTTTCGATAAAAGCTTGATGCTCCGCTTCCTTTCGTTCAAGTTCTTTTTGTTCTCGTTTTTTTTGTACCATAGCACGAACAATGAAGAATAAAGCAACAAGAATAAAAACGCAAATAATAACAATAACAATAGTTTCCATTACATTAATCTCCCAATAAGTTTTTTTCCGTTAATTAAAATGTCACCTACTTCCATTTCGTTAATCGAAAGTCGTTGAGGTAAACAAGCAGGAAGCGGATGCTCTGTGTGTGCAATTTCGTATGCCTTGTACTTGTCCCATCCATCAATGCTTGGGAGTTCATTTTCAGTTTGAACTGCAATTACATTGTCATAATCAATTAAAATAAATCGTTTCATATTCTTTTACATTTTATTTTTAAATTCTACTTCAATAGCAGATGCAATCGCATAGAGTTCATCAGTAGAAAGGGTTTCCTCATTGAAACTCTGAGATAAAACATCGTTATCGTCAAAGTTTTCAAGATAAACAAAAATTTCATTCTTTTCATTTACTTCAATATGATGGAATCTATGATATAGTGTATAACCACTATCACCATCTTCCCAATACCAAACCCCAATGGTAGGCGTGGTTGATAAATCGTAATTATAGATTTTGAACACACTTGGTTCTTGTGTATTAGGATGAAGCTTGTTCCAAAGAGTTTTAACTTCAAAAGCAATAAAGTTTTTGAGTTCTTCTCTTGCTACTTTAATGATGTCATCTGCTTTCATATTATTGTTTTTTGTTTACGATACAAAGATAAGTAAAAAATTGGATTTACCAAATTTCTTTTTCTTGTACTGCAATAAAAGTTTCATACTCACTTGCTCTGCCATTAACATAAGCATTGTAAGTCTTTTCTTCGCTTTTTTCAACGATGTTAGAAAGTTCGTTAATCCAACTATCTTTCTTCTCACGTTCTACTCTCTGTTCAAAAGCTTTGACTGCTTTTTCTTCTGTTCCGTAAACAGATACCCTTGTATCAGTTACACTCTCAAAGGTGTACTGCTCTAATACAATATAAACTTTGTTCATATAAAATAATTTTTTTGTTGTTTTCTTATTGCAAAGATAAGTCAAATAATTGAATTATCCAAATTTATTTTCATTTACTCTCTTTTATTCTATCTCCCTTAACGACAATGCAAAGATAAGAAAAAAAATTGATATATGCAAATTTATTTAATAAAAAATAACGGCTACCCATCACCCCATTAGGATAGCCGTTACGGATTTAAATAATAAAATAATATATATCTTTTATTGCCAAACCATAGCCATTCTGTGTAAGTTGGTTAGACTAATCACATCATAAGGTTTTTTAATTAAGAACATTTTGGGTATCGGCTGGCTTGAAATCTTGCAAGATAGTATTATATCTTTCGTTTCCGTCTTCAAATTATTCAGGAATTATTTCCTGCGGCTGCAAATCAATAACACTAATTTCAATCTTTGCCAATCTTGTAAATCTCCACATCCATCCTTATTTCCTCATTAGCCAATTTTGAGTGATTTGGGGATTTCATTTGCTTCATTGATTTACATCCCTGTCCTATTTCCTTATCGGCTTTTGTGTTCCCCTCGGAAGAACTTGTTTGTAGCAGCCTAACCATTGTCTATTGTTTACTCTCGCTACAAGGATTATTAGAGTTCCATTCACTTTTATAAACTCATTTAAAAACTTTTTACCAGACGCATATTCGTGTTACGGCTTATCTCTGATTTTCATACCTCCTATATATTTAAGTTTCTTGACTACCTTTACGATACATAGATAAAATACACAAATAATACTTAGGTTAATTTCCTACGGCTTATCTCTTGGCATAATTACTGCTCTTTAAAGGGTTAAACTTCCGTTCTGATTTCTGATACAAAGATAAGTCAAATTTTTTAAATTTCCAAATTTATTTACTCTTTTTTGAACTTGTCTTGTTTAAAAGTCAAAAGTTCATTCTTCCAATCACGCAAGCAACGTTCCACAGATTCGTAATCCTGCTGATTGCAGTATTCCAACATTCCGTCAATAAACTCAATATCAAGCTCAAGTTCTTTCTTGTTGTTTCGGTTAATGATTTTACCTTTCTCTAAACACATAGTATTTGTTATTTAATGGTTAATCAAGCACTTCTCCTACTTTCAGTAGTTTAAAATTTTCGTAATCAACACCATCAAAGATGCTTTCCATCATATCCACGAAATATGACATTTCGGTTGCGTTTAAATTTTTAACGTTCAACGTTTCGTAAAATTCTTCATTGCAGTACATTTCAAGCAGCACCTTTCCATCTACTACTTTTACTTCCGTCAGTTCCATTGCTACACCATAGCAATCATCATCACAATCATAAAACAGATAGTTGCCAATGCAATCATTGATAACATATTCTCTTACATTGATACTTTCAATGTTACGTTTCTTGAATTGTTCATACACCCAATCTAAACCCATCTTACGAACCTTTTTCAGTTCCTCATTCATCTTGAAATACATAGTGTCTTCCATTGCCATAGTTTTATTCTCCTATTTTTAATTACATCACAAAGGTAAGTCAAATTTTTCTAATTTCCAAATTTTTTTACTTTTTTTTTGTTGAGGTTGTTTCTCCCTTAACGACAATGCAAAGATAAGTAAAAAAATTGACATTTCCAAATAAAAAGGGAATTATCTTTCGATAACTCCCAATAAATATGGCATCCAAAAGGTATTAAGCATTATGACGTTTATAGATTATTTCCCATTCAGCATCAAACAGAAAAGAATAGTCATACCAAAAACGGCCATTGATTAAGAACATAAAGCCATTGGATATTTTTTTCGTACAATCACAAAGTATTCAATTTTGGTAAACTTCTCACTATTATATTTCTCTACTTCGTGAACAACTTTGCAGAGCATACACCCACCCTCTTGCGGAACTTCTCTATCAAGAAATTCATAAAACTTATCTAAGACTTCTTTGTCGTTCATACTTTTTTATTTTTAATTACACCACAAAGATAAGTAAAATAAATCTATTTCCCAACTTTATTTTTATTTTCTTCGATTTTTTCATCAATATATTTTTTCATCAATGAAAGAATCTTATTCCCACATTTCATAATTTCACCATAATAAAAATGATAATCATAATCGCTACCTCCCCTGCTATTATACACTTCGTGAATAGTTGGAGTATTAATTGTTTGTGTATCGGAAACATACACTACAATGGCATCCGAATTTCTGTGTTCAAAGAAAGCAAAATGCCTTTGCTCCCATCTGTAAGAAATAGTTACAACATAACCCTGCTCTCTGCAATTCTCAAATCTACCAACTTCACAATGAATCCTATTGTACTCATCGGTATCAAAGTATTTGTCTTTAACATCACATTCAAAACGATTGCGAAGATAAGCCAAAACCGCTTGTGCTTGCCAATTAGCACCATCATTAAGATAAGAATTAATTTCAATCATAGTATTCTTCTTTTTTTAATTAAAATTCCCAACCTTCGGAAACACACTCTCTAATTCCTTGCAATACTTTTCGGATTGCTTCTTCTCTTGAATAACCTTCCAAGATATAATCCCAAGCATAAGAAGCATCTTCTTCTGTTATTTCAACACCAACCAAGTCAAAGGCTTCTTTGTTTTCTTCAAGTTCTTTAATCAGTTCATCGTACATAGTTCTATCCCCTTTTAATTACACTGCAAAGATAAGTAAAATAAATTTAATTTCCAAATTTATTATACATAAATCAGTTGGTTATCTATAACATTCATTACAACACTATAACTATCCTTAGTGTCACCATACTTATCACATAAGTATTTCTTTACTTTATCTCCTGCTTCAAAACCATCTTTTGCCTTAACAACGTAAGTTCCTTGATAACGAAGCGGCCAGGTATAAGTAATAATAAAAGTTTTCTCCATATTATTATTGGTATTAGATGTACTCAAATGAGTACCAATTAGTTACTCATATACTTTTTCGATATAATCTTTAAAAGCCTTTGCTAGTCTCTTAAATTGAGCAACTTTTTCGATTGTATCTTGTGAATAATACAAATCTGATTTATATTCTTCACAGATTTCGTTATTATCTACAATATCTTTCCATACACCATTATCATCCATAATAGAAAGACAACAATGCCCATTGAATCCAACACATTTGGAATTAGACAATTCCATATAGATACGGAATTTCTTGAAATTGAACATCACTACTTCGTAATAAATACAATTATCACGAATACTCAACTTTTCTTTTTTATAAAGTGTTTTCATATTAATGATTTTTAATTTCTTTAATATCCTCTGGACTAATAGTCCATCCGAAAGTTGTCATAAACTCACCATTTGGCTGAAATCTACCAACGTATCTGTTACCATTCCTGGTGATTACTTCTTTATAGTTTAAACCCATATTTTATATCTGTTTTTCTTGATGCAAAGATAAGTCAAATTTTTCTAATTTCCAAATTTATTTTACATTTATTTTATCACTCCCTGCTTCCCCCCTAACGACAATGCAAAGGTATGAAATTTTTTCCATATATGCAAATTTATTTAAAGAAAAAAGTGGCTTACCTACTTGTACCTCGGTAAACCACTCGAAAAGATATTTTTAACCGCTACACGATTGCTTGTGAAAAAACAATTCGCAACCCCTTACTTATTTACTGCAACTTTCACTTTGCAGTTTTCAGTTTCCCTTTGGGACGAATAACAATTGCTAATCCGTAGAATTGCGTCAACTACTTAATGGAATTAACAACTCGTCAATACCTCGCCACCACGCCTCACGGCTTTTTTCTCTTTTTCTTACGCAATATATAATAAGTTCTACTACTATAATTTCTATCACAAAGATAAGTCAAATCTTTCATATTTCCAAATTTATTTAATGTTTTTAAGTAAAGTACGATAAAAACTTTCAGGACAATCCTCTAACAGAATAGGCTCATCCTTATCGAATTCCAACCAAAAAGGAACACGATTTTTGTGGATTGTGATTGTCTGCGTTTCTTCGGGATTATTGAAAATCAGAAAATCATCACCTTCTGCAACATCTTTTTCAGTCAGAGTGATTTTCATTCCGTCTTTGATTTTCTTGTAAAGTTTCAAAGTTAAATCCATAGTTCTATCTCCTTTTTATTTGTTGGTACAAAGATAAGTCAAATTTTCGACATTTCCAAATTTATTTTATTTATTTTAATCTCACATCGTGAAGCCTAAAAATATAACTGAATAATTCACTCATCCTCGGAAACGTTTTCACCTTTCCATATATCATTTTTCCATATCTTTTTGAAAGTACCACCGCCAACTGAAAACCTTTGTCATTTCGTTTCAGTTCATACGTTCCTTGTCCAATTGTGAATCTATCCCATTCATCTATTTTCCACAAATGTTCTTCACATAAAGTTCTTAATGCGTAGGATTTAAATTCTTCAATAGTCATAATGCTTCTCCTTTTATTTCTTGATGCAAAGATAAGTAAAAAAATTGACTTATCCAAATTTATTTTCATTTAATTTCATCACCACTTCTCCCTTAACGACAATGCAAAGATAAGTATTTTTTTCCACATTTCCAAATTTATTTATAAAAAAATAAAAGCCACCCGAAAAAGATAGGCGGCTTTTAACACACACACACTTAACAGGGTTTCGCACCCCCCTGCCTCCTTTTGGCAGTATTTAAGTGAATAATTATTTTTGTTTAACCTCTGCAAAGGTATGTATTTTTTTCTAATTTACCAAATTTTTTTCAATATATTTCTTTATTTCACTTTTTCTTGGCTTGGTGTACCTTTTTAACCAACTATATCGTGTTGGCTTTAATTCCCCATTGATATAAGTATTGTAGTATGTACCTAAATCTTTATCCCATATCATTTCAATACGAATAAGATTATCGGAAATCCAATACGTTTCTTCTTTGATTACAATAGTCATCAGTCAATGCAACAAAGAAACAAAAATACATACAATATGAATCCCATAGCCAAAAACCAAAGTACGGCTTCAACCCATTTCCAAACGTTTTGCAGTTTCTCTTTCATAATTATATTTTTTTAAAAAGATAAATTCCGTCAGCATCCTCATCAAAAATAAATTCGTCTTCCGAATTGAAATGTTCGTAAGCATCCGAATCAATGGGATATTTTTCTAAAAACTTCTTGTTGGATTCCTCGTTACCTTGACGAAAATCCTCATAGTCTTTGCAGTATTCAGCCGTTCTCGTTTCAGCATCTTGCAAATCGGGAGTAATTAAATGTGCTACAATTTTGTACTTGTTCATAGTTCTATCTCCTTTTTGATTTGATATGCAAATATAGTAATTTTTTTCTAATTTCCAAAATTATTTTACATTTCTTTCATCACCGCTTCCCCCCTAACGACAATGCAAAGATAAGTATTTTCTACGACTTTTCCAAATTTATTTATATGACAATATGTCAGTGACAGCCTGTCAGGTTGATATGACAATATGTCAGTACCTGGTACTACCCTACCCCCTACTGTAACCCCCCTCCCATACTCCCTCCTGCCTACACCCCCAAAAACACACCCCAC
>Ga0310696_10009732_pt1 | contig 11091 bp, 9 predicted proteins | sample AusTroGonzalo_MG_4_FD_203885 | JGI IMG/M metagenome (GOLD analysis project Ga0310696, IMG submission 203885) | Bovine rumen microbial communities from tropical cattle in Woodstock, Queensland, Australia - Gonzalo_02 (v2) (version 2) | ecosystem: Host-associated > Mammals > Digestive system >...
ACGTGCCCGCGGGAGACAAGATGGTTTCCATGCTGCCCATGGCCCACATGTACGGCCTGGTCATCGAGTTCCTCTATCCCCTGTGCAACGGGACCTCCATCTACTGGATGGGCAAGGCCCCTACCCCGGCCACGCTGCTCAAGGCCTTTGCCGATGTAAAGCCTTACCTCCTCATCACCGTTCCGCTGGTCATGGAGAAGATTTACAAGAGCAAGGTAAAGCCCACCCTGGACAAGCCCCTCATCAAGTTCCTCACCAAGGTTCCCGGCCTTAACAGCGTCATTTACAAGAAAGTAAAGGACGGTCTGGTACAGGCCTTCGGCGGCAATGTGCAGGAGTTCATCATGGGCGGCGCCGCCCTGAACCCGGAAGTGGAGCGTCTCTTCAAGAAGATCGGCTTCCCTTACCTGGTGGGTTACGGCATGACCGAGGCCTGCCCCCTGCTGGCCTATGAACACTGGACCAAGTATGTGGCCGGTTCCTGCGGCAAGGCCGTGGACGTGGCCGAGGTCCGCATCGATTCCGACGACCCTCAGCACGTGGTTGGTGAAATCCAGGCCCGCGGCCAGAACATCACCATCGGCTACTATAAGAACGAGGAAGCTACCGCCAACGCCTTCACCGACGACGGCTGGCTGCGCACCGGAGACCTGGGTATCATCGATGCCGATGGCAACATCTTCATCCGCGGCCGTTCCAAGAACATGATTCTGGGTCCTTCCGGCCAGAACATCTATCCCGAGGAACTGGAGGCTGTGGTGAACAACCAGCCTTACGTGATGGAAAGCGTGGTCGTAGACCGCGGCGGCAAACTGGTCGCCCTGGTATTCCCGGATGAGCAGGCCATCGCCAAGGCCCTCCTGGACAACGAGGCCAAGGCCGAGATTCCCGAGAACATCCGCCTGGGTGCCAACCGCCAGCTGCCCGGCTACAGCCAGATTGCCAAGGTAGAAATCATGGACAAGCCCTTCGAGAAAACTCCGAAAATGTCCATCCGCCGTTTCCTGTATAAATAAGCCGTCCGTGACGGCCCTGATTACAGGCGGCAGCTCCGGCATGGGGCTGGAATATGCCCGACAACTGGCCGGGAAAGGATACGATATCATCCTGGTGAGCAACCGGGAAGAAGAATTGAATGCAGCATCGGACTCCCTCCGGGCTGCATTCAACGTATCAGTTACCACCCATTTCCAGGATCTTGCCGTGCCCGATGCCGCCGACAAACTGTTTGCCTGGTGCCTGGAAGAAGCAGGTATTCTGCCGGATGTAGTGGTGAACAACGCCGGAATGTTCTTTTTCAAGGAATTGGACAAGGCCGATCTGGAGCGTGTCCAAGCCATGGTGAATCTCCACGTGGTCACCGTGACACGCCTGTGTCTGTTGTTTGGCGATGCCATGAAGAAGCGAGGAAGCGGTTATCTGCTCAATGTCTCCTCCATGGCCGCCCGTCTTCCGGTTCCCGGTATCACCGTTTATTCGGCCACCAAAGCTTATCTGAAGAGTTTCGGACGTTCCCTGTCCTATGAGTTGAAACCCTACGGGGTAACCCTCACTACCGTGTGCCCGGCTGCCATAGCCACGCCGCTTTACAAGCTTAGTGACAAGTGGATGCGCCTGGGCGTCCGGGTGGGCCTCATCAAAACGCCCCGGTGGCTGGTGAAAAAGGCCCTGCGGGCCCTGTTCCGGGGCAGAAGGGTGATCTGTCCGGCCTTCATGAATGTCTGGCTGCCTGCGCTGATTGCCTCCATTCCCTCCCCTGTTATCGCCACCTTATGGAAAAGATTCAAATAGTCCTTTCCCTGCTGCTTTTGGTGTTGCCGGCCCGTGCTCAAAGGTATGAGGCCGTGCCGTTCGGCGATTTTGAGCAGTGGGTGGTCCGACATATCCGGGAATCGGCCATATTGGGGGGTAATGTCCGCACGCTGTACGTGGTAGGACCGGAGGAAATCATCGACAAGAACCAGGCCTACGACTACTCCCAGACCATCTGGGCTTCTTCCAACGCCTATGCCCGCGTGATGGGTTTTACCAAGACCAGTGTCACCGTGGAGCCAGATCAGGGACCCACCGGACGCTGTGCTCGCCTCAGTACCCGTTTTGCCAGCTGCAAGGTGGCCGGACTGGTAGAAATCAAAGTGTTGGCGACGGGTGCCCTGTACTGGGGAAAGATGCTGGAACCCATCACCGGAGTGAAAGATCCCTATTCTTTTATGGATTGGGGCATTCCATATACCGGGCGTCCATCGGCCCTGGTCCTGGACTGCAAGGCAGAGCTGCCCAATACCGGCATCCTGACCAAGGGCACCACTTTCCAGCAGAAAGAATTCCCGGGAAAGGATCCCTGCCAGATTACTTTCATCCTTCAACAGCGCTGGGAAGATGCCCAGGGCCGCATTCACGCCCTTCGTGTAGGGACGGCCGTACTCCGGATTCACGAGAGCATGGACTGGCAAAGTTTGCGTATTCCGCTGGTCTATGGGGATGCCAGTCAGGCTCCCTCTTATGGAGACGGGTGGGAACTGTTGCAGGGAGAGAAGGCCCTTTATGCCTTGAACAGCCGGGGCAAATCCACACCCATCCTGGAGGAAGGCTGGGCTGAGGCCGTTCCCACACATGCCGTGCTCCAGATTACGGCCGGTTGTCAGGGGGCTTTCATAGGAGCGTTGGGCAACACACTTTGGGTAGACAATATCAAGCTGGAATATCCCGAATAAAAGATGACGCCAAGTACTTTCAACCTGTTCCTTCTTGTGATGGCTGCCGTGGCGGTGGCGGTCTTTGTGTCGCTGTATTTCGTCAATGCGGGTTACGGGAAGTTTTATCAGCCCAAGTGGGGTCCCTCTCTGGACAATCATTGGGGCTGGTTCCTGATGGAAGTGCCGGTGTTTGTGGCCATGCTGGTGCTCTGGTGGCTGTCCGACAGGAAGGCCGACGGCATCCGGCTGGTTTTCCTCCTGCTGTTCGAAATCCACTATTTCCACCGGTCTTTCATCTTCCCCCGCCAACTGCGCGGCCATAGCCGGATGCCATGGTCCATCGTGCTGATGGGGGCGCTGTTCAATACCCTGAACGCCTTAATGCAGGGAGGCTGGTTGTTTTATTTCTCCCCGGCCGATTATTATCCCCAGGACTGGATGCTTCGGCTTCCTTTCCTGGCCGGTACAGTCCTTTTCTTTGCCGGGATGTACATCAACATCCAGTCTGACAGCATCATCCGTAACTTGCGCAAGCCCGGAGACACCGCACATTATCTGCCGCAGGGCGGAATGTTCCGCTACGTGACCAGCGCCAATTACTTTGGAGAGTGGGTAGAATGGGTGGGCTTTGCCATCCTCACCTGGTCCTGGGCGGGTGCTGTCTTCGCCCTCTGGACCTTTGCCAACCTGGCGCCCCGTGCCGCCCGCATCTACGATTTGTATACCCGTGAATTTCCGGAAGAACTGGACACCGACAAAGTGAAACGAATCCTTCCCTTTATTTACTGATATGGTTGAATCCCAAGTATTTACGCCAGTAACAATTGGTCCGGTAACATTGCGCAACCGGGTTATCCGCTCGGCCGCTTTTGAAAACATGGCCTATGGCAACAATCCATCTCAGGACCTGTTCAATTATCACACGGCCGTGGCGCGCGGCGGGGTGGGAATGACCACGCTGGCCTATGCTTCCGTAAACCGGAGCGGCCTCTCTTTTGACGGACAACTCTGGATGAGGGAAGAGATTGTGCCCCAGCTGCGGGAGATAACGGATGCCGTCCACGAGGCGGGAGCCAAATGCTCCATTCAACTGGGCCACTGCGGCAATATGACGCACCGCGCCACCTGCGGATGTATGCCTGTGGGTGCCTCCAGCGGTTTCAATCTGTATTCTCCCACCTTTGTTCGCGGCCTCAAGGTGAAGGAAATAGACGCTCTGGTGGAAGATTTCGGGAAGGCGGTGAATCTGGCCAGGGAAGCCGGATTCGACTGCGTGGAGATCCACGCCGGGCACGGTTATCTCATCAGCCAGTTCCTTTCCCCGTACACCAATCATCGGCGGGACGAATACGGCGGCTCCCTGGAGAACCGGATGCGGTTCATGCAGCGCGTGATCCGGCGCGTGATGGAGGCAGCCGGGAAGGATATGGGGGTGATTGTGAAAATGAACATGCACGACGGCTTCCGGCGGGGTATGCAGGAGGATGAATGTCTGGAAGTGGCCCGCGAATTGGAGCGCTTGGGTGTTCATGCCATCGTCTTATCGGCCGGTTTTGTAAGCAAGGCCCCTATGGAGGTCATGCGGGGAGCAATGCCTCTCCGTGTCATGGCGCATTATATGAATCCGTGGAAGTTCTGGTGGTTGAGGGCGCTGGTTCGCGTGTTCGGGCGTGTCATTATTCCTACAGTTCCCTACCGCGAAGGGTATTTCCTGGAGGATGCCAAACGTTTCCGGGCAGCGGTGAAACTACCGCTGATTTACGTGGGCGGCCTTGTTTCCCTAAACAAGATGGAAGAGGTGCTGGAAGCTGGCTTCGACGGCTTGCAAATGGCCCGGGCGCTGGTGCGGGACACGGATTTCGTGAACAAACTTCGAAGCGGGGAAATAACCCGCAGCGAATGCGGCCATTCCAACTACTGCATCGGCCGTATGTATTCACTGGAAATGAAATGCAACCGGTGCGTAAGCAATCTGCCCGCCTCGCTTCAGAAGGAAGTGAGACAGGCAGAGAAACGATGGGAATAAGCCGGGATTATTTCAGCATTCCGTAGCTTCGGGCGATGAAGTCGGCCAGGGCCTTGCCCTTGAGCATGCCGTTGGCCAGCAGGGCCAGGTCTATGATCTGGTGCAGAGGCTCACAGCCGTCGGCATAGGTCTTCAGTTCGGCCTTGTGCTCGTCGGCCTTCACGTCGCCGGCGGGCTTGCCTTCCAGGATCTTGGCCACCACGGGGTGCTCCATATTCACGGTGATGTTGTAGCTTTCCGGGAGGGAACCGTAGAAATTCATTCCGCCGCCCAAGGCGCTCATTTCGCGGTAACGGCGCATGAACTCGTTCTGGGTGATGAGGATGGGGGCCGATGTCTCACCCAGGTTGTCGCCGGTCACAAAGTAGTCGTTGCCTTCCGGCAGGACGGCCTTGAAGAGGTTCTCCAGGTCGTAACGCTCGTCCTCCTTCATTTCCAGCTTCACGCGTTCTTCCTTGGGGATAAGGTTCTCCACGGCGTCGGAGTCCACGCGGGCGAAACGGGTGTCCGAGAGTTTCTGCTCCAGCAGGTTCACATAGTGGGAATCCAGCTCGCAGTCCATGAGCAGGACATCGTAGCCCTTGTCCTTGGCCGCCTGGATGAAGGCGTACTGGTCTTCCAGTTTGGTGGCATAGAGGTAAACCTTCTTCTTGTCCTTATCGGTCTGGTTGTCCTTTACTGCCGTCTCATACTCTTCCAGGCTGAAGTACTTACCGTCCGTGTTCTTGAGAAGGGCGAACTTGAGGGCGCGTTCGCAGAACTTTTCGTCGGAGAGCATGCCATACTCGATGAAGAGTTTCAGGTTGTCCCACTTCTCCTCCAACTGGGCGCGCTGGTCCTTGAAGATGCCTTCCAGGCGGTCGGCCACCTTCTTGGTGATGTAGGTGGAGATCTTCTTCACGGCGGCGTCGCTCTGCAGGTAGGAACGGCTCACGTTCAGCGGGATGTCCGGGGAGTCGATGACACCGTGCAGCAGGGTCATGAATTCCGGAACGATGTTGTCCACGTGATCCGTCACAAACATCTGGTTGCAGTAGAGGGAAATCTTATTGCGCTCTACGGCCACGCGGTCCTTCAGCTTGGGGAAGTAGAGGATACCCGTGAGGTTGAACGGATAGTCCACGTTCAGGTGGATGTAGAACAGCGGATCCTCGTTCATGGGGAACAGCGTGTGGTAGAAGTTCTGATAGTCCTCCTCCTTGAGGTCGGCCGGAGCCTTGGTCCACAGGGGCTCTACGGAGTTGATAATCTTATCCTTATCGGTATCGACGTATTTTCCGTCCTTCCATTCCTGCTCCTTGCCGAAGACAATGGGAACGGGCATAAACTTACAGTACTTGTTCAGCAGGGCCTCGATGCGGCTCTTTTCGGCGTACTCCTTGGAGTCGTCGTCCAGGTACAGGGTGATCACCGTGCCGCGGTCGGCCTTTTCAATCTCCTCCATTTCGTAGGACGGGGAACCGTCGCAGGTCCACTTCACGGCCTTGGCGCCTTCCTTCCAGGACAGCGTCTCGATGGTCACCTTCTTAGCCACCATGAAGGCGCTGTAGAAGCCCAGGCCAAAGTGGCCGATGATATTCTGGATCTGGTCCTTGTACTTCTCCAGGAACTCGCCGGCCGAAGAGAAGGCAATCTGGTTGATGTACTTATCTACCTCTTCCTCCGTCATGCCGATACCCTGGTCAATGATCTTGAGGGTCTTCTTTTTCTCGTCCAGTTCTACGCGCACCTTCAGGTCTCCCAGTTCTTCCTTGCAGTCTCCGGAAGCGGCCAGGGCCTTCATCTTCTGGGTGGCATCCACGGCATTGGCCACCAGTTCCCGCAGGAAAATCTCGTGGTCACTGTACAAAAACTGTTTGATAACCGGGAAAATGTTCTCGGTAGTTACTCCAATCTGTCCTTTGTTTGCCATAATATATAGTAGTATTAAAATCAAAAACCGGCCCTCGTGAGGGTCGGCTCTGAATAGTCAAATTATAAGCCAAAGGCTTTTGGCTGACAAATTGGCAGATTTACTTCTCGATGAGTTTCAGGAACTCGTTGCGGGTTTTGTCGCTCTTTAGGAAAATGCCCGAAAAAGCCGATGTAGTAGTGATGGCATTGGACTTCTGGACCCCGCGCATGGACATGCAGGTGTGCATGGCTTCGATGACCACCGCCACACCCAGCGGGTGCAGGGATTCCTGGATGCAGTCCCGGATTTGTTCGGTGAGACGCTCCTGCACCTGAAGCCGGCGGGCATAGGTTTCCACTACGCGGGCAATCTTGCTGAGGCCCGTGATTTCCCCGTTGGGGATGTAGGCTACGTGGGCCTTGCCGATGAAGGGCAGCATGTGATGCTCACAAAGGGAGAAGAGCTCGATATCCTTCACAATGACCATGTGGTTGTACGGCTCCTGGAACAGGGCGCTCTTTACAAGGGCCTCCCCGTTCTGGAAATATCCCTGGGTGAGGAACTGCATGGCCTTGGCCACACGTTCGGGGGTTTTGACCAGACCTTCGCGCTCCGGATCTTCTCCCAGGAGGCCCAGGATGGCCTTGATGTGCCCCGCAATTTCCTGCGTGGTTTTTTCGTCGTATTCCTCTAATTTTCTGTATGCCATGGTCTATTCTTTGTAGCAAAAATACGAAAAGGACTGCAAAGTTAACGAAAAAAATACATTATATCATTTTTTTGTCTATCTTTGCAGCCCTAAAACCTAGCCAATTACTTTAACAACCTGATTTCTAACAAATAAACACAAATAATTATGTTTTGGACACTTGAACTGGCCAGCAGCCTGGACGATGCCCCGTGGCCGGCCACCAAAGAGGAACTCATTGACTACGCCACCCGCACCTGCGCCCCCGACGAAGTAATCGAGAACTTGGAAGAACTGGACGACGACAACTCCGAAATCTACGAATCCATTGAAGACATCTGGCCGGACTACCCCACCAAGGAAGACTTCATGTGGAACGAGGAAGAATACTAAACTATTTTCATACCCCCAAAGTAATAGTATAGGCTACGGGCCGTGAAATAGAAGTAACTATTAGCCAGCACATTACACAAATCCTCCTCTGCTAAACGCAGAGGAGGATTTGTATATCTAACTGATAGTTAGGTGGTTACATTTCACGCGCTTTGTTACAACTTAACACCTGCCAGGCGGACGGAGCAACCAGAAAAGCGGTATTCATAAGACACATAGTTGAAGCTGCCTGCGCCTTCGAATGATGAGAAAACGCAATATGCACCATCATCATAATGTGTAGCTGTCCAGTACTGGCTCCGCTGCAGTAACAGCCACTAATTTTCAAGCGTAATTTGCTAGTTTGCTGATTGTTTTATAAATTTACAAAAATTTGGAACACGTTATGAAACTCAACGATCCCTTTGTAATTACTATCAGCCGTGAAGTAGGTTCCGGTGGCGGCTCCGTATCCCGGAAGTTGGCAGAGAAACTCAACGTCAACTGCGTGAACAAGCAGCTTATGCAGGCTCTGGAAGAGAGATTCAACCTCACCCCTGCCGGCATCGAATATCTGAAGAGCACCAAGAAGAACTGGTTCAAGGATCTGTTCGAGCAGGTGGCCCCCTCCCCCAAAGCCACCATCAAGGTGGGTGGATATACCTACTCCCGTGACCTCCCCGAAGCCGTTAACGTACAGGATATCTACGATGCCGAGGTAGAAATCCTCAACGCCATTGCCGATGAAGGTTCCTGCGTCATCGCCGGTCGTTCCGCTTTCTTTGTGCTCAAAGACCGTCCCAACAAGGTGGATATCTTCATCACCGCCTCCAAGGAAGCCCGTATCAAGCGCATCATGGAAAAGCAGGGCGTGTCCCGCGAAGATGCCGTCCACGTCATCGAGACCCTCGACGAAGGCCGTGACAACTACGTAAAGCGCTTCACCAACCTCAGCCGCTACGATATGCGCAACTACGACCTCATCCTGGATATGGATTACCTCACCGAGGACGAAGCCGTGGAGAAGATTCTCGCTTTCATTGAAAAGTAATCTCCACTTGACTCATCATTATAAAATTACCTGGAAAACCTCCAGGTAATTTTTTTTGAGCCCGGGCTAAAACGACTTTGCTAAAGAAATGTATCTATTTTGACAAAATTTTAGCAGCTTTTTACAGAATCGTCCTAATGTATATGTACATTTGCATCTGATAACACAAATAAAACGGACATGAAAAAGAAAAACGTCATTACCCTTGTTGTCGCAGTGGTCGCAGTTTGCGTCCTGGGAGTCATTGCCTCCTTCTTGTTCAGCTGGCCGGTGAACACCGACAGCACCAGCGGCAACATTGCCAAATCTTCCCGTTTCTCCCGTAAAACCACAACGGAGAGCATCGACAATATGGAGGAACTTCTCCAGGCCGATGAAGACTACAAAAACGGCATTGTGCTGGCCTATTCCGTGATGCAGACGCGCGCCCTGCAGTTCGGAACGCTGGTGGATATGTCCAACCAGGCCGCCGGAGACATCCCCGAGTTCGAGGAAGTGCTCAAGGAGATGAACGAACTGGCCCCCGTCATTGCCAACGTGAACGAATCCCTGGTCCAGGCCGGCAGCAACATCAACGCCGTAGTCAACGGCGAGTCCTGCCCCGACGTAACCCAGAACACCATCAACGCCTCCCTGGCTTATTCCACTCTCCAGAAGCAGAACGAACTGGCCAACCGCTTCATCGACATCACCGACAAGTATGTCAAGCAGGCCGATGCTTCCGACGAGCTTCGCTTCGTGCGTGACCAGTGGGTAGACTATCAGCAGGCGACCGCCGCCCTGGAGGGCGACACCAAGGCTGCCAAGAAATTGGAGAAGAAGGGAATGCTCCTTCCCGCCGAGAAAGCTGCAGCTACCCTGAATAACTTCGACGTAATCTATCAGGTGAATATGCTGGAAAGCGCCTCTCTGGCCAAATACCTGGATGTCAGTAACAGTCTGGTTTCGGCCTTCCCCGGCGAATTGATCGGCCAGTATAACGACGGCCTTCACAAATCTTTCGAGGATGCCATGGCCGGAATAAAACAGTCGCAGGTATTGTCTCAATACCTGCGACCGATAGAAGTATTCGACGTTTTCCGTTTCAGCGTGGCCGATGAACTGGCCAAGGCAAGCGGCAACACGCTGGGCGGTAGTATGCGTCCGGGTCTGGACCAAGGAGAAACGAACGGCAGAAGCTCTGCCAGGCCTTTCCTGAACAGCTGCGGCCCGGATATGATCCAGGCTGCCTATCAGCCCCGGGTTTTCTACCAGAACCTTCCCATTATGACTGAAAGCATGAATATGATTCTCATCCGCCAGAACGTAAATGAAGTCATTGTCCAGACTTCCGAGGGGATGGTGGAAAGGCTCCGGCTCCCCTAGAGCAGTTTTTCCAGAGTAGCGTCCAGATCCTCGTGCTCAATCTTCCCGACCATAATGCCGTCGGGAGCGATGAGGAAAAGAGTAGGAATGGCGTGAACACCGTATAAGCCGGCAGCGAAGGAGGATTCCTTCTTGCCGGCTTCCCTTTTGTCAATCACGTGCAGCCAGGGAAGGGCGTCTTCGGCCACGGCCTGTTTCCAGGCATCGGCATCGGTGTCGATGGAAAGGCCCAGGATCTCCAGACCCTTTTCGTGGTACTTGCCATACAGTTCCTTCAGGTGCGGCATGCTCTGACGGCAGGGACGACACCAGGAGGCCCAGAAATCGATCAGGACATATTTCCCCTGCAGGGAGGCCAGGGAGACCGGATTGCCCTCCAGGTCTTCCAGGGTGAATTCCGGGGCCGGAATGCCCTGCATGGTGGCCTTGCGGGCTTGGATTTCCTCGCGGGCGTTCTTGCCCATCAGGCTGGTCTGTACACGCGGAGTGAACTTGTTGAAACCGGCCTCGTATTCGGCCAGCGGAGTCTCGCGGTTAAAGATATAATAGTAGAAGGCGGCGGCCTCTACGTCGGGATGGGCGGCGAAGCACTCGTTCATGGCGCTGTGCAGCTGCTCGCTGAAGTCGGGGGCTTCGTGGTCCAGGCTGGCCGACACCGCGTCCATATCCAGCATGAAGTCGTTGTTGGGACCGCCCGAGAACTTGCCGTCCTTCAGGACAAGCGGGCTGTTCTCGATGAGCAGAACGTGACGCTCGGGTTCTTTGCCCTGGGCAAACACCACGACCTCTCCCATAAACACTTCGTCCGTGGAGCCGGTGAAGACAAACTGACCGTTCTCGATGGCTACGGTATCTCGTACCGTTTCCTTTTCGGGGTTCCAGATATTCAGGACGGCGAAGTCACCGTCGGCCTGGCCCTGAATGGTAAAACCCTGGCTGCCGCCGCAGGCACAAAGGCCTGCGGCAACGGCGCAGAGTAAAAGGCTATTTCTGAACATA
>Ga0310696_10009733_pt1 | contig 11091 bp, 6 predicted proteins | sample AusTroGonzalo_MG_4_FD_203885 | JGI IMG/M metagenome (GOLD analysis project Ga0310696, IMG submission 203885) | Bovine rumen microbial communities from tropical cattle in Woodstock, Queensland, Australia - Gonzalo_02 (v2) (version 2) | ecosystem: Host-associated > Mammals > Digestive system >...
CAAGGACAGGCGGTATGTGGTGTCAATGAGCGACAGCCGTGCCAGGAAGGATGCCAGGGACAGGGAGAAGGGAGTCAAAAGGCTTGAGAAACGTTTCGCCAGCGGAAAGATCACGAAGGCATCCGTGAACAACAGGGGCTACAACAGGTTCCTCACCCTGCAGGGGGAGGCGACCGTGAGCATAGACCAGGACAAGATAGCCGAGGACGCACGGCTGGACGGTCTGAAGGGATATGTGACCAACAGCAAGATCAGGAACAAGGCAGTTGTTGAGAATTACCGAAACCTGCCCTTCATCGAAAGGGCGTTCCGTATGAACAAGACCGATCTCGCCATACGGCCAATCTACCATCGACTGTTCAACCGCATCGAAGCCCATGTCTGCATCTGCTTCACAGCATACAGCATATTGCTGGAATTGGAACGGATCCTCAGGAAAACGGCAGACAAGAGGAACAAGAAGCCCGGCATCACTATCTACCGTGCGAAGTTTCTGGCCGAGAGCCTCTATGAAATAGAATATGTGAACCCTTACAACGGCAAAAAGATGTCTGTCATGCTCCGCACAGACTACGACGAGGAGGTGGTGAGGCTATTCGATGCCATCGGCCTGAAGCCCTAACCCCCGATTTGGGTCACCCCATTGCGGAAAACAGGAGGAAAAGAGTTTGTTCCATAAAGAACACAGACTATCCGCCGCTTCGTAAGTGTGACGAAGCGGCGGATAGTTGTTATTACCACAGTTTGCCTTATGCGTCGATGTTGGCGTAGGTGGCGTTCTTCTCAATGAACTCTCGGCGAGGCTCTACGTCGTCGCCCATGAGCATGGAGAATATCTCGTCAGCCTCAGCAGCGTTCTCAATGCTGACCTGCTTGAGCAGACGGTTCTCAGGATTCATGGTGGTCTCCCACAGCTGCTCAGGGTTCATCTCGCCCAGACCTTTGTAGCGCTGGGTGTGCACCGACTTCTCGTCGCCGGCAGCATACTTGTCGATGAACTGCTGACGCTGCATGTCGGTGTAGCAGTACTCCGAGACCTTCTTGTAGGTGCACTTATAGAGGGGCGGCGTGGCAATGTAGAGGTGTCCGCCCTGAATGACCTGGGGCATGAAGCGGTAGAAGAGCGTCATGATGAGGGTGTCGATGTGCGAGCCATCGACGTCGGCATCGGTCATAATGATAATCTTGTCGTAGCGCAGCTTGTCGATGTTGGCCTCACGGTCGCCTTCGCCCTCAACGCCGAAGCGGACACCAATCGACTGGATGATGTTCATCACCGACTCTGCCTCAAACACGCGGTGCCACTGCACCTTCTCCACATTCAGAATCTTGCCGCGCAAGGGCAGAATGGCCTGGAAGTGGCGGTCACGGCCCTGCTTGGCTGAGCCGCCTGCGGAGTCACCCTCGACGAGGAAGATCTCGCTGTTCTTCGGGTCACGGTTAGAGCAGTCGGCCAATTTGCCAGGCAGTCCGCCGCCCGTCATGGGGTTCTTACGCTGCACACTCTCACGGGCCTTGCGGGCAGCGATGCGGGCGGTGGCGGCCAGCACCACTTTCTCGCAGATGAGCTTGGCCTCCTTCGGATGCTCCTCCAAGTAGTTGGTCAGTGCCTCACCCACAGCCTGATTGACGGCACCCGTCACCTCGCTGTTGCCCAGTTTGGTCTTCGTCTGTCCCTCAAACTGAGGCTCGGCCACCTTGATGCTGATGACGGCCGTAAGGCCCTCGCGGAAGTCCTCGCCGGCAATCTCAATCTTGGCCTTCTCTATCTGCTTCGAGATGTTCGGGTCCTCGTCGGCATACTTCTTCAGCGTGCGGGTCAGCGCCATGCGGAAGCCCTGCAGGTGAGTGCCGCCCTCGATGGTGTTGATGTTGTTGACGTAGGAGTGGATGTTCTCGGAGTAGTCGGTGTTGTACATCACGGCCACCTCGATGGGTGTGCCCTGCTTCTCCGTCTTCAGATAGATGACATCGTCGAAGAGGTGGGTGCGGTGGCGGTCCACATAGCGCACGAACTCCTTCAGGCCGTCCTTGGCGTGGAACACCTCTTCCTTGAGGTTGCCTTCCTCGTCAGGGCGCATGTCCTTCAGGGTGATGGTGATGCCGGCGTTGAGGTAAGCCAGCTCGCGCATACGCTTGGCGATGGTTTCATACTTATACTCGGTGGTTGTGAAGATGGTCGGATCGGGCCAGAACTGCTGACGTGTGCCGCGCAAGTTGGTCTCACCCACCACCTTGACGGGATAAAGGGGAACGCCCTTCTCGTACTCCTGCTGGTAAATCTTGCCGTCGCGGAATACCTGCGACATCATGTGAACGGAGAGGGCATTGACGCAGCTGACACCCACGCCGTGGAGGCCGCCGGACACCTTGTAGGAGCCCTTGTCGAACTTACCGCCGGCATGGAGCACGGTCATCACGACCTCGAGGGCCGACTTGTGCATCTTCTCATGCTCATCGACAGGAATGCCACGGCCGTTGTCCTGAACGGTGATGGAGCCGTCCTCATTAATGGTCACCTCGATGTGGGTGCAGAAGCCAGCCATGGCCTCGTCTATGGAGTTGTCTACGGTCTCGTTCACCAGATGGTGCAAACCTTTCTCACTGATGTCGCCTATGTACATGGCCGGGCGTTTGCGCACAGCCTCCAGCCCCTCGAGCACCTGAATATTGCTCGCTGAGTACTGTTGTTCTTGATTAAGTTCTTCTGTCATTGCTTTGTTAGGTTCTCAAAGAGGGTGCAAAGGTAAGTAAAAAAAGTGACACAGAAGAATTTTTTTGCATTTTTTTGTTACTTCCTTAACCAGCGGTGAACATATCCTGCTGACCGTCGTCAATGTGGGTGACGCGGTCGTTGAGCTCAGCCAGTTTGCCGCTGTTCCAACGGTCGGTGGTTCCCACGAGATAGCCAGTGATGCGCTGCAGGCGGTCAATGTTGTGGCTGTGGCAGCGCGGACATTCTTTCAGATCCTGGGTGGCATTCTCATAGCCGCAATCCATACAGCGGTTGCGGTTATGGTTCACGGAGCCATAGCCCATGTCCAAGCGGTCCATCATGTCGACCACGCTCATGATGACCTGCGGGTTGTGGGTGGCGTCGCCGTCTATCTCAACATAGAAGATGTGGCCGCCACGTGTCAGGTTGTGGTACGGTGCCTCAACCTCGGCCTTGTGGCGGGCAGAGCACTTGTAGTACACGGGCACGTGGTTGGAGTTGGTATAATAGTCGCGGTCGGTGACACCGGGAATATTGCCGAACTGCTTGCGGTCGCGCTTGGTGAAACGGCCTGCCAGTCCTTCGGCAGGCGTGGCCAGGACGGAGTAATTGTGGTGGTAACGCTCACAGAAGTCGTTGATGCGGTCGCGCATGTAGGTGACGATGCGCAAGCCCAGCTCCTGGGCTTCCTCGCTTTCGCCGTGATGCTTGCCGATGAGGGCGACGAGACACTCGGCCAGGCCGATGAAACCGATGCCGAGGGTGCCCTGGTTGATAACGCTCTCCACGCGGTCGTTGGATCCCAACTTGTCGGCACCGATCCACAGGCTCTTCATCAGCAGCGGGAACTGCTTCACAAAAGCTGTCTTCTGGAACTGGAAACGCTCGTCGAGCTGCCTGGCGGCCACTTCGAGCATGTTGTCGAGCTTAGCGAAGAACCGGCTGACGCGCTGCTCCTTTGCCTCCTGCTCCTCGCCTTTCACCTCTAACATGCTCTCGATGGCGAGCTTGACGATGTTGATGGTGGTGAACGAGAGGTTGCCACGGCCGATGGAAGTCTTCGGGCCGAAACGATTCTCGAAGACGCGCGTGCGGCAGCCCATCGTGGCCACCTCATGCAAATAGCGCTTGGGGTCGTCGGCACGCCACTCATCGGTCTGGTTGAACGAGGCGTCGAGGTTCAAGAAGTTAGGGAAGAAACGGCGGGCCGTCACTTTGCAGGCCAACTGATAAAGGTCGAAGTTACGATCCTCAGGCAGGTAGTTCACGCCACGCTTCTTTTTCCAGATCTGGATGGGGAAGATGGCCGTCTCACCACCGCCAACGCCCTCGTAGGTTGAGAGCAGAATCTCGCGCATGACGCAACGGCCCTCGGCCGACGTGTCCGTGCCATAGTTGATGCTGGAGAAGACCACCTGGTTGCCGCCGCGCGAATGGATGGTGTTCATGTTGTGAATGAAGGCTTCCATGGCCTGGTGCACACGCCCCACAGTCTTGTTGATAGCGTGCTGACGCACACGGTCCACCCCCTTCAGCCCGTCAAGCGGCTGCTTCAGGTAGTCCATCAGCGGCTCGTCGTAGAGCTGCGAGAAGTCCTCGCCGTAAAGGTCCTCTAAGTATTTCACCTCTTCTATATACGTGAGGCGCACGAAGGGAGCGAGGTAGAAGTCAAAGGCGGGAATGGCCTGTCCGCCGTGCATCTCGTTCTGGGCACACTCCATGCTGATGCAGGCCAGCACTGAGGCCGTCTCAATACGCTTGGCAGGGCGCGAGGCACCGTGGCCGGCGATGAATCCGCAGTTAAGGATGTTGTCGAGCGGGTGCTGCACACAGGTGAGCGACTTCGTGGGATAATAGTCCTTGTCGTGGATGTGCAGGTAATTGTCCTTCACGGCCTCCTTCACCTCCGGCGACAGCAGGTAGTCGTCAACGAAGGGCTTGGTGGTCTCCGACGCGAACTTCATCATCATGCCCGCCGGTGTGTCGGCGTTCATGTTGGCGTTCTCGCGGGTGACGTCGTTCGACTTCACGTTCACGATGTCGAGGAAGATGTCACGTGTCTTGGCCTTGCGGGCTATCGAGCGCTGGTTGCGATAGGCGATGTACTTCTGGGCCACATCCTTGCGGCTTGACTTCATCAGCTCCATCTCCACCATGTCCTGGATGGCCTCGACGGTCATCTGGCTCTGACCGCGTTGGGCTATGTGGTCAGTAATCACGTTGAGCAGCCGCTCGTCTTCTCCTTTCTCGGTGGTCATCATGGCCTTGCGTATGGCGGCCATCACCTTCTGTTCGTTGAAGCCGACAATCCGACCGTCGCGCTTCACAACTGTTTGTATCATAAATGGTTCTGTTTTTTGTAGGATTTATCAAAGTCGAAAACGCTGCAAAATTAATACTTTAATCCGAAAGTATATCTTTTTGGACAACTTTTTTCTTGTTAATAAATGTCAATCGCCTACACGACAACCACTTATCATTCTATTTTGGAAAACTTCCACACAACAAACCTTTTCCAGGTTGCTGGTTTTGGAAAACATTTCCTTTTGCAAGCCACATACAACCTTCTGAAAGCAAGCCCATTAACCTACATGTTATTCATAGGAATCAAGAGGAATGTACCTGCATCAATAGAGATCGGAAACGCGGCGACAGTTATCCCGACGAAAGCATTACACTCTACGATAAGGTGTATTCATGGCAGTGTGGCATAATTCAGGGAAGACGTGCTTCACGATTACGACAGTTAGTGAAAAAACAGGGGGAAATTTCGCAAATACTCGCGAAAAAGCCTTTTCATTTATCATTTATCATGCATTTATCATCAGCACATCCTCCTGTTACATAGCATCTTACAAAGGAATGATAAATAAAACGGCAAAAACAAAAATTCCATGTAGGGTCATCGCCTCGTCGCTAAGCATGGCTTACGCTTGCAGCGAGGCGATTTAGAACAACACCCGCAGTGTGACAGATATACGAAAAACAAAAAATCCCCGAACCGCCAAACGATTCGGGGATTATCTTCTATGTAGGCCGTCTTCATCCATTATGCCGCGGGTATAAGACATATTTCGCCATCCCGCTCACATAGTAGCCTAAATGTCTTGTTCATAATTTTTTCATTTATATATGTTGTACTTTCATGTTTCTTTTTGCACATCCCAACATGAAAGAGAAGACCAAACTTTGCAAAATAAAAAAAATAAAAATGAAAGAATGAGGATTGTACGTCATTCTTCCGACAGCCGCTCCACCTCGTCCACGCCGATGTCCAGCGTGGCGGCTATCTGCTCCGCAGGCATCGTGGCTTTGAGGGCCACCACCGACCTGCGCAGCAACAAGTCCTGCTGCTCAAGCAGATTGCGTTGTTCCAGAAGCTGGGAGTCCTTCTGCTGAAGCTGGGAGTCCTTCTGCTGAAGCTGGGAGTCCTTCTGCTGAAGCTGGGAGTCCTTCTGCTGAAGCTGGGAGTCCTTTTCGGCAATCATCACATTCTTCTCGGCCAGCTGTTTGTCTTTCAAGAGTATCTCGGTGTCACGCTTCTCGATGATGGAGAAATATTCGTCCTCCACATCCATGCGATGGCGCACATCAGCATCGGCGGCCGCCATCGTTAGACGATGCAGGATGCGCTCCATGGCACTGTCGTCGGTATAGGCCCGCTCGTCAATGCTCAGCAGCTGCTCGTCATCGCGGTCACGGCGGGTCTGGTCAAAGATGCTTAGCACCTTGTCAAGACGGTTGTTTATCTGCCCGTGCAAACGCGGTATCTGAACGATGATGCTATCATGCGTCAGGCTCTCAACGAATGGGTCGGGCAGACCTTTCTCCACACGTCTCTCATAGTAGTCGCGGCAGTCATGGCTCACATAGAGGACAGGTTCCTCGATGGCACCCACCTTGTGTCCCAGCAGATAAATGGCCACCATGGGAACGGCAAAGTCGCCACGCATGTTCTTGGGACTGCGGTACTGCACGCCGAGATACTGGCGGAAGCGTAGCGTCTCGGTCTCTACCCACGTCTTTTGGAGTTCAACAAGAATCATGCTCTCATTCCCTTCATCGTCCCTGACAGTCGCACCGAAGTCAATACGGAATACTGACAGCGCGTCGCGCACGTCATTACTGTATTCGTGAGCGCGCATCTCGACGCTCACCACGTCCTTTCTCAGCAGGGCAGAAAGTATAGTGCGAGCGATGCGCTCATCCTCCATGAGATACTTGAACACTACGTCATAAATGGGGTTTGCAATCTTCATAATAATCACGATTTGAAGTTTCAAGGGGCAAAGATACGCAAAAATCCCTGAACCGCCAAACGATTCGGGGATTTTCAATGAACAGACTTTTAAACTGTACTGTTGTGGCTACTCTCCTGCTGCGAGGATGGCGAGGATGGAGATGACATCGGCCACGTCGACACGACCAGTGCTCTGTAGCGTGATGTTCACTTATGCAAAGCATGGCAAGTCTTTCGACTGCACCAGATATTCGCCTATCTGAACGGCGTTGAGAGCGGCACCCTTACGGATCTGGTCACCCGAGAGCCAGAACGTCAGACCGTTGTCGTCGGCCAGGTCCTTGCGCACACGGCCCACAAAGACATCATCCTTGCCAGCGGTATCGAGAGGCATGGGATAGGTCAGCGTCGTGGGGTCGTCGACCAGCGTGCAACCAGGGGCGTTGGCGATGGCCTGCTGGGCCTCCTCCACGCTGATGGGGCGCTCGGTCTCAATCCACACGCTCTCTGAGTGAGAGCGCAATGAGCTGACACGCACGCACATAGCCGAGCAGCGGGCGTCGGTGTGCATGATCTTGCGCGTCTCGTTGAACATCTTCATCTCCTCCTTCGTGTAGCCGTTGGGCTGGAACACGTCTATCTGGGGAATCACGGTGTAGGCTAACTGGTGGGGGAACTTCTTGATGGTCTTCACCTCGCCTGTCTCCACAATCTCCTTGTACTGCTGCTGCAACTCGGCCATGGCGGCAGCACCGGCGCCACTGGCACTCTGGTAGCTGCTGACGCGGATGCGCTTGATGTGGCTCAGCTTCTCCAAGGGCTGAAGCACCACCACCATCATGATGGTTGTACAGTTGGGGTTGGCGATGATGCCGCGCGGACGGTTCAGGGCATCCTCGGCGTTGCACTCAGGCACCACGAGGGGCACGTCGTCGTCCATGCGGAAGGCGCTGGAGTTGTCAATCATCACACAGCCGTACTTCGTGATCGTCTCGGCAAACTCCTTCGAGGTGCCTGCGCCGGCACTGGTAAAGGCGATGTCGATGTCCTTGAAGTCATCGTTGTGCTGCAGCAGCTTCACCTCGATGTCCTTGCCGCGGAAGTTATACTTGCGTCCTGCCGAACGCTCCGAGCCGAAGAGCACCAGCTCGTCCATGGGGAAATCACGCTCGTCAAGCAGCCGGAGGAACTCCTGTCCAACGGCGCCGCTTGCTCCAACAATTGCTACTTTCATCTTCTCTGTTAAGTTTGTTTTTACAGTTGGTTACACTTTTCGGGCTGCAAAGGTAGACATATTTTTCCTAAAAGCGTGCGTTTTCTTACACTTTATTTTGCGCAATCCGTAAAAAAGAGGTTTGAAATCAGCACTTCACAATGCAATAGCCCATCTTTTGTACCAGCTTTAATGTTTGTAGAGCCATCTGACGATCATATTCCTTTTCCTCTTCCGGAAGATTTGAATAAGGTGTCATGTCAGGAGTTTGCAACAAGCTGTCGTTACGTTCCGGTCCCCACGTCCATCCTTCTGTTTTTCTTTTCAGTGCCCATATTTCATGCGCATTCTCTGCTATGGCCTCTCCCAGTTCAAGCAGTTCCGGATTCAGCGTAGCATCGTCAACATCAATGGGCTGCGGATCGTAGGCGAAACGGTCTTGCTCATTGGCTACAACCATGAAATTCTGTGAGTCAGCCCATGCGTTGGTAAATTCAGCTGTTGTGAAGGTGTCACTTACGTGCCCTGTCTGTGGGTCAAATAGCTTGACGTTTCCATCATCTTTGGACACATTCAGAACCACGACAGCATGGTCTGGCGTCGGGGAGATACTACTGGCAGTTGTTTCTTTCGACAGTTTCCGGGCATTAACCACAGCAATGACCTTGTTGCCTCTTTCCAACAATGCTGCCAGGTCATCAAGGCCGGCATTGTATCTGCGAGCTACGGCCAAACGGTTCTTTTCCAACAAACGGCCTATGTGGTAGATGGGCATGCCTTTCTCCTTCATCCATCTATTCAGGTATGCCTCGTCAAGCAGGCTCTTCTTCGTCACGTCATACCCCATCGACAGCAGGATGTATTCTTCACACTCTATATCGCAGAGGTATCCATCACTTTGTGCTGCCGCCAGACGCATCGGGTCGAGCACAAGAATTGTACTGCCTTTCTTGCCATTGTGATTAAAAGCGATGGGAATCTCCTTTGCTACTACTTGGTCTGCCTCCTCTGCATCGAGAGTCTCAATCATCGCTTTTTGGGCGAGTCTGAGATGGTTGAGTAAACCAAGCTCCCCACTTTCTTTCAGACGTCTCTTCAGACTGGCTGTCTCGTCGGCACCAAGGTTGCCATCGAGATAGTCCATCAGTTCTTCATCTTTGATGATATGTTTCATGTCAATCATTCATTTTGTCGGTTATTATATTTTTTTGCTTTTGGCATACGCCAAGAGAGAGGGGAACTGCTGCTTGTTCTTTTCGGCGGTAATGATGCCCGACAACCGAACAAGTGCCCTGTTCTTCCATTGAGAGATACGAGTCTGGACATCCTTTTTGCTCATGATCGAAGGGTTGGTTTCAAACTCGTCCTTCATTTGCTCTGCAATCTCCATCGTCGACAAGTCGGAGAAGCATGCCAGTTCTATGATCCGTGCATCCTTAGCCTTTAGCATACTGCGTGCCACCTCCAACTCCTGATACATCTCCTCACTAAAGACCACTTCATCGTCTTTGTCTTGCAGTTTCAGGCTGAGCATCAAGTAAAGACGTTCGTTCTCATCGTATGAACTGGTATCGTCACTGCCAGCTGACCTTTCATCATCAGGATGGTGTTTCAAGAAATAACGGACGGTAATGACACTCAGGTAGGTATAGAAACGTGATCTGGGATTATCTACATAGTAGCCAAGCTTGTTCCACTGGGGTTTATGGCTTAATTCTTCAAATAGCGCTGCGATGAACTCATAATACAATCCATAGCAGCCAATACCATAGCTGTATTCTTCAAACTGTTCCAATTTCGACACATCATTCTGACGAGGCTTGTATATAGGCAAGGGCATCAGTTTGAGGACGTTACGACCCACATACTCCAAGAGTGGCTTTGAGTATGTCTCCAAAAAATAAGCAACCGAATCTTTGTCGTTTGCCATTACACGTTTTACAAAAGCTAAATCACTATCAATGTCATTTAGTCTGAATACTTTACTTATCATGCGTGTTTCATTGTTTCTTACCAAGGAAACGTTATAAGAAGCGGCTAAAGTATAGAGACCAAATGATATTTACAGTTTATTAACACGAAATTGAGATTAAATAACAAACGAGACGGGAAGTCGAGACTGAGTATGCCAGCTCGCTTCCCGCCTTCATGTCAACATCCTATATGACTCTTCTTTTCATGCCCACATTGGCAATCTGTAGGCCGTCCTATTTCTGGACAAAAAGAAGGGCAACGCCATCTGCCATTATGTGTACCACATTTTGTACAATGTGTGTCCTTTGCACAAACACCATTGGACGTTTCTGATGCCTGTGCTTCTTTTGTGGAAAATGTCGTTACCACGCAAAGACATGATAATACAGTAAACAATGCTAATACTTTTTTCTTCATAATCCTATACCCTGATCCGTGTCGGGCACAACTTTTAGTATTAAACAATATATCTTTTAGTTTTTCTCTATTATTATTCATAGCTGATAACGTATCCTTTCCCAGAGCATGAACCACAACGAACTTTTCCAGAAGCGGTAAGCCTGGAAGGTGTAAAACCATCACCTCCACAAGTGCTGCATGAGACCTGCTTTCTGGAGGTACGAACTGCGTAATCGCTTGAAGCCCCACTTCCAGTGAACGTACCACCAGTTGAACTTGTTTGATAACTGGCATTGTTCCAAAAATTACTATACATCGACTGTTGTTGAGAAGCGGTAGCCATTCCTTCAAGGAGTACATCGCAGGATGTTAAAGACAATACTGCCATCAATAAGAAAATAATCTGCTTCATAACTCTATTGTTTTTTGTGAGTGATTAATTGTTTTCACTTATATAGAGTCACGTTCTTTCATTTTCAATCAACTTAAACCTTTTTTTTTTTGCATGATTCATATAATTTGACTGCTTTTGACAAGTCGTGCAGTACG
>Ga0310696_10009734_pt1 | contig 11090 bp, 9 predicted proteins | sample AusTroGonzalo_MG_4_FD_203885 | JGI IMG/M metagenome (GOLD analysis project Ga0310696, IMG submission 203885) | Bovine rumen microbial communities from tropical cattle in Woodstock, Queensland, Australia - Gonzalo_02 (v2) (version 2) | ecosystem: Host-associated > Mammals > Digestive system >...
ACGTACGTTCGGACTCATTGGTTTCCCGCTCTAACGCTTTAAACGTATAGGTTTGGAATCCTTTTTGCCCATCGTATAAAACTTGTACGATTTCATCGGATGTGCTAATGACCACCAGGCCCAACAAGAAATATTCTTTCATGACCCGACTGGCGATACCGGGACTCAATAAATCATAGCCATAATTGGCTCGGATTTCATCTACTTCTTCCCGACTCATCACCAGGGTCGTATTCGGCAGTAAGCGAGTGGCTTCCAGCTTCGAAATCTTAGCATCATTTGCCCGGTGCTTTAACGCATCCCACCAGTGCGAATTGACACCCGCACGGCTCTTGGTTGTTTTCTTAAAGATGTCCAGATTCAATACGAAGTCCCGTACGAAATTAATTTCACCGGTCGTCCATTTAATGAACCGGAATAATTTGCCTTTATACTCACAGGCGGCGACCAGGTTGGAAATATATTCTTCCGACGGGATTACATGTAACGTGCATTTAATCCCCAAAATTAGATTATATTCCACCCGAGACGCAGCCGGGCCGCCCCGCTGTACCCGTAAGGATAAAAAGGTCGGCTGCATTTCATTGGCTTTCTTTACGTCGCTATTGGATAATGCGACATTCGTAATGGCTTCCCGTACGATATAATGGTTTTTACCTTTTACATCGGACTCCGGTGCCGCACCTTCCATATTCAAGACCGTTCCAGCCTGATGGATCCGTTTCGGCTGGTGCACGTCATTGAGCTTCATGGAATTAAAATTGTCCGCATATGGAACCATGGCTTCCCGTAACGCCTGGCCCATAATCGGTCCATTGGGAATATAAGCTTCAATCCGAGCCCGATAATCGTTCGGATTAATTGCCATCGCTTTGTCTAACGGATTCTGCGCAGAATCTGTCGTGGTCAATCCATCATTCTGATGGAACCGACGAATAAAATCACTAACGTTGCTTGCTCCCACATCGGATAAGTCCGCATTCATAGAGAAGATGACCTGAATGAAACCGGCATAGGCCCGTTCACAGGCTTTCATAATCATGATTGCTTCATCATAGTTAATGGACGAGGAGACCAGCACGGGAAATTGTAAAATTCCTTCCGTTGCTTTCGCAGCAATCGAAGAATAATTATTTCTACGAGCATTGGCACGCGCTCTATTAATCGCACTCTTGGGATCTTCGACGTCGAGGCCTTTGGTAATTCGATCCGCGGCTTCGGCTCCGGTATCCGCAAAAAATGTTTTCATAGCAGTGGAAAATACATGGAGATCTATGGCCATATAATTGCGTGTCTCCTTTCAAAACGTTTTTTGATTATAGAGTTGTTAAATATGGCATTTTCTATGAAAAATCGGCGTTTTAACATCTATCTAATAGCAAAAATGGTTATATTGCAGGTGACGCAACGTGCGTATTAAAGCCATAACGCAAGGCAACGCCTCCGTTTCCAGTATGGCAAACGGAGCGGGCTCTCTCGTAGCAACCATTCCCGCTAATACGTTTGTCACCTTAACACAAACGAAAAAAGATGGTGGCACGACGTATTACTACACGGAAGAGTACGAGGGGTATTTGAAAAAATCTTACGTAAAACTCATAAGGGATGAAGAATTTTATTATTCTTCCTCCTTATTAAAATCAAAAACAAATCGGTCCTCTGCGTCCCGATTATTTCAAACCAAAGCAGAATTACGAAAGTTAGTTGCAGCCGATACCCCATCGACTGCAAATACAACCAAAAATCAAGGTACTAAAGTAACCAATAAACAGCAATCCAATAGTACAACCGTATCGGATTCTGTGATTCCCGCACCGAATAGCACGCAAACAACCCAAACACAAGCCAGCGTAAATGCAACCTCATTCAATAAAAAGGGTGTAAATGTAGGCATACTGGCAGGCGTTGCGGTAGCAGGTGCATTATTAGGTGGAAAAAATAACAGTTCTCCCGTTTCTAAAATTGCAGGCGGCTTAACCTCTGGCTTTATGAGTAGTGGTTCGTCTTCCTCCAGTTTTGGTTCCTCTGGTGGACTGGGTGGAACCAGTATTAATAGTTTGATTGGAAGCACTAATAATTCGTTTGTTGGCGGTCTGTTACAAGGCGCTACGATTAGCAACGTGTTAAATGGTAGCTTCTGGACATCTAATTTCTTAAATAATATTACGTCCGTCATTGGCGGGTACTTACGTACTTTATCGCAAAAATTGAAATATGTCATTGGCTTTGATTTATTTGGGTCCTTATCGAATTGGCTCACCGGCTTTGGCATCACGTATGGAAATACGGGATGGAGCGCGAATGAACAAAGTGCGAATACAAAATTCCAATACAATAATGACTCCAATTTAGAAAATCGAATCAATGAATTTTTCAAGTACAAAGGCGCCAATTACAAGATGACAACCCGAACCTTCCCCGCTAGCGCCGTATTGGGAAACAATATGGAATTAAAATGGGAGCAAGACGCAACCTATGCAACAGGTGTCATGACGGCAAAACAGGACGAAAAAGAAGTCGAAGTTCATAAAACCTTATATTCCAACCTCTATAGCGATTTCAGTGACTCATTAGAAAAAGCTCGTACCGGCTTGAACTTAAATATCACCAAAAATGATTGGTATTATAATTTCAATCGGTACCGGCTCATTCATCCGGATTCGTTATTGGGGAATACGAAAGGCTATATCTTTTTTACTCGTCCAGACTTAAATGCCAATAATCAAGAAATTACCTCGACAGATATCGGTGCGTTATTCTTTAATATGAGCTCGCAGCATCCGGAAATTATCGGTGAGCTCACCCAAGGAACCAATCGATATCTAACGGATCATGCCTTTATGCCCATCTTATGCAATCGGTGCACGGGCATTGATATCCAAGATGAGCAGTTGGAAACCAAAGAAATTAATGAGACCCTGACGGGTTGGAAATTAAATTATGCGACCAACTTAATTAAATCCAAATCGGCCAACACCGTAATGACCAGTTTCATCGATGATGAGCGATTGACGATTTATTTAATCTTCAAATTATGGTGTGAATATATCTCTGCGGTATCGCGTGGGATTACGGATGCCAAACAAGAATACATCAATCGACGCATATTGGACTATGCGAATTCCATTTATTATTTCTTATGCGGACCGGATGGTGAATCTATTTTATTCTGGAGCAAATATACCGGTTGTATTCCGACCAATATTCCATCCAGCAATTTCTCGGATAACTATGCGGATCCTATCAAAATGCCACGGTATTCGATTACATGGCAATATGCGTTTAAAAAGGACTATGACCCATTCTCCTTAGCGGAGTTTAACTACCTCTGCGCCGGAGGAAACTTTAAGTACGTCCCAATCTACAGTGAAGAAACAGCTCGGTCCCCGGTAACTATTTCCGGGGCTCCGTACGTGGATACCTCAAATGCGGCGAATTTGTTTAAACTGAAATTCCGGCCGAGACAATATTAAGTTGGGGTGATAAAGTATCATGGCGAATACCATTACATTACGCGATTATACATCGTTTTATAATATTAAAGCATTCTTTAAAAACCGAGTAGCGCCGCAATTCTTCGATTTAACCCAAATTGACGATACCAATGTGGGCCTGTTCGGCTATGTAACTGAAATCTTGGGTAACAACGTGGAAGATTCGTTCTTTGCGACCACCATGTTATTCAAGGAAATTTTTCCGGTAACTGCAGAAGATCCGGAAAGTATTTATTTAATGGCATCATTATTCCAGATGAGCAGCCAATTTGCCACACCCGCCAGCTTGAGTTTCAACATTCTGTTGGCGGAAGATGATGTTATTTCTCATTCAACCTATGCCGATGGTTTCTATTCCTTAGATATCGATCGGGATATGGTCATCAGCGTGGATAATTTACAATTCATGCTGGATTATGATATCCATATTATGAGTCGGAAATCCGAAGGCGGCTATACACATACTGCCTATTATATTCAGGATGGGTTTACGAATCCATTATCACAAATTTCGTCCATCTATATTCCGACGCGCGTTCATGTCCATACGGAAAATGCAAAGCGCTACGTATTGCTTACCGTATCGGTACATCAGGTTTCCAAATCCACCATGGAAGATACGGTACTCACCAACGATCGTATCAACATCGTAACGAAAGAATATTCGTTTAGTGGGCAATTGGCAAACTTTGAAATTTATTATCGGGAATCCAATGATGATAACTGGGAGCAGATGAAGAAATTCATTGCCAATTCTACCAGCGTATCGAAGGACCCATCCTACTACTATAAGTTTATTGACGAAGATAAAATAGCCATCAGCTTTAATACGGACGAGCGGTATTTTATTCCGAAATTCAATTCCCAATTGAAAATCGAAATGTATACCACCGAAGGATCCGATGGGAACTTTGAACGATATACCGGGGAAGAATTATCCATCTCCGGCGTATCAACCAAATATTCTTCGAATAAAGGACTCATCTTTATTGGTAACGTACGAGGTGCTGCGACCGGCGGCTATGATGCGAAATCCGTAGAGGAATTGCGAAAAGATGTAATTAAAGCATTCTCCACGGTTATGTCCTTTACGACCGCATCGGATCTGACGTTATATTTCAACTCGTTACGACTCAATCAGAATAATGAGTTGCTGATCATTAAGCAGCGGGATGATGCGTTAAAGCGCTTATTCTCCTCCTATGTATTATTTAAAGATGAAAATAAAAATATTATCCCGACGAATACGGTGGATGTCGCATTCGAAGAAATTGATTTTGACGCGGCCTATCCCCAGACAAATCGTTATGTATTAAACGCCGGGAAAATGTATTCCTTCATTGGTGATTCCAAAGATACCGTGCGGTATCGGGATGATTTGGATATGAATTCGGACCTGGATGTATATGAAGGGGTCGAATATATCTATATTAATCCATTCTTAGTGGTGCTGGGCATTAATCCGACCTTAGTCGGTTACTATGTAAACACCATTAATGACTCCGTGACGCTCAATTACAAAGACGTGAACACGTCCTCGTTTAATCAGTTCATTGCGAATACCGTAGAAGTTCGGCGGGATGCGATGGCTGGCGAAAAAGAATACACGATTACGGTAAAATTATATCCGTCCTCTAAGTTACCGGCGCCTGCGTTCACGGTCGTCAATCCGGATACGTTAGTGACGGAAAATATGCGGACGTTTATTAACGACTATGACGGACTGGAATATATTGATAACGAAGTGATTAAAGCGGCCATCGTATTTGACGGGGCTACAGAGAAATATATGAAATTAGAACTGGTTGGCTTCGATGCGGATTCGTATCACATGCGGGGCAAACTTAAGACGAATGATTATATATCGTTATCGAATAAGATTCAGATTATCGAAGGCTTATACAACATCGTAGACGGCTCCGAAGAAACAGATCCGGTACTGGTTCCTTCATACGAAGGCAAGGCAAACCTCTATACCTTCCTGAAATATGAGGAATCGACGACGCCGGGACTCCACATCTTCTCGGGTGTGGAAGAGCTGTCGGACGCGACGTTAACTAACATATACGCTACGTATAATGAATTGAATTTTGTCATTCCGGTTCCTGAAATTATCTCCACCCTGGAGTACGTGGATAATCATGATGGCACCTATTCCTTCAAATTATCTTCGGTTCCAATGGTAAAAGCTAACATCATGAAGACTTCGACCGAGTTTACGGCATTCTTGCAGAATTTCCGCAATATGTACGAATACGTCGAAGCCGCCATGGAAAGCTTAGTGAATAACTTTGATATTGACTTGAAATTCTTTAATACCTATGGACCGGCTCGCCATTTCTATTACTACGATAAAGATGGTAATTCGGGCGTGATGGATAAGATCAATATCCGATTGCATTTCGGTATTAAATTCTCCATTAATAACGGGATTGAAAATGCGGTGGCCGAAGTACGTGAATTCATCAAGAGCTATGTAGAAAGTGATGAAGTCTCGCTGATCAGTTCACCGTCGTTATTTATCTCGAACTTGATTCGAACCTTGGAAAATAGTTTCCAAAGCATATCGTATATTATCTTTAAAGGACTCAATGACTACGATGAAAATATTCAACGCTTTGAGTCGGAAGTGAATGATATTAACGTGCTGGAAGGAAGTTTCTCCACCAGCGATGTCATTCCGGAATATTTGACGATCGACCATATTATCGCGATGGGCACGAAAACACCGCAGATAATTATCGATGTCATTTAAGACAATCTGATAATTACAACCAATATAGATTACCTTATTTTATATCGAAAGGGTGTGACTTCGTTTTGGAATTCTATAGAAAAGTCACGAAAACACAGCATTCCAACGGAAAACCGATGGCGAATATGGCCGTGTACGAAGAGCAAGCAAGAAAAGCCCGGGAAGAAAAAATGAAAGCGGAAAAAGCTGCCATGGAATCAGCCCGGCTTGCCAAGGAAACGGAAAAACGAGCCAAAGAAATTTCCGCTGCGGATCGCATTATGACGGAAGGACTCAAACGGGCCGTTGCGCGCGAATTGAATGTTTTTATTCCGTTGAATATTATGAATGAAGCTTTTTCACGTATGGTCATCCATGCGTTACCGCATGACGCGGAGTATATTGCAGACCATCAGCTGGCCATTGAGTCGGTAAACCGAATCTTCTTACATCATCTGGGTGGTATAAAATACCTCAAAGAATGTGCGAAGCAGACCGGCAGTTATTTCCTGCAAGATTTCTATCGTGTCGTAAAAGAAAATTCAGATGCCATTCTGAAAGATAAACTGGATCAGCTGCAGCAGGCCCAAACGGAAGCCGATGTGGATCGGGTGATTCGCTCCGGTATTACCGCGGACCAGGCTGAGAAGCTGGAACAGGATATCGATGCCTTAGGGCCGGAAGAGATTTCTGAATTAGTACAAAATAAAGTATTGGATGTCGTAAAAGACGAAAGCCGGAAGCAGAGCGAAGACGCGGCGTTTAGAGCCGAACTCGCAGCACGGGCCGAAGAATATGACGAACAAAACAAACAGGAGTTGAATCCCGATGTGGCAGATGCAGGCCAGAATGAGGAAAATAAAGCCGAAGACAACAAAGAAAAAGATTCGGCTGGAGACGTTACACCGACTGGTGAGGATGCCGATCCGAATCTGGACGACAGCCAGGGAAGCGAGAATAGCGCATCTAAGGAAGAGCCGCAGAGTGAATCAGCTCGTTTGGTAAAATACTTAGTGGACCCCACAGTGGTTCATGAATCTTCGCTGTTTTACTCGATCGTATACTCCGTATACAAAGATATGGTGAAATCCACCGTAAAAGAAGATGCGGAAGTGATCGACCCGAATACACAGCCGAAAGCAGCGCCGACCGTGATGACGTCGCCGTTAAATCTGAATATGTTTGACGTATATCTGTCGGACTATCAGGATGATTTGCAGCACGTCGATAACCTTCGGATTGCGGATAAAGCCCCGCTGGCTGGCGATGAAGTTCGGATTGACTCCGAAGATGTATTGGCGGAAGCACTGGTGCAATACACGATGTTGGAAACCGCGATGACGATTAAATTAATTAATCCGAGTCCCAACGAAGTACGTGCCGTTGCGCAGTATATGCTGAAATCCAAGAAATAAAAAACAAAAGTACTCAATACCTATAACATTTTATGGTATTGAGTACTTTTATTATAAGATAAGGAGGATGAATACAATGCATTCCTATGAAATGAGTACTGAAAAAATAGATTGGACCCTGATCCTTTTAATAATTTGCATTATGGTTACAATATTTGGCGGTGGATACTTTGTCTATTCTATGAAAAAATTAGATACGATGACAGCGATAAATACAGAACCACCAAAACAAGTACAACATGCATATGCACCGTTACCTGATGGTAGGCAAAAAGGCAATGTATATGTCACTATACCATCTGCCTATATGGGTGATGGAAAATTACAGTACATGAATGCGGAAGATATATTCTATATAAAAGATGGTCATGTAACATTTATTCATGAAGGTCGGCGTGTTATTATCTTGCAAGGCGTTGTAGAAATTGAATATAAGCAATAATCCGTAAAGTTAGTAAAATAAACTATACTCATTTATTGCAGTATAAAACATTTAGATATTAAGTGAAGTGTGACGAAAAGTGGCGGCTGTATGCGGCCGGAAGACGTTACCGGAAACAATACACAAAAGCACACCCGACTGGAGTAGTGTAGTATTGGGACTGGTTGCAGGTAGGAAACGATCTGCGTGTGAGTTCGACCCTCACCACTTCACTTAATTATATTTTTTCTTATAGTAATTTTAACAGATAAATACGGGCGAATACTCAAGTCTGGCTGAAGAGGTCGGTCTCGAAAACCGATAGGCGGTGAGATATCCGTGCGAGTGTTCGAATCACTCTTCGCCCGCCAATGTATATTTAATTTAGGAGGAAAATAATATGGATGAAAACAAAGTAGATGTAAAACAAGTTGGCCTTAGCTCTCCGTGGTCTATCTATTACAAACAGCTGGAAGAATTCTTCCTGAAAGATCCGGATATTGATATGGCCTTTAATCAAAAAGATTATATCATTACCATGCGCGTTGCCAGCCCGATGAAAGCAGAAGCATTACAGCAGTTGCTGCCGTCGGAAAAATCCTTTGGCAATGTGACTGTAAAACTGAACATCATTCCAGCAAATCTGGGTGATGATAAACTGAATCTGCTGGCGCGTGCGCTGGATGGCAATCCAATTGTCACCGATATCTGCACGGTAGAAGCTATGGGTATGACTTCGTCTTTTGTCATCTTCGAGAAAGAAGTTGTACAGTACTTCAATGATGACCTGACAGATGCCAATGGCGTATGCAGCACCTTGTACCAGGATCTGGCCAAAGAAATTTTCGGAGAAGATCTGGGTGTATTCTATTCCACCGATGTATCCGAAAAACAACGTGCTTGTCGCTGCCATCGAGTAGCTGACGTATAAAAAACATATTTCGGAGTAGCCAAGTTGGTAAGGCACAGGACTTTGAATCCTGTATGCGTAGGTTCGAGCCCTGCCTCCGAAACCAAATAAAACAATACTAAAGATACAGCTAGATAATTTTAGCTGTATCTTTATTTTACACCATAATGAGGAATGAACTATGATGGATTTTTTATATACGATTGCCGAATATTGTACGTCCATATTATTTCCCATTCGTCCGGTATTATATTTAGCCGGTGCGATGGTAATTCAAGGCTATTTGGAAGACGAACGTGCAAAGATTCATAGTGCCATGATTATGTTAACTGCGCTCAGCTCCATTGATAAAAGCGGGATTTACGGACCTCGCTTTGCCAAAGTGATGTTTGAGCTCTATGAAGTATATAAGTTAACACCAGAGCAAATTGTAGAAATTACCAATCTATTAATCGCAACTACCATACAGGTAGAGTTGGAATACAATTCCGTCTATATCTTATTAAAAGAACAACGCGATACCAAACAAGGAGACAATCACAGATGAAATGGTTACGTAAGTTAATTCAAAAATATACGATTCCTGCCTTTTCGTTTGATTCTATATTTCATTTGGCCGTTACGACCTTTGTCCAAGGATATCTGGAAAACGATCGCATCAAACTCCGTACCGGTGCGATTATGTTATCTACGATACGCTCCTTAGACCAATCTGGCGTATTAACAGATACTTTTGTGCATGTAATTAGTACCATCTTTCAAGCCTATGATATTACAGATACACAAGCCAAGGAGCTAGACCAGCTGGTTGATGAACTTACCAAACAAGTAGAAATGGAAAGTGTAGCTGTCGATATACTATTTAAAGAACACATGGTGAAGAAAAGGAGTAAAAAGCAGCATGAAGAAAGATAGTGCACTGAAACAGTATTTTCCGCAACTTAAAAAAGTGGCGGGATATAAAATACGAAGTCGAGTTGACCGCATGGGTGTCAAGGACACCAAAAAACGAATGGGCAAGAATATTTTTGCGATTCATAAACACATGTCAAGAATGGTCATGCATTGCAATTTTGGAATTAATCGAAAAAATTTACGTAGACTTCATGTTCGAACTATTAATATGCAACGAGCAAAGAAAATGCTGCTTCGAGCGATAGCCGCAGAAGCACAATCAATATATCCGGATCCGGCTATACCAACAGTTTCTATTGATAAAGTAGCTGAGTGCACCATTAAAATGGCTGAAGTAATGCGTAAAAATCGTCACTGGAAAAAATAAAGAAGGTGCAATTATGTTAGCAGGATATAAACGAAACAATCGGCATAATCGTAGTATACGAAAATTGCAAAGAAGAAATGGTGAATCCGCCAGTGAATGGAAGGAAATCATTAATCGAGGATGTATTGAATATAAATATCGCTGGAAATATCCAGGTTTTACGCCCCGTGATATTCGACAGCAGAATTATTTTAAATTACAGCGAAAACCTAATCTTAGAGATTGGTATAGAAGTCGTGTATTGGATCCAAATCGATCCATACTATAAGGGGTAAATGTATATGGAACTTGCGTTGATGAATTTATATACTGGGAAACGAGTTACCACAGAACTTTTTCCCAATATGATCACTGTTTTAATTGGTCGTAATGGGTATGGTAAAACCACTTTCTTACGAAGCGTAGAAGAATATTGCAAAGAGCAAGAAATTCCATGCTACTTCTATAATGACAAGGAAAATGGCGGCGCTGCTGGAATGTCTAAATTAGTATACGCCGGTGATATGGAAGGACTCGCTGCTATGGCTTTCCATAGTGAAGGCGAGACAATGCTAGAAGCATTTTCTCAATTTGGTGCAAGACGAATTGGTAGATTAGTTCATGAGAATATTGGTAAAGCAAACCAATTCTTTATTCTCATTGACCAATTAGATTCTGGTTTGGACTGTGTCAAGCTAGATAAAATCAAAAGATTATTTTATGAAGTTATTATTCCGGATATAAGACGATGTGGTATGGAAGCATATGTGTTACTTACTGCGAATTCATATGAATTAATCGGACGAGAAGAATGTTTAGATCCAGTTACCGGAGATCATTATCAATTCCATAATA
>Ga0310696_10009735_pt1 | contig 11089 bp, 8 predicted proteins | sample AusTroGonzalo_MG_4_FD_203885 | JGI IMG/M metagenome (GOLD analysis project Ga0310696, IMG submission 203885) | Bovine rumen microbial communities from tropical cattle in Woodstock, Queensland, Australia - Gonzalo_02 (v2) (version 2) | ecosystem: Host-associated > Mammals > Digestive system >...
GACGCCCTCAACAAGATTGCCGCCCAGGATCCCACCATCGGCGTGGAATATTCCAAGGAACTGCGCCAGACCATCCTCACCGGTATGGGCGAGCAGCACATCAACTACGTGAAGTGGAGAGTCACCAACGAGTTCAAGCTCCAGATCGAGCTCTTCGCTCCCAAGGTGCCCTACCGCGAGACCATCACCAAGATCGCCACGGCCCAGTACCGTCACAAGAAGCAGTCCGGCGGCGCCGGCCAGTTCGGTGAGGTTCACCTGCTGGTTTGCCCGTACGTGGAAGGCCAGGAAGCTCCCAAGAACTTCAAGATCGACGGCAAGGACGTCATCTTTAACTTCAAGAGCCAGGATATCACCGACCTCGAGTGGGGCGGCAAGCTGGAATTCTACAACTGCGTGGTGGGTGGTTCCATCGACCTCTCCTTCATGCCCGCTATCCTCAAGGGTATCAAGAGCAAGATGGAGGAAGGCCCTCTCACCGGTTCCTATGCCCGTGACATCCGCGTCTATGTTTACGACGGTAAGATGCACCCCGTGGACTCCAAGGAAATCGCCTTCATCATCGCTGGCCGCAACGCCTTCAAGGAGGCCTTCCGCAACGCCGGTCCCAAGATCCTGGAACCCATCTACAATGTGGACATCTTCACTCCCAACGAGTATGTAGGCCCTTGCATGAGCGACCTCAACACCCGTCGCGGCATGATCATGAACCAGGATATGGAGAAGGGCTTCACCGTGCTGCACGCCCGCGTGCCGCTGGCCGAGCTCTACCGCTACTCCACCATCCTGAGCTCCCTCACCGGCGGTTCCGCCACCTTCCAGATGAAGTTTGCGGAATACGTCCAGGTGCCGGCCGAAGTCCAGACCAAGCTCCTGGCCGAATACGCCGCCCAGGAACAGGAGGAAGACTAATCCGCTGCCAACAAGTCAGAATCGGCGACCGGCGTTCCCGGCCGCCGATTTTTTTTATTAAAATATATTTTTCTTAACTTTGTGGGAGTTAGGTAAAGTATCAATCTTTTCAATATGATGAAAGAAGAGAACCAGAGCAGGCGGGCTTTGTATGTGCCCCCGGTGACAGGGATTGTCCTGATGCAGGCATCCCGTATCGTCTGTACTTCCAACGAAAGCATCCAGCCCGGCGAGGAAATCGACTGGGCTCCGGGTATGTTTGATAACATTCTGTAAGGAGGGAAAGCGTATGAAAAAGACATTGTTTTACATGCTGCTGCTGGCCGGTGCGGTTGCCTGCCAGATGGCCGAGGAGTCACAGGCTCCGGTGAAAGAAGAAGTTCCCGCGAGTGTCTTCCATGCCACTCTGGAGGGCGCCGAGGCCGAAACCAAGGTGTATACGGACGAAGCCCTTCACGTGCTTTGGAATGCCGACGACAGGGTTACCATCTTTGCCAAGACCACCCGCAACAAGCAATATCGTTTCCTGGGTGCCGACGGTGCCGCGGGAGGAGACTTCGAAGAAGTGGTCGGAGGTTTCGGCACGGGTGAGGATATCGACTACAACTTTGCCGTGTATCCTTACAATGCCACAACGGCCTACAGCTATGGCGACAACGCCTCGGATCCTTCGGATGACTACCTTGCCACGGTTTTCCCCAAGGCGCAGACCTACAGGGCCGGCTCTTTCGGCCCGGGTGCCAACCTGATGGTGACCAAGAGCAGCACCACCGACCTTCCCTTCAAGAATGTGGGCGGCTACCTGTGCCTCAAGCTGTACGGCAGCGGCTTCAGCGTGCGCTCTATCGTCCTGCAGGGCAACAACAACGAGACTTTGTCAGGCCCGGTGAAGGTATCCATCGGAGACGGCAACATCCCTTCCATGGAATTTGACACGGCCGATCCCTCCAAGCTGGAAAAGGAAATTGTGCTGTCGGCCGATACGCCGGTGGCCCTGGGGGCCGATGCGGCCAACGCCGTCACCTTCTGGATGGTGGTTCCTCCGGCAACCTTGTCGGGCGGCTTCACCGTGACGGTGATCGACGGCAACGGTGGCATGCACCAGAAGTCCACCTCCAAGTCCATCACCTTCGAGCGCAACAAGCAGACGCCCATGAAGGCGTTTGAGATCACCGCAGGTGACGTCCTGCCTCCGCTTACCGTTAACGAAATGGGTTCTGTCTCCCTTTCCGGTATCGGTTTCTCCTACAACAAGGACACGGATCAGGTGAACCTGTACGAGCAGGATAACAAGGTTTGGGCCCGCTTCCTGCGTGTTCCTACGCTCACCATGTTCGAGATCGGCCCCATCCCGGCCGATGTTGCGGTGGGCTCCAGCTTTGTTGCCAACGTGGATGTCTATGTGGATGGTGTTAAGAACGAATCGGAGTCCGTGACGGACTGCCGGCTCACCGTCCAGTCCATCACCGGCGGAATCATCAACCTGGTTTCCGACGATGGAACCCGTTATGCCATCCGTTTTTAATCTGACTGCCCTATGAAAAAGATAATCGTTACCATTTTTGCTCTGTTTGCAGCACTTTCTTTCGTATGGGCTGTTCCCGCAGACCCCACACCTTTTAAATATACCCAGCCGGACGGAACGGTGATTATCCTCCGTGTTCATGGCGACGAGTTCTATAACTGGATCACCGATGAGAGCGGACAAACGGTGGAAAAAGATGCCGATGGCTTCTACCGCCCGGTGAGTGTAACGCCCCAGATGCACCGTGCGCGTCGTGCCCGGGCGATGGAAGAAAGCGATATCGTGCTTGCCAGATGGTCCTCGTACGAAGACCATCCGTCCACCAATCTGGGCAGCCCTAAAATCCTTGCCGTTCTCATCGAGTATGCGGATGATGACAGCCATTTTGTCGTAGAGGCCCCTTTGACTCATTTTACCAATATGCTTAATCAGGAGGGGTACAGTTTTAACGACGCCATCGGGTCGGTCCGCGACTACTACGTGGATAACTCAGCCGGACAGTATTCCCCCACATTTGATGTTTACGGCCCTGTTAAGGTTTCGCAAACCAAGGCCTATTGCAGCGACGTCGCAAATAACCGCAAACAGCCCAAAATAAGGGAGGCCATTCTGGAGGCGCTTCAGTCGTTAGTTACCAATGGAACAATTACCAATATTTCCCAGTACGACAACGACGGTGACGGTGTTCTTGACATGGTGCTCTGTTATTACCCCGGCCATAATCCGGCAGAGGGTGGAGATGCCAATAATGTATGGCCTCACCAGAACAGCGGAGTCGGAGGATTAGTGGGTGGAAAAACGATGGGACGCTATTTCTGCACATCCGAACTGCGAGGAAGCACTGGGGAAGAGGCTGCTGCTATTGGCACCACCTGCCACGAGTTTGCCCATTCCCTGGGTCTTCCGGATTTCTATGATACCGATTATGAGGAAAACGGCCAGGCCCCCTGGACTACGGATGTTTTTGATTTGATGAGCTCCGGCAGCTATAATGACGATGGCCGCAAACCGCCGTACCTGAGCGTGATAGAGCGTAATATGCTGGGGTGGTCTCCCTATCCCGCCGTCATTACTTTGTCAGACAGTTTCACCCTCAATGCCGTCCAAACCAGTACGAAAGAAAAGAATGAAGGCTACCGCCTGGATACCTCCAATCCGGGAGAATACTTTATCCTGGAATGCCGCAACGGTTACAAATGGGACAGCGTTCTTCCTACTGGTCTTTTGGTGTACCACGTGGATAAGTCACAGAACATAGTGGTAGGGGGAAATACCGCTTCCTATCTGTGGGAAGAAACCAATAGCATCAATGCTTTTGGCTCCCATCCCTGTTACCGTCTCATTCCCACAACAGCGTCTCCCGCGAGCTATTCACAGTTCGTATTCCCGGGTTATAACGATGTGCGTGTTTATCAGCCCGTAACCTGGGACGGCAACAGTTTGGGCGCCATTTTCTCCAACATCACATACGACGGCACCAAAGTGACCTTCAACACTGCGCTTACGACAAACCGTACGGTATTTGGCGTAGTGAAGGACACCGACGGCAATCCCCTTAAAGACGTGCAGGTTAGCCTGACCTCCAGTACTACGCCGTTTGCCGCCGCTCCTTCCCTGGTGGACGGCAGCGTCATTACTACTACCGATGCCGATGGTTACTATTCCCTTGAGATAGAGAGCGGAGAATCGGCTTACCAGATCCTGAGCTTCCAGAAGAACGGCTATGTATCCCTTTCTTTAAATGTAACCATAGAGTCCCTCTATACCAGAGAGGATGCCACCCTTTTCCGCCAGGGGGAGGGACCTTCCGCGGAAATGAGCAAAATTGACCCGAGCCTAGCTTATAATTATAATATAGGTTTGGGGGCCGGTTCTATAGCCGCCGGAATGATGTACACGGCCGATGAAATTGCTGCCGAAGGCCTTTCCGGAGCCTTGATTAAGTCCATTCATTTTGCCGAAAATGCCAATCAGGGAGAGTCTGTCTATATAGTTATCGATTTCGGAGATGAGCGTGTCCTGTGCAAAGATATTACTGCGCAATACACTTCTAACGTATGGAACACAGTCGATATTTCCGGAGAGAACCTTACTATTCCGGCAGGAAAGGATGTTTATATTGGAATTGGGTTGGAAAATATTCCTGAGCAGGATGCTTATTTCCCCTTCTATGCCTATGGTGTCGCATCGTACAATGGTGGCGGTTGTTATGGCTTGCCGGATTTCAAAAATCCCGAGTCATCATGGACACCAATTTCCTTTGGTACGGATACCTATTTTCATTTTTGCGTTAAAGCCGGTGTTTCTAAACCAGCAGCTGTCACCTTCTCCACCTTGGGCGTCAGCTACATCCAGAAAGAGGGCGGTGTGCCCACGCTGAAGCTGGCGGCCGGCAAGTCGGTCAAGAGCGTAACCTGGTATCTGGACGGCGTGTCGGAAGGCGATACGCCCACGGCCATCGACAGCCTGGCTGCCGGTTCCCACACCTACATGGTCCGCATCGTCTACTACGACGGCTCGGCCGAACGTGTGTACTATGATGTAGACAAGTAGTAACGCTTCCGTCCATATATAAAAACAGCCCCCGGTGAGCGCCGAGGGCTGTTTTTTGATGTTGTGTACCGGAACTATTTGTTCTCGGCGGCCTCTACGGCCTTGAAGTAGCGGTAGCTGGAAACCTTGACCTCGCTGATGGAGTTCTCGTCGCATACGATGGTGCCGGCGGGGTGGTTCTGCAGGCCGCTCAGGGTGCAGTAGTGGGACATGGGGCCTTCGATGGCGTCCTTGAGGGCGCGGGCTTTCTTGGAGCCGAAGGCCAGGATGACCACTTCCTTGGAGCTGAGCACGGTGGCAACGCCAACGGTGAGGGCCTGGGCAGGCACGGCGTTGGGGTCGTTGTCGAAGAAGCGGGCGTTCACCTCGCGGGTGTCCTGGGTAAGGGTGACCACGCGGGTGCGGCTGCTCAGGGAAGAGAAGGGCTCATTGAAGGCAATGTGTCCGTCTTCTCCCACGCCGCCCAGGAACAGGTCGAAACCGCCTGCATCCACGATGGCTTTCTCGTAGGCGGCGCACTCGGCCTCGATGTCCTTGGCGTTGCCGTTGAGGATGTGGATGTTCTCGGGTTTTTCGTCAATCTGGTCGAACAGGTACTTGTGCATGAAGCTGTGGTAGCTCTCCGGATGGCTCTCCGGCAGGCCCACGTACTCGTCCATGTTGAAGGAGATGACGTTCTTGAAGGAAAGTTCACCGGCCTTCACCATGCGGATGAGCTCGGCATAGGTCTCGATGGGAGTGGAACCGGTGCAGAGGCCGATTACGAAAGGCTTATCGGTAACGGCAGCCTTTTCCTGGATGCGATTGGCAATGTAATGGGCGGCCCACAGGGAACCTTCCTTGGAATTGTTTCTGATAATGATTTTCATAAAAAAGGGTTGGTTAGGGGTTAATACAGTTTCAGGAACACCTCGATGGCCTGGTATTCTGCCATGCCCAGCTGGTCATACAGCTTGGCGGTGTTGGAAGTACGTTCTTCGGCACGCTGCCAGAACTCGCGCGGATCCTCTCCCGGGAACGGGACGATATCCTTCTGGGACAGGTGGCGGAAGATGGCGTGGCGCTTCTTGACCACTTCGTCGGGGCTCAGCGGAACGGCCATGTCCACACGGCCCAGCTCCCATTCCATCCAGGCACCGCGATACAGCCACACATGCGTTTGGGCCGTCCAGGCTGCGTTCTCTTCTTTCAGCTGCTCCAGGGCTTCCAGGGCAGCCTCCGTGCACACGCGGTGGGTGCCGTGGGGATCGGCCAGGTCTCCGGCCATGAAGATCATGTCGGGCTTGAGGTCGTTCATCAGCTTTTTGATGATGTCCACATCGGCCTGGGTGCGCGGATTCTTCTTGATGCCGCCGCTCTCGTAGAAGGGCAGGTTCAGGAAGTGGGCGTTGGTGTTGTCGTTGAGGCCGAAGGAACGTACGGCGCCGCGGGCTTCACTGCGGCGGATGGCACCCTTCATTTCCAGCAGGGCGCGGGGCTCGGGCTGGCCGGGAACCTTGCTTTCCACAATCTTCTTCACTTCCTCGAATTTGTCGGCAAAGCCCAGCTGGAAGGCGCAGTCCATGTGCTGGAGCACCACGTCGTCGTGTACGGCCACGTTGCCGGAAGTCTCATAGGCCACATGGACGTCGTGGCCCTGGCTGGCCAGACGGATGAAGGTACCGCCCATGGAGATGACGTCGTCGTCCGGGTGCGGGGAGAAGATGAGGACGGTCTTGGGGAACGGCTTGGCGCTCACGGGACGCGTGCTGTCGTCGGCATTGGGTTTACCGCCGGGCCAGCCGGTGATGGTGTGCTGGAGGTCGTTGAAGACATCGATGTTGATTTTGTCAAACTTGCCCACTTTCTCCAGTAGCTCGCTGAGGCCGTTGTTCAGGTAGTCTTTCTCCGAGAGCTTGAGGATGGGCTTGCCGGTTACCTGGCACAGCCATACCACGGCCTTGCGCACAAACTTGGGCGTCCAGTCGCAGGGACCCACCAGCCAGGGGGCCACGCTGCGGGTGAGCTGCTCGGCGGCGGTCTCGTCCACGTAGAAGGAGATGTGGTCGTGGGCCTGCAGCAGGGAGGCTGGGCAGTCGGTGGTCATGGGACCTTCGGCAATGGCCTTCACGGCTGCGGCTTTGTCTTCCCCCCAGGCCATGAGGACGATCTTCTTGGCGCTGAGCATGGTGCTGATACCCAGGGTGATGGCTTTGTCCGGGGTGGCGGCGATGTCATTGTTGAAGTTGTTGGCCTGGCGCTTGCGGGAACCGTAGGAGAGCCTTACCACGCGGGTGCGGGTCTTCTCGTTGGATCCGGCCTCGTTGAAGCCCACCTGTCCCTGTTCGCCGATGCCGATGACCAGCAGGTCCACTCCGCGGGCCAGGGCGTCGAACCGGGTGCAGTACTCCGTGAGTTTTTCGGCGGGAACGGAGCCGTCCGGGATGTGGATGTTCTCTTTCTTGATGTCCACCCGGTCCAGGAGGGCCTTGTGCAGGCGGTTGTTACGGCTCTGGGCCTCTTCCTTGGAGGAAGGGTAATATTCGTCGATGGAAACGACTTCTACATTCTGGAAAGAAATCTTTCCGGCCTCGTATCGGCGGGTGAGTTCGTTGTACAGCGAGATGGGGGTGGAACCGGTGGTGAGACCCAGACGGAACAAGCCGTCCTTCTTTGCCTTGATGGATTCCTCGATGAGGTCGGCGATGGCATAGGAGGCCGGGCGGGATTCCGGGTACACATGGGTCCAGATTTTCTCGTAAGTGTGGAGAATGCCGGCGGGCAGATCCTTCTCGATGAGTCCGCCTTCGTAGGGAAGAGTGAAGTGTTTGCTCATAGCTATTTGAGAATTTTACGAATTCGATCCAGTTTGCCGTCCACCGGGGCCGGCTTTACCCCCAGCAGCTCGCAGAGCAGCGGGTAAATGTCCACATTGCGGAAGGCCGACAGTTCGCCTTCCGTGTAGGGGGCTTCGTAACCCTCCTTGAAATCCGGCCCCACGGCGCGGAAGATGACCATCATGTCCGTTTCTTTGGGGCTGTAACCGTGTGCTCCCTTGTTTTTGGAGGGATGGGCCGCGAACTGCCAGCCCAGGTCCGGGGCCACGATCAGTTCTCCCAGGTGGTCGCTGGTGCCGTAGTTCAGTTCTTCCGGCACTTCCCCGTGCTTCCACACGTTGATGTGTTTTACTTCCTTGAGCCGGTTGTACAGGCTGTCTACATAGCCTTCTTTGACAAAGATGCTGGTGGGGGTATGGGCGATGATGCGCTCTGTCCAGCCTTCGGGAATCACATCGTACCAGCCGATGAAGCGTTCCGGGGAAATCTCTTCCATGCCGTGGTCCGACAGGACGATGAAATTGATCTTGTTGCCATACGGGAGAGCCTTCAGGCGCAGGTACAGGCTGTGCATGAGGCTGTCCATGTGCTCGGCCATGGCCTTGGTTTCCGGGCTGATGGGACCGTTTTCGTGGCCCGTGTGGTCCGGCTCGTCAAAGTAGGCCATCACCAGGTGGGGACGGTCCTGTTCCGGCAGGCTCATCAGCCGCACCACTTCATCCACGCGCTCCTCGAAGGTCCAGTGCGGATCCTCGTCCCACTTGCGCCAATAGGTGGGGTGGGAGTCCTTGATGGGAATGTCCGAGCCCACCCAGTACACGTTGCCGGTTTTCACGCCCTGGCGCTGGGCCGTTGTCCAGACGGGTTCTCCCAGGTAATAATCCGGGTTGTAGCGGCAGAGGGAATCCCCCATGCTGTATTTGTACTGTTTCTGCGGGTGCCAGAAGGAATTGTTGACCAGACCGTGATGGTCCGGAACCAACCCCGTGGCCAGGGTGTAGTGGTTGGGGAAGGTGGAGGCGGGGAAGGAGGGCTCCATCCGGGCCGATACCCCCACGGCTGCTATGGAATCCAGGAACGTGGTGTTGTAATATTCCGGATAATCCCAACGGAAACCGTCCAGGGAAATAACCACGGTGTAATTGTCTCTGACGGGCTTGCAGGAGGGGACAGCCGCCAACAGCAGGAGGCTCAGGAGCAGAAAAAGACGAAAGTTCCGCATATACACGTTTTAGTATCACACAAAGATAATATAAAATGACTATTTTTGTATCATGAAACCTGTTATTACCCTTTCACTTTGTTTCGTTTTGCTGTTTACCGCTTGCCAAACGAAACCCGTCGTCACCGGCCGTTCGTCCCAACCGGAACTGGGCTGGCTTTTCCTGGAAAACGATCCCTACGTCCTTACCACCCACGTGGATGCGGCCCCCGGCCCCGCCACTTTCCAGCTGGTAAAAGACCTCTCCCTCATGGCCGATGAGCCGGAAATTGTGTTTGAAAAAGACGTCACCATTGCCGCCGACAGCACCCTGGAAGTGGTGCTGGGCAAGCTGGAACCCGGTTTTTATGAAGTTCGCCTGCGGGATTCCGTGCGCTGGAATATCGGCGTGCGTCCCGACGACGTGGTGAGCCCCACCGACGCTCCGGAAGACTTTGACGAGTTTTGGACCAATACCCTTTTTGAGCTGGAGCAGGTGCCCATGGAACCCGTCCTCACCAAGGTTCCGGAATATTCCAATGACCTGCGCACCTGTTACCAGGTCCGTTACGAATCCCTGGACGGCGCCGTCGCGGGCGGTATCGTTTCGATTCCCGTGGCGCCGGGAAAATACCCTGTGAGCATCGCCTACATGGGTTATGGGGCTGACCCCTTCTATTTTGACCCGTCGGCCAATCCGGAACGCATCGACTTCCTGGTAAGCGTACGCGACCAGGGTATTTTCAAAGGAGACAACAGCCGCTGGATAGACCGCGGCATCGGCTCCAAGGAAACCTTCTACTACCGCGGCGCCTTCTGTGACGTCAAGCGCGCCGTAGACTTTGTGGCATCCCTGGAAAAGGCCGATGTCTCCCGCATGGTAGCCTGGGGAGAAAGCCAGGGCGGTGCCTTCACCTTCCTGGCGGCAGCGCTGGATTCCCGCATCAAGGCCATCGCCCCCGCCGTCCCCTTCCTGGGAGACTACGCCGACTATGCCCGCATCGTCTGGTGGCCCGTGCATGAGGTCCTGGAAGAGGCCGATGCCGAGGGGCTGCCCCGGGAACAGGTGCTGGGCATGATGCGTTACTTCGACATCAAGAACTTTGCTCCGCGCATCACCTGCCCCGTGTACATGGCCTTCGGCCTGCAGGATCCCACCTGCCCGCCGCATACTAATTTCTCCATTTATAACAACCTGGGAACCAGCGACAAACGTTACCTGTGCGTCCCCACCTGCGGCCATGCCATGTGGCAGGAAAGGGTGTGGGACGGGGAACGCGCCGCCTTCCTTAACTCGTTCATACAACCCTCCGGGCAACAGCCGGACTAAAAAAGTTCAATTTTTTCCAACCTTTTGCCGGGCAGTTCCGTCTAACAGGTGAAACATAAAAATTGATACAACCATGGAAGACATCTTAGTACCTATTTTCATCTGTGTGGTCCTGCCCGTTATGATTGTGTGGCTGGTGACCCGCGCCAAACAGAACGAGACCAACAAGAAGGCCGAGATCATGCTCAAGGCCATCGAGAACGGCGCCGCGGTGGACATGGAGCAGTTCCAGACCAAGAAGCCGGTCAAGAGCATCAAGCAGGATTTGCTGGAAAAGCTCAATGGCGCCTGCATCACCTCCTTCATGGGCGTTGCGTTCCTGGTACTCTGGGTCATCGACCAGTATGGCTCCGGTCTTCCCAATGGCTTCTTCCTCAAGGAAATGCTTCCCGTGGCCGGCGGTGTGATGCTGGCGGTAGGTATCGGCCTCTTCATCTCCTACTTCGTGGGCAAGAAGATGCTGGCCAAAGAGATAGAGGCCGAAGAAAAAGCCTTGCAGCAGTAGCATGACCCGGGAACGCTTCATCACCGAAGTCCGGCAGCAGCAGGAGCCTCTCAGGCGGTTCCTGCTGGCGCTGTGTGGTGGAGATGACGCCCTGGCCGATGACATAGCCCAGGACGCCCTGGTGCGGGCGTACGTGGCCTCCGGCTCCTTCCTGGGATTGTCCAAATTCAGCACCTGGCTCTTCCGTATCGCCTATAATTGTTACATGGACCATTGCAGGAAAGCGAAGCCGCAGCAGGTGGACGTA
>Ga0310696_10009739_pt1 | contig 11087 bp, 10 predicted proteins | sample AusTroGonzalo_MG_4_FD_203885 | JGI IMG/M metagenome (GOLD analysis project Ga0310696, IMG submission 203885) | Bovine rumen microbial communities from tropical cattle in Woodstock, Queensland, Australia - Gonzalo_02 (v2) (version 2) | ecosystem: Host-associated > Mammals > Digestive system >...
ATGGTCGTGCACAAGAAATCAGATGAGATTGAACACGTGCTGTTCAAGGACATCCTGAACTACTTTGATGAAAAGGACGTTTTCGTATTCAACGACACCCGTGTTTTCCCCGCCCGCATGTACGGCAACAAGGAGAAGACCGGTGCATGCATCGAAGTCTTCCTGCTGCGTGAGCTGCGTGAAGAGAACCTGCTGTGGGACGTACAGGTGGATCCCGCCCGTAAGATCCGCATCGGAAACAAACTTTACTTTGGCGAGGACAACTCAATGGTGGCCGAAGTAATTGACAACACCACATCACGCGGCCGTGTACTGCGTTTCCTTTACGACGGTCCGCACGATGAATTCAAGAAAGCACTCTATGCTCTTGGCGAAGCTCCCATTCCTACCTACATGAAACGTAAGGCCTGCGCATGGACTTATGATGAGGAGGGTAAGGTTGCAGCCAAGCCTATGGCTCAGAAAGAGGACGGCGATTTCTGCGATGAGGACAGTTTCCAGACAATCTTCGCCGCAAATGAGGGCGCAGTTACCGCTCCTACAGCCGGCCTTCACTTCAGCCGCGAGCTGATGAAACGTATGGAGATCAAGGGAGTGGACCGCGCATTCATAACCATGCACTGCGGTCTGGGCAACTTCCGCGAGATTGACGTCGAGGACCTGACCAAACACAAGATGGAGTCCGAGGAGATGTACGTGACACAGGAGTGCACCGACATCGTCAACAACGCCAAGCTGGGAGGTCACAAGATTTGCGCCATAGGCAACACCGTAAACCGTGCATTGGAGACGGTAGTCGGCACAGATCACCTTATCAAGCCGTTCGAGGGATGGACCAACAAGTTCATATTCCCGCCCTACACATTCAGCGTTGCAGACAGTATGGTAAGCAACTTCCAGCTGCCCGAATCAATACAGCTCATGCTCACCTGCGCATACGGAGGCTATGAGAAAGTCATGGCTGCATACAACCTGGCTGTCAAGGAGGGATACCGATTCGGCTGCTACGGTGACGCAATGCTTATAACAGACTGATACTGATGGCTACACTGTACCTTTCATTGGGAACCAATCTGGGTGACAGGCCGAACAATCTCAAATCGGCCGTGGAACTCATTGCGCTCCAAGTGGGTACGGTGACAGCAAAATCAGACGTCATTGAAACTGATCCGTGGGGTTTTGAAAGTGCCAACCGATTCCTCAACATGGTGGTCAAGGTGGAGACAAACCTGCAGCCGCTTGAGGCGCTGCACGTCACCCAGGAGATTGAGCGCAAGCTTGGACGCACCCGGAAATCCGTGAACGGACAGTATCATGACCGCCCTATTGACATAGACCTGCTCATATATGACCACATAACTATGAGCACGCCCGAACTCACACTGCCGCACCCGCGCATGTATCAGCGCGATTTCGTAATGAAGCCGCTGTTACAGATTGCACCGGAACTGAAAAGGAGCTGATTATGGCCGACAACTATTTGGAAAAGCATTATGACGATTATCTCAAGCGCAAGGCAGCCTGGGAGAAATCGCACAGACACGGCAAGTCAACCAGACCCGCTCCTCCGGAACGTCCCGATGACGAGGCTCTGTAGGAAAGTTTTTATGAGAATTATTTTTAGAACAATATGCAAGCAATAATATTAGCAGCCGGAATGGGCAAAAGGCTTGGTGAACTCACTAAAGAAAACACCAAGTGCATGATTGAGGTCAACGGAGTAAAACTCATTGACCGCATGCTCAACCAACTGTCAGGGCTGAATCTGAAAAGAGTGGTTATTGTGGTAGGTTATCAGGCAGACAACCTGATACAGCATATCGGCAAAAGGTATGAGGGAAAACTCAGGATTGAATTTGTCCTGAATCCCATATATGACAAGACCAACAACATCTATTCGCTTGCCCTTGCCAAAGAGCAGCTCCAGGAGGATGACACCCTGCTGTTGGAAAGCGACCTGATATTTGAGGACCGTATGCTCAAACTGCTCACCGACAACCCCTATCCCAACCTGGCGCTCGTAGCCAAGTATGAGACCTGGATGGACGGCACGATGGTACGCATCGACTCTGACAACAACATTGTAAGCTTTGTCCCAAAGAAAGCTTTCAGATACAGTGACGTACCCTACTACTATAAGACCTGCAACATCTATAAGTTCAGCAAAGAGTTCAGCCGCAACCAATACGTACCGTTCCTTGAGGCTTACAGCAAGTGTATGGGAAACAACGAGTATTACGAGCAGGTGCTGCGTGTAATAACCGCATTGGACAAATCGGCACTCAGGGCTCTCCCCATTACCGATGAGAAATGGTATGAGATAGATGACATCCAGGACCGTGATATAGCCGAAACCAAGTTCTCCCAAGGCAAGGAGATGCTCCAACGTTTCCATCAGTGCTACGGAGGCTATTGGAGATTCCCCCAGATGAAGGATTTCTGCTATTTAGTCAACCCTTACTTCCCGACCGAACGCATGAAGGATGAGATAAGGGCCAACTTTGACACCCTGCTCACCCAATATCCGTCGGGAATGAAGGTCAATTCCCTGCTGGCAGGCAAATATTTCGGAATAAGACAGGAGTTTGTATGTGTAGGCAACGGTGCCGCCGAACTTATAAAATGCCTCGTTGAGAATCACTGCAAAGGAAAGACAGGTTTCGTACTGCCCACATTTGAGGAGTATCCCAACCGGGCCGATGCACAGGACAAGGTTACGTTCATTCCGTCAAATCCCGATTTCAGATATACCGCACAGGACCTGAAAGAGTTCTTCAAGGACAAGGGAATAAAGAACCTCCTGCTTATCAATCCCGATAATCCGTCAGGCAATTACATCCCGTTTGAAGAACTGAAAGGTCTTATTGAATGGACTGCAAAGAACTCCATCAACCTGATAGTGGATGAGAGTTTTGTTGATTTCACCGAAAAATACCGTCAGGCATCCCTGCTTAACAACGATATCCTGACTGCAAATCCGCACCTTACGGTTGTCAAGTCAATCAGCAAGTCATACGGCGTACCCGGACTCCGGCTCGGCATAGTGGCATCGGGCAATACTGCCATGATGGAAAAGATGCGCAAAGAGGTGGCTATATGGAATATCAACTCTTTTGCCGAGTTCTACATGCAGATATTCAACAAGTATGAGAAAGACTATCAGGAGGCATGCGGCAAATTCATTCAGGAGAGGACTCTGTTCTACAACGAGCTCAAGGAGATTCCCTACCTCCGTGTCATACCTTCACAGGCCAACTATTTCCTCTGTGAGGTAACCGGAAAATACTCATCTGCCCAGCTTACACAGAAACTGTTGGATGAAAGCAATATCCTGATCAAGGACTGCGGACAGAAGAGCGCATTTGCTGGAAAGAACTATATCCGCATAGCCATAAGGGACAGACAGGATAACAGCAAACTGGTTCAGAAACTGAGAGAGTTATGATCAGACAAAGGATCTGCATATGCGGTGGAGGCAATCTGGCTCACGTGGTGGGCGGATACCTTGCAGCCAAACCTGACTGTGAGGTCAGGCTGCTTACCCGTCATCCTGAAAGATGGCAGCAAGACAGATCCCTGCAACTGACCGATATAAACGGCAAATCCTTTGAATCAAAGTTTGCCGTAATAAGTTCGGACCCCGCCCTGGCAATTGCCGGAGCCGATATGGTCCTGCTTTGCCTTCCCGGATTCGCAATAGCACAGGTTCTTGAATCGATAAGGAATCATATATCGGCACACACATTGGTAGGTTCAATCGTGTCAAGCACCGGATTCTTCCTGATGGCTCAGAAGATACTGCCTGCAGAGACCGGACTGTTCGGATTCCAGCGCGTGCCGTTCATAGCCCGTGTCAACGAGTACGGAAAGTCAGCATCACTGCTTGGCTACAAACCTTCATTGGCATTCGCAACCGTCAACGTAAGCAATCCGCAGGAACTTGGCAAGACTCTTTCCAAACTCTTTGATGTCCCTGTAACTTGGCTTGACAGCTACCTGAAAGTTACTCTCACCAACAGCAACCCGCTGCTGCATCCGTGCCGCCTGTACGGTATATTCGGAAACGGAAAGACAGAGTTTGACCGTCCTGTACTTTTCTATGAAGACTGGGATAACCTGAGCTCACAGACCCTCATAGACTGTGACGCCGAATTCAGGATTCTGCTTGACAAGTTAGGTATAACCAAACCGGATATCGCTCCCATACTTGATTATTACGAGAGTCATGACGCTCAGTCCCTGACAGACAAGATAAGGTCTATCCAGGCATTCAAGGGACTCACTGCACCCATGATACAGCTGCAAAACGGAAAGTACGGCCCCGACTGGCAAAACAGATACTTTACCGAGGATATCCCGTACGGGCTGCTCATCATCAAGGCTTTTGCAAGCAGGTACGGTATTGATACCCCGACCATCGACAGAGTCCTTGAGTGGGCTCAGTCGGGAATGGGCAAGCAATATATAGAGGATGGAACGCTGAATGGAAGAGACATTCAGGAGACCGTAGTACAGTATTATTGAAAGGCCTCTTTTGTCTTTTCTATGTAACCTTTACCGAATTTCATATCCGGCTCTAAATAGTTGCCTTCGCCCCACTCGTTCCAGGCTTTGATAAAAACAATAGACTCGTCCTTTCCCTTTGACTCTTCAAGTTGTCTTATCTCCCTGCAGTATTTAAACCAATTATCAGGATTATTGTTGACCAAAATGGTTCCTTTAACGCCCGAACGGGGAGAATGATCGAAATTTGGAATCAGACATGGGATAAAATCCTTGTGTTCTTTGAAGAAAGAAAGCGCTTTCTTTACATATCCGGAATACTCTATCTTTACCGGCCAGTTAATACGACCTTTAATCTTACTCCAGATAGTTGACCTTATTTCTCTTGCAACGGTCGGCATATGCTCATATACTATGGCATCAAAACCTAATTCCTGAGTTCTGGGCAATCTGTGCACCCCCTGACAGAATCCAAAAAAATAAAAACCGGGCAATCCGTTTTCAGCAGCAAGTCTTTCCCACGTCGCTTTCATTACAGAAAAATCCTTTATGCTGTCCGCGTCGAATATTCCATAGATCAACCTTCCGTCAGCCTTCATATAACGTTTATCCTTAAAAGCAGGAAGCATGGCATTGAACTGATCTATATAATCCTGCTCTCCAGGATAGGTCTGTTCTATCAGAAGTTTGTCGGGACTGGACGGATCCCACGTTTTCTGGTACCAACTGTGATTGGCCCAACATAGACAGAAGGGATAATCCGGGTGTCCTGACTCAACCACTTCTGTAAAGACTCTGTCCAAAAGCCTCCTGCCTGCAAACCAATAATGCCAATAGCAGAAACCCTCTATTCCAGCCTCACGGGCAAGTTCAGCCTGTTGTTCCCTAACCTCCGGTATCCTTAAATCATAATAACCCAAATCAGCCGGAACACGTGGTTGATAGTGACCTTTGAATAAAGGCTTGGCGTTACCAACATTGGTCCATTCCGTAAAACCCTTCCGCCACCATTCATCATTCTCCGGAGTCGGATAATACTGAGGCAGATAAAAAGCTATCAGACGTGTCTTTTTTTCACTCATTTCTTACTTCCTTTTGATTTGACATCCTCATTATAGGAATTCTCAATCTCTGACAATACTGCATCGATTCCGGATTCCGTCAGATTATTGATTTGGGCCACTCTGTTATAAATGCCGTTATTCTCAAACGCACCTTTGAACTTGTAACTGTAGGCCAAACCGAATACGGGAGTACTGGTAAAGATTGCAGCAAAGTTTGCATGCATTCTTGTTCCTATAAAGAAATCCATCTTTGAAATCAGATATTTAATCTGGGGAGAGATAAGGTTCTTATCCACAAAAGTGACACCCGTCCTGTCATCGAGAGCATCAAAGAACTCTTTTGATGATACCATGTCATCATTATCCGTTTCGGGCGTTTTGACATTGTATGCATGAGGAATAAGATACACATGACAACCTTTGTCTTGGAACAATCTGACTATCCTCCTCATAAGTTCAGGATAACTGTCAAATTCACCAGCCAGATTGCCGAACCTGTTTGAATATGCCAAACCACTCAAATTAACACCTACGCAAGGGTGCTTTATCTCAATGTCGAACGGAACCGGCTTCATGTAGTAAGACAAATCATTTACCAGTTCGTATTCAAGTCCGCGGGCTTCAAGCTCTTTTGTAAAATTAGTGTCGCGGACATAAATCTTCAGGGCTTTGCTCAAGATTGACAGGATTCTGTCCTTATTACCCGGGTTCAGGAAAGGACCTATGGTTTGCGGCATTACGACAAAAGGTATTCCGCATTCGACAGCCAGTTTCATTTCCGGCAAACGGGAATCCAAAAGTCTGTCACCATAAAGGTCTGTAAGTCCGTCTCCACCGTTAATGGCGGCAACCACCTTGACATTCCTGATTGTCCTGCCGAACAGAGTATTCAGGAAATGAAGCCTGAAACGAAACATGTATCTTTCCAATGCCCATACGGATATCTCGTGCAGTTTCCATTTCCTGCCGTTTATATCCAGCTCGCTGACCGTCTCCTTTGGAATTTTGCTCCACGGATATCGGTGAAAACGGTATTTTACGATTTCAAAATCATCGTCAATATAACCCTTGTCCAACAGGAAAGCCAGTGCTCCGTATCCAAGAGCAGCAGTACCCCTGTTGTTGGAGTTGATCTTGAAATCTGATATGATTACGTATTTATTCCGAACCGTTCCCATCATTTCCCTTTAACTGTTTCTTTGACGACCGGGACCCATCCTTTTGTTTCAAAATCATATTGTTTGATGACTCTTGCCGGGTTCCCTGCCACAACTGAGTACGGCGGAACATCTTTTGTCACAACCGCACGAGCTGCCACTACCGAATGCTTTCCTATATGAACGCCCGATAATATTTCACATCCGAACCCTAACCAACACTGATCTTCAACTACAATCCCTCCTTTGGAAGTAAGAGGCTGGTTCATTACGGGTTTATCTATATCTTCAAACCCATGAGAATGGTCCGTTATGTGAACATATCCCGCAAACAGTACATCATTGCCTATTTCAATGCTGTCAATACAGGCAAAACTGTTTCTTATCCCTATCCAACATCCGTCACCTATGGTAATTTTGGGTGAATACTCTTTTCCTGCAAACTTTTTCAGGGGAAGAAAATAGGAGTTCTTTCCTATCGTTACTCCCTTGCCGAAATGTAAAGTATCAGGATTCTGGAAAGTGACATCTTTACCGATAGTAACCTTCCCTTTTGTCGAACCGAACTTTCCGGACCAACGTATCCATCTGCAATAAATGCGAATTTTATCTATCAATGACATACTACATTATTTTGCGGATATATTTCATCAAGAACAAGTGGAGCTTCAGCATTCCGGCCGAAGATGTGAACAGCCTCTTATACATTGACCCTTCACGCCCCATTTTGGAGACAAGTCTGTTGAAAGAGTTTTGTCTGGCGCTTATTGCTTTAGATTCAATCGTACCCAACTGAGACTCTAAAAAAACTTCTTCATCAACCTCTTTGAAGTTTATCAGACACTGCTCTTTCATTTCTTCAAGGACAAGGCTCCCCTCATTATCACTGATTATTACGGAGTTTCCGTCCTTATCATTTTCCATATACTCTTTAAGCCAGGGATCAGCCAAGGTCACATGGCTGTGGGAGTTTATTTTGACGCCGCAGTAAAGACAACGCTTAGGCCTGTACAACAAAGATTTGTGCATGAGAGTCCAGGGGTAGGTATAATTGTCTTTTCTGATTACATCTCCGTTCTTAAGAGTTATCTGAATCCCTGACGGCCATCCGTTTCCCCGATACTGGATATTGCTCACATCCTGTCTGTCAATATCCAATAGTTTGTAATAAAGCCAGGTCCCCTCTACTGTGGTCTGTCCGGAACAGCAAAGAGAGATAATAAAACACTCTATTCCACTCTTGCTCAACAGGCTTTTTATGGCATCCACCTGACACGGCATACATGTTACCACTATTCCGTTTCTGATATTCTCAATGTTCCGTTTGATGAACCCGACATTATCTGTATCCTGATAAACGCTTCCGCAGTTATTGTATTCAGAGAAATCATATATCAACTTAGGCTCGTATCTGCATTCATCAACATTGAAAACAAAAGTCATAGCCGTTCCATATCGGCCCGATTCCATAAGATATCTGATAAGGGACGAACCTATTCCTCCGGACGAAGCCCGGTATCGCACCTCATGATCGTTTGAATAGCCGATATAGTATTTCATTTTTTCTTCAGTGAAGACATTACCTGTTCCTTACAAGTCCTTCTCTCGTCTTTTGACAAGGCAATGACATAAGCGAGTATAGCTGTAACTATCAGAGAAACAGCCAGAACCGTCAATAATTCCATCCACCTGTTTTCTATTGTAATCCATCTTTTGAACAAGATCACAAACGAAGTGGAAAGAATTATTACCCCAAATGACCTTAAAATCGACTGAGTCAGGAATCTTGTGACTGAAAAACCGGGAACAATCTGAGAAATCAGTTTCAGTCGCACCACGACCGCTATGAAGTATGCGACAAACGTAGAAATGTAACCGTATTCAGGCCCTAATCCGCACTTAAAAAAGACAAGACACAAAAGAAACGAACCTAAGTACAGGCTACCCATCGTAATCTGATATCTCCTGATATTTCCGGTTGCCAGCATTCCGATATAGAGAGTATGTGATAAAGCCTGAAAAATGGAGCATATTACTGCCCAACGCAGGAAAATCACAGTATAAGGAGGAGTCTCCACCAACCATATATCCAAAATGGTTTCGGCCTCCACAAAAATGGTCAGCGCCATGAACCAGTACAATAATGCAGCATACTTGGCTCCACGCACCATCAGATTGTTCATATAATCATAATCTCCAGCAGAGTAACTCTTGGTTATCTGAGGATTTACGGCTGTCATGAAATTGGTGACGAAAGTATTGATTGCCTGGTTAACCTGTTCGGCCAAACCTCGCGCTGCATTGAGAGCTACCCCAAAGAAGATATTGATAAGGACATTGATACCTTGAGTGATGACAAGTCCGGCCGCACTTCCGATAAAATTCCATCCTGTAAAGCCAAGCATCTCTTTGAACAGCTCCTTGTCAATGACAAAATGATATCGGCATTCTTCAAATTTCCTTATGCAATAGAAGCGGTACAGCAAACGGAGCAGCACTGCGACAGACAACATGAAAATGGCATACATTATCAGCCTGTCTTTTCCCGTCAGCAACAGCAGATAGACAATTCCTAATTTAGCGCACACCTCAAAAATGCTGAAATAAGCATATGCACTCATCTTTTCATGTGCAATGATTGAGGCGTTATAGGGAACGTTAATAAGATTAACGCTAAAAGTAATGACGCTGCACTGGTAAACCCAGTTTGCCGCCACCATCCTTTCAGGGTCGATATTCAATTGGGTGTTCAAGAACCATAGTCCGAATGTTTCAAAAACCACCAACACTCCCAAAGCCAGAAGAATATGGATGGACAGAGTGGCACAAAACATTCTGTTCATCTGAGGATTCTCCTTTCCCATCTCGAATGAAATGAATCTTTGGCTTGCATTCACCAAAGAACCACTGAGAATGGAAAACATGGCCACAAATGTTCCGACCACATTGTAGATTCCATAATCATCCACGCCCAAGGTCTTCAATACCACTCGACTGGTATAGATGCCAACCGCCATCACCACAATCGACCTCATATAGAGGGCAACCGTGTTACGTGCTATCCTTTTGGAATCTTTTATCTTGTTATCGCTCATGTCGTATTTATGCAAAGGTAGCAAAATAATTCGTACCTTTGAAAGCATTAATTCACACTATATATTATTGCAGCATAAATGCGTAACGTTTCCGTATCAGTAATAGTAGCAGTCTATAACGCCCAGAAGACGCTCGTAAGACTTGCCGACAGCCTGAAGGCGCAGACTATGCAGGATTTTGAGGTGCTGCTTGTTGATGACGGAAGCACGGATGCATCGGCCCGATTGTGCGATGAAATCGCCCTGTCTGACGATAGATTCAGGGCTTTTCATAAAAAGAATGAGGGCATAGGCGCAACGCGGCAGTTCGGTACGGAGCAGGCTCAGGGTGAATACACCATTCATGCTGACTCCGATGACTGGGTCGAGCCGGATTATCTGGAGGCTCTTTACGATGAGGCCGTTTCGGCCGGAGCCGATATGGTCATCTGTGATATCCTGATTGAGAACGGCAAAAAGACCGTAGTAAGAAAAGAGGAGCCAAAAGCATTTGATAAAGAGAGTCTGCTTGAAGACCTTATCAGCCGGTTACAGAACGGTCCGTGCAATAAACTGATTAAACGTTCATTCTATACGGAGCGCGGAATAGGGTTCCCGCAGGGACTGAGCGTGGGCGAAGACCAGCTGTTCAACCTGCGGCTCATAATGGAGGGGGCATCGGTCTCTTATGTTCCAAAAGCCCTTTATCATTATGACACCACGGCTAATCCTGATTCGGCCTCACGCGGAAGTTCGTTGCAGAAGGTACAGCAGGGCGAGGCGTTCATTGAGGAACTCCGCAAGCTGCTGCCTCAAGGTTTTGACAGCGCCATAGATGACAAATACTTAGATGTCGTATATACGGCCATCAAATCCAAGGCATACACTGCACGGCAGTTTAAGGAGAAGTATTCGTTCCTGTCACGCGTGAAATGGAGAGATTATTACAAGAAGGCTTTCTCAATCAAGGTCATAATATGGACGGCGCTGCATGTGTCATATAATCTGGCCCTACTGATGTATGCGGTCAAAAGAACAAAAAGGCGTTTGAAATTGTAACATTACCATATAAGTGTTACTTTAGCACTCTATTATAAAAGAAGCATATGAGCAGAAACATAGCGGTAATACTGGCAGGAGGCGTGGGCTCACGCTCCGGACTGGGTACTCCCAAACAGTTCTTCAAGGTGGCTGGCAAGACTGTCATTGAGCATACGGTCAATGTGTTTGACAACCACAAGCTTATTGACGAGATTGCCATTGTGACTCATCCCATGTACAACCGTGAG
>Ga0310696_10009740_pt1 | contig 11087 bp, 10 predicted proteins | sample AusTroGonzalo_MG_4_FD_203885 | JGI IMG/M metagenome (GOLD analysis project Ga0310696, IMG submission 203885) | Bovine rumen microbial communities from tropical cattle in Woodstock, Queensland, Australia - Gonzalo_02 (v2) (version 2) | ecosystem: Host-associated > Mammals > Digestive system >...
ACAGAAACACCAAAAATCGTTGCTAAGTTTGATAAGGAATCTTTGGCAAATTGGTTTAAAAATGCGGTTCAATATGTGAAAAAACATTGGATATGGTTCGTGTCTGGTTTTGTCGCGTTGTTGATAATTGTGTTGTGTATCGTGCTTTTTACAGGGGGCAAGGCAGAAAAAGATTCTGTGAACACTGTTCCAACAGAACCTGTTGAAGAGGTTGTTGTTATCCCAGAACCTGATTTCCGTTATCCAATACACGAAAAATTTGATGCTAAAAACGCCAAAGAAGCGCATGTCGTTTTACAGGCTGAAAAAGAATCTTGGGTAAAAATTGAAGATGCCAGGGGCAACAGCGTCTTTTCGCGTGTTTTGATTCCTGGGGATGTTTATTATTTGCCAGCTGGTGATAAATTTAAGGCGACATTTGGCAATGTTGGTGCGATTGATGTTTGGGTCGATGGTCGTTTGTTAAAGAAATTAGGCCCAGCTAATACCAAAAAAACTGGTATTTCTATGGCACCAGATGCTTTGAAATCTGTCGGATTTGCCGAATAGATTTTTATTATGCATTGATTTATTAAAATTTATAACTATATACCTGAATATGACCGGAAGTATAAAAATTCGCGGCGCGCGCGAAAACAATCTTAAAGATATTGATTTAGATCTGCCAAAAAACAAGTTGGTGGTGTTAACTGGCGTATCTGGTTCTGGAAAATCATCGTTGGCTTTTAATACTATTTATGCCGAAGGACAACGCAGGTATGTCGAATCGCTTTCTGCGTATGCGCGCCAATTTTTAGACATGCAGAAAAAACCAGATGTTGATTTAATCGAAGGTTTGTCACCTGCGATTTCTATCGAACAAAAAACAACTTCGAAAAACCCACGTTCTACTGTTGGAACGGTGACAGAAATTTATGATTATTTACGTCTTTTGTGGGCGCGAATCGGAATTCCTTATTCCCCAGTGACAGGATTGCCAATTAAATCACAAACTGTTGCTGAAATGGTTGAATGGACATTGAAAATCCCGCATGGAATAAAATTCTTTATAATGGCGCCAATGGTTCGTGATAGAAAAGGCGAATATAAAAAAGAAATTGCTTTTTTGATAAAACAGGGATACCAACGCGCGATTGTTGATGGAAATCTTTATGAATTATCTTCTGTGCCAGCGTTGGATAAAAATAAAAAGCATAATATTATGGTTGTGATAGACCGTGTCGCTATGCCTGATAAAGATTTGTCTGGGGAAGAATTAGAAGAATTTAAATCACGTCTTTATGCGTCATTCGAAGCTTCACTGCGTCTTGTCCCGGGTGCGGTCATAGTTCGCAGGTTAGATACAAATGAAGATTCTTTGTATTCACAAGAATATGCGTGTCCTGTGTCTGGATTTACTGTGCCAAAGATAGAACCGCGATTATTTTCTTTTAATGCACCACTTGGTGCATGCAGCGAATGTGATGGTTTAGGAATGCAGATGAATATTTCGCCAGATTTGGTTATTCCTGATACATCGAAATCTATATTAGGTGGGGCTATTGCGCCGTGGTCGCGTGGTGGCATGCTAAGCCAATATGATAATGTTCTGGATGCGCTGCATAAAAAATATAAAATTTCTTTGGCTAAACCATGGAATTCTTTGTCAGACAAAGATAAAGATATCATTTTATACGGCACAGGTGATGAACCGATAAAGATAAATTGGAATGGCTATGTCTATGAAAAACCTTTTGAAGGCGTAATTCCAAACTTAGAACGTAGATTACGCGAATCTGATTCAGAATCAACCAGGACAGAATTATCAAAATATCAATCTGAAAAGATATGCCCCGCATGTCATGGCAAACGGCTTAATATCCAAGCGCTTTGTATAAAAATAAATAATTGCGATATTATGGATGTATGTAATATGTCTGTGGATGAAGCTTTGCGCTGGTTTCAAGATTTGCCACAACATTTGACCGTAAAAGAAAAAGAAATCGCATCTATGGTTTTGCGTGAAATTACTTCAAGATTGTTTTTCTTGCAAAATGTGGGACTGGGATATTTAACTATGTCGCGTATGGCAGGAACTTTGTCTGGGGGCGAAGCACAAAGAATAAGATTGGCTTCACAAATCGGCAGTGGTTTGTCTGGGGTTTTATATGTGTTGGACGAACCTTCTATTGGTCTGCATCAAAGCGATAATGATAAATTGATAGATACATTAAAAATGTTGCGCGACAAAGATAATACAGTAATAGTTGTGGAACATGATGAAGATATGATGCGCAGCGCTGATTATTTGGTTGATATAGGACGCGGAGCAGGAATAAACGGTGGAAATGTTATTGCCCAAGGAACACCAAGCCAAGTTATAAAAAATCCTGAATCTTTGACAGGACAATATTTGTCTGGAAAACGCAAGATAGATGTCCCTAAAAAACGCAGAAATGGAAACGGTAAAATGATTCGTATAGAAGGTGCGCGTGAAAATAATCTTAAAAATATAAATGTAGATTTTCCGTTGGGTAAATTTATTGCGCTGACCGGGGTTTCTGGTTCTGGTAAATCGACTTTGCTGTTGAATACTTTGTATCCGGCGATTATGCGCGCGCTTTATAATTCAAAAATAGAAGCGGGCAAACATGATGTTATTCGTGGTCTTGAAAACGTGGACAAGGTTGTTGATATAGACCAATCACCAATTGGCCGCAGTCCGCGCAGTAATCCTGCGACTTATGTTGGTGTGTTTAATAATATTCGTGATTTTTTTGCGAATTTGCCAGAATCCAAGACGCGCGGGTATGATGCGGGCAGATTTTCTTTTAATGTCAAAGGTGGCAGATGCGAAGCATGTCAGGGCGATGGGCAGATAAAAATAGAAATGAATTTTTTGGCTGATGTTTATGTGGAATGTGATAAATGCCATGGACAAAGATATAATGATGAAACTTTGGCAGTTAAATACAAGGGTAAATCTATCGCTGATGTTTTGAATATGACTGTTGAAGAAGCATACAGATTTTTTATAAATGTTCCACAGATTGCTCGTAAATTAGAATTATTGAAACGGGTTGGGTTGGATTATATAAAACTGGGGCAAAGTTCTCTTGATTTATCGGGTGGTGAAGCCCAGCGTATAAAGCTGTCCAAAGAATTGGCTGCACGCAGCACTGGACAAACTATTTATATTCTGGATGAACCTACAACGGGGCTGCATTTCGAAGATATAAAGTCATTGTTGTCTGTGTTACATGAATTGGTCGACCAAGGAAACACAGTTATTGTAATTGAACATAATCTGGAAGTTATTAAAACTGCTGATTGGGTTATTGATTTGGGTCCAAATGGCGGAGCTGGCGGGGGACAAGTTGTTGCGACAGGCACACCAGAAGATATTGTAAAAAATTCAGAATCATTAACTGGAAAATATTTAAAAAAGTATCTGGACAAAACAAAAAAAGCCAATAAAATATAAAACATAAGGAAATTTTTAAGGAGTTGAAAAATGTTTGGATTTGGAAAAAAGAAAAAACAAGAAAATGAAAATGCGGATTTGGAAAAAGAAGCTGCGAAAATTCCGTCTGGAATGAAAGAAACGGCTGAACGTATGATGTCTGGTCAATTCGATATGAATGATATGTTGGCCCAATTAAAACAAATCAAAAAGATGAGCAATTTCAGCGGTCTGTTGAAAATGGTTCCGGGGATGAGTGGGGCTGTGGCTGCTATGAAGGAAAAAATTAAAGACGGCAGTGTGGATGCACAAATTAAAATACTGGAAGCAATGACCGCCCAAGAACGCGCCGAACCAGAAAAAGTATTTGCCAATGCAAAGGCACGTATTGCAGAAACAGCGGGATGTTCTGTGCGTGATGTGGAACATATAATCAAACAATATTTGAAAATGAAACAACAAATGGCAATGATACAGCGCATGGGCGGAATGGAGGCGGTTATGCAACGTATGCAACAAGCGGGGACCGTCCCAGGAGCGAAATAAATGGATAAAAATGATTTAGTTTTACGCCCGACAAAAGTATCACAGATAAGCCCTGTTTTTGATATCAGGGGTTGTGTGTCAGAATGGGCTGTAACAGTCACCTTTAATAACAAGGATATGGTTCCGCCACGTGCAAGCGGTGCGCGTTTCAGTGTAAAAAAATTAGAAAACACAACACAGGTTGAATACAAATTTCCTGAAAGTGTTTTAAGACAAGGTTTGGAACGTGCATGGCTTTTTAGGGATGCTATGAAAAAACAAATCGCAAGACAAAACATCGAAAGGTAAAAAATAAAATCACTATGAAGGATTCAAAATGAATAAAAATAAAATGTTACTATTGTTGGCAATCGGTATGATAATGGTGGGGTGCAAAAACGGGAATAAAAACAAGAACCAAGCAGAATTACGACATGTAACGGATACTTTGTTTGTTGTTGGTGTTCTACACCAACCAACAGCTATGCATAATTATGCCAGAAAATATTTAAAGTGTGTGAACAAGCAAGGGAATATATATGATGTTGAAATGGATCTTATGCCGAATGCATACACTATTGTGGGACATGATCGCGATGCAATCGTTTCTTACATTGAACGTGGGGATACAATAGTTGTACGAGACGGTGTAATTGTAAAGAATATCACCATGGATAACATGGTCAATCGTTATGTAAACAGCAGATAATGAAAATATTAAATAAAAAAATCGCGGCACACAAATCTTCGGCGGCTTGGATTCAACGCCAAGCCCACGATCCTTATGTTGAACGCGCAAAGAAAGATGGGTATCGTGCGCGTGCAGCTTATAAAATCATAGAAATCAATGAAAAATATCATTTTTTAAAAAATGGGCAAGTGGTTGTTGATTTGGGGGCTGCGCCTGGGTCGTGGTCGCAATATGTTGCGCGCGAATTTCCAAAAACTAAAATTTTTGCGATGGATTTGTTGGAAATAAAGCCTATAAATGGTGTTGAATTTTATCAGGGCGATTTCACAACAGATGAAGCTTTGGCTTGGTTGGTATCAAAGCTGGGCTTAGACGAATCTTCAAATGGAACCGTAGATGTGGTTATGTCTGATATGGCACCTAATACTGTGGGGCATAAAAAGACCGACCATATTCGTCAAATGGTATTGTTGGAATATGCCTTAGATTTTGCATTGCGTGCATTAAAAAAAGGTGGTATATTTGTTGCGAAGTCTTTTACAGGTGGTGCTACAAATGATTTGGTAAAACAAATCAAAGAACATTTTGAAGATGTTCATTATATCAAACCACCATCTTCACGCAAAGATTCTGTTGAAATGTTTGTCGTTGCAACAGGGTTTAAGGGGGCATAAGAGAGGGAATTTATATAAACCTTTGAACCAAAAGAAAGGATGAAACAATGTCTTTGTTGCAGAAATTAAAAGCTAGACGCGCAAAACGTCTTGAACAAAGGTTAGTTAAGTTATTTGAAAATGTAAACCTGCCAGAAATTAACCAAGAAATCACAGAGCAAAACAGTGTTATTGTTTGGGACAAAGTCACAAAACTTTCAGAAGAATTAAATGATGCTGCTTGGAATTTTCCTGTATATGCGGATACTACGAAATTGTTACCCGGGTATATTGTTTACATAATTGGCGAAAGACCGCCAACCGCGGAAAAACCTTATGTTACATATAAACCGGAACCGCGTGTGGTTTCTTCTATTCATGATAGTGGTGTTAACGGTGGCACAACATTTTTTACATTTTCACATCGAATAGTGAAACCGCAATCTATTACAAAGGGAGAAAAAGATTTTCAGGTTATATCCGAAGAAGATGTTATTTATTCTCCGCTTACCAAAGCGCATGCTGAATATATATGTAAATTGCTGAACTTGCAGTCAAAACGTTTGTATGAAAAAAATCTGTTAAAAATTACTAATCAGCAAAACAAAAAATAAAAAAGTGATTTGATTCATAAATTGTGATATAATCACTAATCATCTAGCAAAAGGAGAAAAAATGCCTGTTAAGAAAAAAACTGTACAAAGATTAGAACAACAAAAAATGGTTGATTTTGGAACTGCCGTCACAAGATTCTGGACAAAATATGCTGAATTTGATGGCGTCGCGCAACGCAGCGAATATTGGTTTGCAGTGTTGTTTATATTCTTGGTTGAATTTGTATTTGATTTACTTGTAAATGCGATACCGTTTATGGGGATTTTATATTGGGTATGGTCGTTTGCGATTATTATACCTTGTTTAAGTGTGACAGCACGTAGATTACATGATGCTGGATTTTCTGCAAAATGGCTGTTGGCTTTGTGGGGTGCGATTATATTAGGATTTGTGCTGTTGGTCGGTGGTAAATTGTCTTTGTTGTTTGTGTTCTCTGCCGAAGCAGCATGGATTATTGCTGGTGGAATTGCTATATTTTTGTTTGTGGTGTCATTGTTGCCAAGCAAAAAACAAAATAATCCGTATTGTTGATAAAAATAAAAACCGCCGTTTGGCGGTTTTTTCATTTGTTTTTATAACTTTCCGCAGCAGTGCGCGCCAAGTCATCAACGCGTTCGTTAAATTCTTCGCCAGCATGTCCTTTGACCCAGACCCAATGGATTTTTATCGTTTCTGCCAATTCATCCAATTCTTGCCATAATTCTTTGTTTTTTACAGTTTTTTTGTCTGCGGTTTTCCAATTGTTTTTCTTCCAATTTTTTATCCAAGATTGCATACCGTTTTTGACATATTGGCTGTCGGTATGGATTTCTATTTCTTTGTGTTTTCTAGCAGCGCGCAAAGCCTTTATCACTGCGGTCAATTCCATTTTATTATTAGTTGTGTCTTTTTCGCCACCACAACGTTCCGCGATATTTGTTCCATCCGTAGCAATAAATCCCCAGCCCCCTGGACCCGGGTTGCCCAGACAACTGCCATCTGTCCAAATTTTTAACATTTTATTTATAATCCTTTTTGTGATATAATATCATAAAATGAAGTTTAATGCCAAACAATTACAACAAATGTCAAATGTGGCGCGCGCGGGCGCGTTGTCTGCTGTGTTGTCAGCACACAGTGGGCATGTTGGTATTATTCTTGATGCGGCAGAAATGATAACGACTGTTTTTGCAAATCATCTGGAACGCGGTATAGACCGATTCGTTTTGTCTGCAGGGCACGGGTCCGCATTGCTTTATTCTGTTTTGAAATTGGCGGGATACAAGATTGGCGATTTAAAAACTTTTCGAAAAATAGGCGGATTACCCGGACATCCAGAATATGGAATTGATGGTGTTGATGCAACAACCGGCCCATTGGGGCAGGGTGTCGGTAATGCTGTTGGTCTGGCATTGGCGCAAAAAATTAGAAGGGTGCGTGCACATACTTATTGCATCGTTTCAGACGGTGATTTAATGGAAGGTGTGTCTTTTGAATCGTTATCAATGGCTGCGCGTTTGAATTTGAATAATTTGATAATTCTTTGGGATGATAATAAATTATCTATTGATGGCGTGGCGCAAACTGATTTAGATGTAAATGCGCGCATGCGTGCAATGGGTTTTAATGTTATGTCTGTGCGTGGTAATGATGTGGCGGCATTGGACCATGCGTTGGAACGTGCGGGACAATCAACAAAGCCTGTGTTCATACAGTGTAAAAATGTTTTGGGTCGTGGGTGTAAGCTAGAAAACGATGCGCGTGCGCATGGTTTCGCTTTGTCTGATACAGAAATGTTGGAATTGATTTCAAAAAATACAGATATCGATGGCTTACATTTATGGGAAACAGTCGCAAAAAGACCAATCGCAAAACGTGCTAAATCGATTAGTGTTTTGCCACGTGTTAAAATTCCAAAAACCCCAGGAAAAATTTCTACACGGGAATTGTCTGGGATATATCTTGATTTGTTGATGCGTTCTGGTTGCGATTTAATAACGGGTTCTGCTGATTTGGCAGATAATACACGTGTTAAAACATCTGTATCAAAGGTAATAAGCGCCGATAAATTTAACGGTAATTATATAAATTACGGTGTTCGCGAACATGGTATGGCTGCGATAATGAATGGTATGGCGGTGGATGGATTGCGTGCGGTTGGTTCTACTTTCTTGGTGTTCAGTGATTATATGAAGCCATCGATTCGAATCGCAGCATTGTCTGGTTTGCCGGTTATATATGTTTTTACACACGACAGTATTGCTGTGGGTGAAGATGGTCCAACACATCAACCTGTTGAACAATTGCCGTCTTTGCGGCTGATTCCAAGTTTAAATGTTTGGCGTCCTTGTAATATGAATGAGGTTGCATATGCTTGGAACGAATCGATTCGTGACAGCGAACATCCGTCTGCGATTGTTTTGTCGCGACAAAAGTTTAAACAAATCGAATCACCAACCGATTCGAAAATAGGACGGGGTGGATATGTTATTTGGCGTGCTAAATCTGGGTATGCGCGAACTACTTTGATAGCGAGTGGAAGTGAGGTTCCATTAGCGGTGGAAATCGCATCGCGCTTTAAAAATGTTCAGGTTGTGTCTATGTTGAATTTGGGCATATTCCGTGAACAAGATGAAAAGTATAAAAAAGAAATTTTGCGTGGCTGTGTGATTGCTATTGAAGCTTCTTCGCCATCGCCTTGGTTTGAATTTGCTGATGCGGTGATTGGGGTTGATAAATTTGGCGAATCTGGTAACGGGGATGATGTTTATCTTGAATATGGTTTTGATGTTGATAAAATAATCAACGAAATCAGAAAATATATAAGATAAACAAATGGGCGAAGAACATATTTTTGTTTTATCAAATGGTGAAAAAGTTCCGGTTATAATAAACAATCGTCGCGGGGCACATAGTGTGACTTTGCGTCCAAAAATTGGCGCGGTGCGTGAAATTCATATTTCAAAGCCATGGATGACATCAACCAGTTTTGTGTTGAAATTTTTGGAATCTAAACGCAAATGGGTGGAAAAGATTTTTGATGCTGCACCGAAAAAAGAAAAAATTACGCCTGGCATGACAATCGAATTTTTGGGACGAAATGTGACTTTGCAACATAATGCGAATGCGCGTGGAAATTGTTATGTAACGGAAGATAAAACAGTTATCTGTATCGGTGGCGGGGCAGATATGTTTGAAAGGCGTGTTCGTGATTTTGTTAAACAAGAATTATTAAGTGAAATAAAAATCATAATAAAAACTACACCGCGTGAATATTGGCCAAAGCATATTACTTTGCGGGATACATCTTCGCGATGGGGATCGTGTTCTGCGACTGGAAATGTGTCTTTTTCATGGAGATTAGCATTTGCGCCGTATGAGGTTATGCGATATGTGGTTATGCATGAATTATCGCACAGAAAGCATATGGACCATTCGCCAGAATTTTGGGCTAATGTCAGTGAACTTTACGGTTTTGGTGTGGAACGCGCAAAAAGATGGCTTTCTAAAAACGGTCAAAGTTTACAGCGGTATTTTTAACACCTTTTGTTTGTTTTTTTTCATAGTATGGAAATCTAAAAAAACATTTGCACGTATGTTCTAAATGTGATAGAATAAAAGCATAAGTAATTCTTTAAGGAAAGGAATGTAGATATGAAAAAAATCTTTTTGTTTTCGTTAATGGTGTGTTTTGTGGGTGTTGGCGATTTGTTCGCTGCTACTTACGATTGTGAAGTTCAATCGATAGCAGCATTATCTAAGAAAAAAAGTAATGAGTTTTTGTTTCCAACAAATGCTGATTACAGAGATTCTAATGGGCGTGCTTTGGTTTGTGGACATAGGAGCACAAAAGGTTGTGATGATGGGACGGTTGTTGTTGTTGCTGGTAGCCACTGGTGGACAAACGAATATAGTGATTATATGAAAGTTTATAGATGTTCTACGGGTGGTGGAAATGCATGGGCAGATGTTGGGTATACTGCGTTAAATGAATGTAGTGCCGATCAAAGAAAAACATGGACAAAGATAGGTGAAATTAATAATCAGAAAATACTATGTAGCAGTAGTCGTGTAAACACTTTTTATAGGGGTGGGTACTGTAAAAATGCTTGTTTTACAAGTGATTGTCCAGAATGTGATGGTGGGGCGGCAAAAACAGAGCCTGTAAAACCAGAAACTAAAATGTGTAAAATTGAGGGTAAAAATGTAAATTTGGGGGAGTGTGTAAAAGATCTAAATTGTAGTAGTGCGCCTGAGACTGTTGCTTCTGATACAAAAACAGGGAATATTTGTAAGGCATGTTGTGCTACAAATAGTAAGGGGAATTTGGTGGAAAAATGGCTTATAACAAAGTGTCCAAGTGGCAAGACCGGGGTCAAGTTTAAAGATGCGGAAAAGAATTGGACACCATCGGGGATATTTGAAAATCCTGTTGCTTATAGGGTTTGTGAAGAAAAGAAAAAATCTTGTAAAGAATTGTATGCAGGATATCCAGAACGTATCAAATGCTGTGAAGCAGGTAAGGCAACAAAATGGACTGGTTCTGTAAGCAGTGGGACTTGTTCTTGTGTGGATAAAAGTAAAGAATGGAAAGATGGTAAATGTATCAAAAAATCTGACGCCACATGTGAAGAAATGTACAAGGGTAATGAAATAGCGATTGCTTGTTGTAATAATAGTGATTCATCGTGGAATTCTGATTTGAAAGAATGTGAATGCAACGATGAAAATAAAGAGTGGAAATATGATGAAAAGACGAAAAAGGGTGAATGCGTAGCGAAAACTGCGCCTGTGTCACCATCAACAGCATGCACAGAAACTGATTGTAAGATCACTATAAATCAAACTATTAGATGTTTTAATAATGGTAATTATTTTAACTCAACTGAAAATTATTCGGTTTGCAAGGAAGATTTGGATGCTCTGCGCCTTGATTGTAATGGGTTAAAGACAAGGGTTAACGCGTGTCAAAACACAGATTGTATCAGAGTTTTGTTGACAAGAATTGATGCGTTTGATGAGTTGATAGCGAAGGTTTGCAAGTCTTCTGGGGCACCGACACCTGTGGTTGTGCCGGATAATCCTGCAAAGATTGCAGCAGCAAAGCAAACTGTGTCTTCGTTCTTTGGCAGTGCTGAATCTAACAAAAGCGTTTGGAAAGACGCCCAAGGTAATTTTAACA
>Ga0310696_10009741_pt1 | contig 11087 bp, 10 predicted proteins | sample AusTroGonzalo_MG_4_FD_203885 | JGI IMG/M metagenome (GOLD analysis project Ga0310696, IMG submission 203885) | Bovine rumen microbial communities from tropical cattle in Woodstock, Queensland, Australia - Gonzalo_02 (v2) (version 2) | ecosystem: Host-associated > Mammals > Digestive system >...
GAAGTTGGCTCATGATTGTTAAATGTGGTTTATAATTGTGCCAAAGTTAACGAAACTTAGCGAGATTTCAAATAAAGCATTACGGCCGTAACGGGGTAGTGGTCCGATACAAACGGGACGCCCAGATACTCCTGCGTAACACGGTCTATGCTCTTGCAACCTTTGAAGTCTTTGTAGAAGATAAAGTCGATTGGAGTGCCCTCCGTGAATTTGCCGTAGCCGTGATATGTAGGGCCGAAGTCCGATTTCCGGGCGGTTTCCCAGGAGTCCAGCATCTTGGTGCGGAGGTCGTCAAGGCAGGGGTCTTCCGGGTGAACGTTGAAATCGCCCATCAGAATCATGGGATAGCCTTCCGGGTTCATCCCGCCGATGCGCTCCACGACCAGCGCCAGGCCTTTTATGCGGGCCTCCACGCCAACGTGGTCCAGATGGGTGTTAACAAAATAGAAATGCCTTTTCTTGGACTTGTCGTACAACAGGACCCATGTTGCCGTGCGCTTGCACTTTGCATCCCATCCGAGAGACGGCTCGTCCGGGGTTTCCGAAAGCCAGTATGTTCCCCAGTCTTTCAGCTCCACTCGCCTGGTGTCGTAAAACACGGCCATGTGCTCTCCCTTGCTCACACCATCCTCGCGGCCAACTCCTACATATTCGTAACCCGGGCAGTTCTGCTTCAGAAACTCCAGCTGGAAATCCAGGGCTTCCTGCACGCCGAAAACGGCCGGTTTCTGGTCCAGCACCATTGCGGCGGCGGCATCTTTGCGGTTATCCCAGGCGTTGTCCCCGTCCTTGGCGGTGCCGAAGCGGATATTGTAGGACATCACTTTAACGCTGGCGCAACTCGCCAGAATGGGCAGCACTGCCGCCAGAATAAACAGAACTCTTTTCATAGGTTTGAGGTTATCACCACAAAAATACGCAAAATTCCCCGTTTTTGTGTACATTTGCCCCGCGTAAAAGATGCATTGAGATGAAAAAACTTTTCCTTGCCGTCATTGCCATGATTTTAAGCGGGGTCTGCCTCGTGAGCAACTCTTCCTGCGGAACCCGCACCCGCGCCCCCAAGGGCCCGGACACCCTCAAAGTGAACACAACCACCCTTGGCGCCGACATCATGGGCTTCAACGGCCCCACACCTATAGAACTGTGCGTTTACGATGGCGTTATAACCGAAATCAAAGCGTTTCCCAACCAGGAAACGCCCAGATTCTTCCAGAAAGTCCTTGACAGCGGCCTTCTCGGCGCCCTCAACGGCAAAACCCCCACTGAAGCCCGTGAAATGCAGCTCGACGCCGTCTCCGGCGCCACCTACTCCTCCACCGCCCTCATCAAAAACATCCGCCTGGCCCTGGACTCCGTGGAGTGATTATTGCTCCAGCAGTTTTGCGAGGTAGGGGTCGCGGAGGAGGTTGTACAGGCCGTCTTCGCTGAGGACGCCGCGGGGGATGTTGTGGGGAAGCTCGCCGCGCTCATCGGCCTCGAAATCTTCTTTCCACTGGCCGGATTCCATGTATTCGGCAAGGGTGTTCACGTGGTCGCGGAGCTCCGGATAGGCCCGGCGTTCGCGAACGGCAACGCCAACCCTGTTGAAGAGCAGCCCCATTGCGGTTACACGCTCCACCGCCGGATTTGTATTGTCTTTTACGGCCCGTTCACGCCAAGGAGCGAAGAAGTGCTCGATTATTGCGTAGGCTCTAAGGGCTGAATCCTTCACGCCGTGGCCATACCAGCGGGCATCCACATGCTGCCCGGATGAATACTCCTGATAGATGCGGTATGAGTGGCCGCCGGAGATGGGTTCTTCCAAGTTGTAGCCGTTGAGGCGGTAGACTTTATTATCGGCAAGTAATTTCGCAAGCTCATCCACCACGCTCCTGTCCACTGGGTATGTGCTGTGAATTTCCGGATCCCCGAAGCGGTTGCCCTCGTCCAGCACAACCACGATTTTCGGGTTCTCTCCCTCATCGGCAATGAGTTCGCAGTAATCTTTCCCCAGGCCCGCGGCCCCGGTTTGGGCATAACTGCAATAAATCAGATCCCCCTTGGGCGGACGGGACAAAAGGCCGCAGCCGGCGATACAGGTGGCCATAAGCAAAAGTGGAATTATTCTTTTCATATCTGAGAGTTATTCGAAGCAGCGGTCCAGTTCGGCTTTGGACATGTGGAGGAGTTCGCGGAGGTAGGGGTGAGTGGAGAACTGCTTTTTCATGTAGTCCTGGCGGGTGTCGGCAAAGCGGTGCAGGCCGCGGAGGTGGTCTTTCCAGAAGGCGTATGTGTTCTTCCAGCGCGCGTTGTTGCGAGCGACTTCACCGTCGATCTGGCCTGAGAGTTTGTCGATGGCCGCGTGCACGTTCTCCTTATTCCACACGTTGTGCATCTGGTATTCCAGACGGTCCAGGAACAGGGCGCGGAACTCGTCGTTCTTCAGCAGGGCGCGGATGATGGTGGTGGACCAGATGCCCTTTTCCTGGGGTGTTAGGTAGCGGAACAGGCCGTCGTCGCCGGTGGTGGTCCAGGCCATGTCCGTGTCGTAGAGGATCCAGCGCCACTTGTTGTCCAGGTGTTTGCTCTTGAAGGCGCGCACGTTGCCGGCGTCGCGGTTGCCCACGTAGCATTCGGCAATAACCCAATCGGCATAATTCTGAAGGTCCATGTGCTCCTGCATCCACTGGTAGTTCTCCGGCTTGCTGAGGTCTTTGGTCTTGGCGAAGTTGTAGAACTCGTTCCAGTCCTTGCTGCTGCCTTCTTCGCAGTTGCAATAGGCCATGATTATGTCGATTCCGTCGGTTGGAATGCCGTAGTGGGATGCAATGAAGTGCTTGTTGATTTTCTCCCTGATGTAGTAGATTCCCCAGTACTGGGCGTTGATGTAGGTTACAACGGGGCGGGTTGCCATCACGTCCAGGTCCATTCCGGGAGCGCGGTCCACGATGTCGGAGGTGAGGTCGTCCCTCATCATGGAGACGAAGGTGTCCTGGCCACCGCACCGCATCACGATGCCCTGGAAGGATGAGAAATCGCGGGTGTCGTAGAGTTTGTAGTGAAGTTTACCGGCGCCGTATTCCCTCTTGAATTTGAATTTGATAGAACGTTTGGGGTAGGCCCTTGTCCATCCGCCGAAGATTGTGGCGCCGCACTCCGCGGAGAAGCCGGTGCCCTGCTTGGGCATGAGGGTGATGTTGGACTGGCGAACCCAGCCGCGCCAGAAGTTGGCCCTCTTGTAGGGATACTCCTGGCCCTCAAGGGATATGCCTGCGGCGTAGATGCCGCTCGCGGAGGAGAAAATACCATCCGGGTCGCTTGTCCAGCAGAATACGTCCAGGGTGTGGTGCTCGTTCACAAGGTAGTTCCAGGTGCTCACCGGGCTCGAGAGCGCGTCTTCACCTGCGGCGATGGCGCGAATCACCGTGGTCTTGTCCAGCTTGATGGGGCCGATGTATTTCTTCGACTTTGTGGTGGGGGTTGAGCCGTCGGAGGTGTAGTAAATCTCACCGTCGCCAAGGAGTTCAACTGAAATGCTCTGAACGTCGTCATACTGCCCGGAGGGGATGCTGGCGATGGGGGCCATCATGCGGCTGTGAACGCCCTTTCCGTTTGCTGCTCCGGGTGTGGGTGTTGCGAAGAACACCCATGCGGGGCCTTCTTCACGGCCCCGGCTCATGCCGGCGGGGATATCGCCCAGGGTTACCTGGTCCAGAAGGTCGCCTTTTGCGCTGTTGAGGAAAAGGGCGGCAGATTTGCGGAATTCAAATCCGGCTTCCGTGCCGGCGTTCACAAGGAGTATGGCACCAGGAGCCAGGCGCTTTTCGGGGAAAGTGTAGCTATGTTCATCCGGAGAATCGTCCGTGAGGGTGAATCCTTTCAGGTCCACTTCCTTATTGGAGTTGTTGCGGATTTCCACCCAGCCGGGTTTCCCCTCCTCGCCGGGAAGGGCTTCCCAGATGCCAACATAAGGAAGCGATGCGGGCTGCGCCTTGCGGAAATACAGGGCTGAACCCTCTGCAGTGTTGGGATATCCCGGAGAGATGTTGAAGGTGGTGATGAAGCTCTTTCCATCGGGAGAGAAGGCCATGCTCTGGTCTTCCAACATACCCACGGGGCCCACTTCGGCCATGATTTTGCCTTCCTTGTTGCTAAGGTAAATGCAATCCGAGCCGTTACGGATATTGAAGGGTGCGCAGCCGTCCACATCCTTCGCGCAGTTCACCACAAGGTATTTCCCGGCCTTGATTTTGGTGCCTTCCGGGAAGCGGTACAGGTGGGGATAGTTCTCGTTGTCGGAGAGGCCCCAGTCTGTGAGGTCTACGGTTTTGTCCGAGCTGTTGTACAGTTCCACGAAATCCACCAGGCGGCCGTCCGGATCGGTGTAGGCCGATTCATTATCGGCCATTATCTCGCTTATGACAACCCCGGTGGTGTTGCCCGCGCGGCGGGAGGCCTGATAGGCGCGATGCCCTTCTGCGTCGTTGGAGTAGCCTGGGGTCCAGATTTCAGTGTTCTCCTGGTAGAAGCTGCCATCGGCAAGGGGCCTTCGCGTTGTAGACTTGTTCTTCTTATGTTTTGGCGTGTCGATAAGGTCCACCAGAGCGCCTTCACCATCCTTGAGGTAGATGGGATCTCCTTCATCCATTTCCTGGAGATTGTTCAGCAGGACATAGGCGTTGGGCTGGAGTTCCGCCACCTCGCACTGATGCTCTTTTCCGCCAGCCACCAGAATGTAGCCGCTTAAGTTCACCACGGTGTCTGCGGGGTTGTGGAGTTCAACCCAGCGCTCGGCGCACATGTACTCCGAGATGTAGACGGGGGAATTGGACGGAAGGAGTTTGGTTGGATCCTCATGCATGCCGCAGGATACGGCGGCAAGGCCGGCAAGCGCCAGAAATTTGGACAGTATTATCATAGGTGATTTCATGGTCGTGTCTTAATAGCCCACCATTATGTCCTGAAAGGCCATAATCTGTTCGCGTGTAATGCCCTGTTTCTTAATAAGGTAGTCCTGTATCTTTTCGGCAAGGGTGTTGCCGTGGAAGTTTTCTTTAATGTAGGCCACGGCGGCGGCATAGTAGTATGGCTTGCCGTTATTGCGGGTGTGGTTCACATAGCTCTTGGAAAAACAGGTGAGCTCGTAGTCGCGGGCAAGGTCGTTTTCGCAAACACCCGCCATGCCTCCCAGCAGGAAGGACATGATGCCCGTGCGGTCCGCCCCCGCGGCGCAGTGGATGAATACGTTTTTGCCCCTCTGCAGGCAGTCCAGAACGCCCAGGATGGCTTCGCCGTACTTGCTGCTGGTCTGGATGCCGCCGAATGCGCCAATGGAGTATAGGTGGTGCTCAACATCGGGCCCAAGGGGGCACCGGTCCATGTCGTTGGCTGGGTCGTCGTCCGTGAGGTTCAGTTCCACGGGGGCGCGCAGGTCGATATCGGCCCGAATCTGGATGAGGTCGTGAAGAACCCGCCAGCCTTCTTCGGTGAAAATTGTGTCCACCTGGCCGCCGCGGGCGAAATCCAGGCATGCGCCGCGGTACATGAGACCGTATTTGAGGGTTCCGCCATCGTCCGTTACCATACCGCCGAAGTCGCGGATGTTGCGCACATTATCGGCCCGGATCATGCGCCTTCGGCCCTCCACCAGGAACGAGCCCCTTTCGTATTCCGAGTTCCCCTGCACGTCCACGAGGCTGTAGTAATACATCCGCCCCGGCGTGAGGTTGTACACAGCACAGCCTCGCGCCCGGGGCTTAACATCAACGGTTATGTACGGAATGGCGTCGAATTCATTCTCCCGGATTTCCAACACCGCCTCCTTTATGTGATAGTGCCAGTTGAAGACAACCGGCGCGGGGCAGTCCCACCGCGCCCGCTTCTGGGGCAGGAATACATTGGTGTACGAGTAGTCGTCCGGGTTATAGTCCGAATGGTCCAGATAGTATGAAAGCAGCTCGTTCTCTATTATCACCATCCTGGGTACGCTCTGCGCCCTCGCCACGCAGGTGACAAGCAGCAGGATGATGATAATATGAAAGCGACGATTCAGTGATGCTTCCTAGAACTGCAGGGCCAGGCCGCTGGGGTTGATCTTGAGGATAAGGTTGTTGTTGATCTCCGTTTGGTTGTTCTGGAGTTTTATCCCGTTGATGCCGAGATAGATGGCGCTACCCATGGTTGTAATTCCTCCGAGGCCGATGACCATGATACCGAAATTCGCGAGGCCTTTGCTGTTAGAAATAGCACCGGTCAAGCCCATCAATCCGCCAAGGCCAACGGCTCCGATTCCCGATACGGCTACAATTGTTCCAACATACCTTCTATGAAGAAGTTTGTTCTGATCCTGAAGAAGATGGAGATATGCGCTATTGGAGAATTCTACTGCGGGAGCCTGGAGGGAAGTTTCCGCGGTGGTGGCGAAATCCGTGTACATGGGAGCCATCTGCGCATGTGCAGTGTAGGCGCCTAGGCAAAGAGCCAGAAGAACGAAAAGCTTTTTCATAATATTAGTTATTGGTTAAGTTTCGTTTGCCGCTAACAAATATAGCGAAAAAACTTCCTTTTCCGTATATTTGTACATCTGAAATGCAACTTTTATGGTAGACGAGCGCGTTTTTTCCGCCCTTCGGGGCGAGGATGTGGTACTTTTTGTGGCCGATAAGGACGAGATTTCACCTTCCGACGTGCCCTTCCCTGTGGTGTACACCGGCATGGGGAAGATGCGCATGTACAATGCGCTGGAGAAGTGGTTCGCAGCGCGTGGGAAAGGGGGCAACCCGCTGATAGTCAATATCGGCAGTGCCGGGTCGGCCCGCTTCCCCATCGGCGAGATTGTGGAAGTGAAGCGGTTTGTCAACGGTGGCAGCGAGCTCATCTACGACTGCATCGACCTTGGCGGGGAAGGGTGTTCCGTCTTTTCCGGGGATTATTTCATGAGCACGCAAACGTTCAGCCCGGCCGAGGTGGCCGAGCTGTCCGCCAAATACGATCTTTTCGATATGGAGGCCTATGCGGCGGCGCTTTTCTGCCAAACTCACGGCCTGCGTTTCCGCTGTTTCAAGGCTGTGTCCGACAATCTTGACGGTTCGCTGAAAGACTGGCGCTCCATCCTTGCCGATATCCGCTCCCGCTTCACCGCCCTCCTTGCGGTTTAATCGGTTTCAACCCACTCCAGTTTGCCGTAGGAGTCGCTTGGGCTCGACACGCCGAGATCTCCTATGAAAACGTAGTTCTCCAGATGGTCGGCATAGCTCTCCAGAAGGCCATTGTTTAAGGTGTAGGTGTAAGTGTGAATCTCTTTGTTTTTGGGCTTGCCGTCATTATACCTGGTGTATGTGACCGTTTGCGGCATGTGCTTGGGAGCGGTGCCGTAATGGCCCAGGATGGCCAGAATAGGCTCCGGAAGGAAGCTGGGATAGGCCGATATCGGCAGTGCGCCTGCGTACTTGACCCCCGAAGGAGTGTATTCGTAGACGATGGATTCATCGGCCGAATATGCCTTCACCAGTTCCCCGTCGCTCCAGACAAAACGATAGACGTCCTTCGCCTCCCCAAGAGTCTCTGAATATTCGGTGAGGCAGCCCTTCTTGTCATATTTGAAAGCTATATCCAGTTTGTTGTCATTGTCTTTCTGGAAATACCATGCCCATAGCATACGGTATTGTTCCCGTTTCTTTCCTGTCTGGAAATGGTACCATTCCGTCCTTGTGGAAATGTCATCCGGATCAGTAACATGGGAGACGTCGATAATTTTGCTGCCGCTGCTGCTGGCACCGTAGTCGAAGATGGTGGTTGAGGTAATAAGGCCTTTTTTAACAGTCTGAAGCGACAATTCCTTGTTGTAGTCATATGTGAATTTGGCCTTATTGTACGAAGAAAAATCCTCGTTTGCGTCGAACTGATACTGCATGAGCAGCACTTTCCCGGATAGTACGGGATCCTTCTTGCAGCCCGTCATGAGCGCCACCAAGGCGCATCCCAGCGCCATAATCTTAAAAAATCTTTTCATAATCACGAGATTCTTATATTTCGCAACACAAAGATAATGTCTATATTTGTAATCGCAAATACATCTGTAGCCAATGAGCGATACAACAAAAACGAAAGAGCTTTACGGGCTCTATGTCCAAAGGTTCGGGAGTTGCCCCAGAACTCCGTATCAGGCAGATTATTACAGGAAATGGCTGGACCTTCTGAACTCCTGCGGCACGAACGAGGAGGCGGAGGAGAAGTCCAAGCAGAACGGGCTGTACACCGCCGGGGCGGCAGCCGTGGCAATGGACAGGGTATACGCCTCCAAGCAGGCCGCCCAGAAGATGGGATGGGCCGATGTGGCCGATTTCTGCGACGAAATCATCGGCAAAATCGAAGCGGATCCCTACTATGTGTTCACCCACAGCGGCCTTTGGGCGGACCTTCAGGCCAAAAAGAACGGCTGGCTCCGCACCATCGACGGTTTCCATCGGCTTTTCGTGGATTTCCGGGAGTATGACGATACCCGCGCCGAACCCGCCCGCGCCGAAGCGGCCATCGCTCAGGACCTGAAGATGCTGTCAAAGCCAAGTGCGGATTTCTCCACCCTCGCGGCCATGCCGCAGTTCCGAGCCATGATTGACTGCAGCGACGAGTATTACCGGGAATTCGTAGAGGTTATCGGCAAGGCTCAAAGGGGCAGGCTGGATGCAATCCAGTGGAGCGCGGATAAGGATGCGATTTCGGAGCTCTGGAAAAACCGGGATTCCCTGAAAGGCGAATGCGCCCAGTGGCTCGCCCAGGAGCAGAAACCCTGCTGCGTAAGGCTTTCGCCGCTGTCGGCCGACGGAAAATATGAACTTAAAGAGCTGGACTGATATGGACCCTACAATTAAAATGATGATTCAGGGCTATATCGACGGCCTTGACGGTATGAAAACCACAGACCCCGCCCTGAAGCAGGACGTGGAGGCTTTCAAGAAGGAACTCACCGCTTTCGCCGAGACTCAGAGCGACCCCATGACCTTCTTCCCCAAATTCCAGGATTCAGGCCTGATGGGGAAATACATGGACCTCACGGCAAAGATAACCATGGCCGCACAAAGCCCGGCCAAGCAGGAGGAGGAAAAACCCCAGCAGAAGCACATCGCAACCACCTCGGAGTGGCTGGAGCCTTTCCACACGGCCTACGACTACATTAAGAACTTACCCATCCGTGAGCGCGGCCTGGCCGTTTACAGGAAACTCTTCGAAATAGGGGAAAAGCACACGGACATCACGGAATTCCTTGTGGAAGTGGAGAAAGAGAACCTCCTTTGGAAGCTCTGCTCCGAAGACACGCTGGGAATCCTCGCCATCACCCTCACCGGAATGGACCCCCTTTACAAGGCCATAACCTATGCCACCCTTCAGAACATCAAGGCATGGGAAGCTTCTGTCTGTGAGGCCGATGCATACTACCTGCAGGACCTCCATTCTGAGGATATCGCCAAGAACGCCCCTCGCCTCCTCCAGAAGGAGCACTATGTTGAATGCCTTGGCGCCCACCTCCTTCTTTACAGGGGAGCGAACGGCAAAGAGGGCATAATGGAGATGATTGCCACCGGAAACATCGTGGAGGCGGATTTCAAGAGCAAGGCAACCAACATGCTCATCGCCAAGGCCCAGGCCCGCCGCACGATGGAGATTATCCGGAAAGCCATCGGCCTAAGTTTCGACGACATCATGGCCGATGAATACCTCCGTTACAAGATAATCGCCACATCGAACGTCTGCGGCCTGTCCAGGGCCTATGTCCAGAGCAATCCCAATATCCTGGATATACTTGCCGATACCTACCACAACGAGATTGTCCCCGACATTTCCCTGGTGGACGCAATCCGGCGCGAGTCCTCCCTGCATTTCGGCCGATGGAGTTCTCCCGAAAGCCCCGAGCACCAGAAAGCCGCGGCCATCGCCAGAGACGTATACAAAGATCTCCCTTATTTCCAGTACGAAGACCAGCTTCAGGGCGGCAGCGTGCACGTTGGAACCGGCGAAGGCTTCGACATCAAACTCCCGTCCATGAAATAAACCATTCAGACAGATGAACAAAACACTTACAGCTCTCCTTGCAGCCCTTGTAGTGCTGTTTGCATGCAAGCCGGATGAGCCCAATGTAATAGACAAACCGGAGGACAAGCCGGAAGAAGTAGATAAAACCGTCCATGTGACCGGGATTTCTCTGAATCCCCCCTCCATTACGATAATGGAAGAGGAGTATGCCGATATCGAGGCAACGGTTACCCCCGCCAATGCAGATGACAAAACGGTAACCTGGTCCTCCAGCGACAGCCAGGTGGCAAGCGTGAGCGGCACCGGTCGTGTAACCGGCGTTAAGGCCGGTACGGCCACCATCACGGCCACCACCAAGGACGGCGGAAAAACCGCCACCTGCGAGGTAACGGTACAGAAGAATCCCGACCCGTCGGTTACCGTCGGCTCCAGCAACATATCGGCAGTGAGTGCCGTCCTGCAGGGCAAGGCCAACCTGAAATCATCGGCCCCGGCAGACCTCAACGTGGGATTCCAGTATTCCAAATCGGCCGGAATCACCGCCGCCAATTCAACAAAGGTCGATGCCGTAGATGTCGATGCCAGCTACAACTACACGGCCACCATCGCCGGTCTGGAACCCGGGACGAAGTACTATTTCCGCAGTTTTGTGCATCAGAATGGCGAAGATTCCTTCGGCGAAATCTTGGAGTTCACCACGAAGGATGCGGCATCGCTTCTTGAGACAAAGGGTGCGAGCGGCATTGAGGCTGCCAAGGCGGAGCTGAACGCCGGCATCGACCTAACTGATGTCAAATACAGCAGTATGTCCTACGGCTTCTACTGGGGAACGTCGGAGAGCAGCCAGCCCACTTTCCTTGCGGGCGGAGATATCGCCTCCAAGGCGTTTTCGGCCACTCTCGCCAACCTGACCCACCAAACGCAGTACTGGTACAAGGCCTATTTGAAACTGGACAGCCAGACATTCTACGGCGAGGTGAAAACTTTCACCACGGGTACGGTTCCCGTGTCCAGCGTATCTCTGGATAAGCCGTCGTACTCCTTTAATACGATTGGCGGAACAGTTACCCTAACCG
>Ga0310696_10009742_pt1 | contig 11086 bp, 7 predicted proteins | sample AusTroGonzalo_MG_4_FD_203885 | JGI IMG/M metagenome (GOLD analysis project Ga0310696, IMG submission 203885) | Bovine rumen microbial communities from tropical cattle in Woodstock, Queensland, Australia - Gonzalo_02 (v2) (version 2) | ecosystem: Host-associated > Mammals > Digestive system >...
TCAGCGGTCTTAACGAGTTGCTGGTTTCAGCATTCGAGAAAGGCTATCCCATCTGGTACTTCCGCGGTTTCGAATATGCCGGTGTAGACCAGGCAACCGGAGCTCCCCAGTACTATGACAAGGACGGAAACATCACCGGAACTCCGGGTGACAATGACAAGAAATACCTCGGTGAAGGTATTCCCAACCTGACCTACGGTGTCACCGTCAACCTCGCATACAAGGGCTTCGACCTCGTAGTATTCGGTACAGGCGCTGCCGGCAACGAAATCTACAACCTCATGGTTTCAGCCGACCGTCCCAAGACCAATATGCTGGATACATATTGGAAGAATTCTTGGGGCAACCCCAACGTTGACAAGGCTACCGCCAAGTATCCCGATATGACACAGGTTTACAACAGCTGGCAGTTCTTCAGCTCAAGCGCCTGCGTATTCGACGGCTCTTACTTCAAGATCAAGCAGATCCAGCTCGGTTACACCCTGCCCAAGAGGCTTACCCAGAAAGTTTACATCAACGACCTGAGGTTCTTCGTTTCTCTGGACGACTACTTCACCTTCACGAAGTATCCCGGCGCTGACCCTGAGACTGCTTCATACAATAACTCTACTTCACGTGGCGTCGATTCCGGTTCTTATCCTACCACCAAGAAGATGGTGTTCGGTGTGAACCTGACATTCTAATCTTTAATACTGAATGAATATGAAAAAGATATTATACTCAGTTCTCGCCGTCGCCGTTGTTTTCTTCGCCGCATCTTGCGACGAGTCCCGTCTCGACATCCCGCAGAAAGGTGTGACGGCCTACGAGACTTTCTATCAGACTGATGCTGACGCCGAGGCCGCAATGACAGCGGCTTACGCCAGATTTGCCACCCGCGTTACCGGACAGGACGGCAGTTCAATCTACACGGATTACAAGGCCGCCCTCAACAACTGCGGTGATGATATGTATGCTGCTGGTTCAAACTTCGGTGACAACGACTTCATGGCCCAGCTCGACGAGTTCCGCCACGATTCAGGAAACCAGGTTGTAGACCACTTCTACAAAAACTTGTTCCAGGTGAACTACGCCTGCAACCTCGTAATCGACAACTTCAAGGACGGCCTGCCCGAAGGCGGCCACACAGCCACGACCAAGAGAGTGGTAGCTGAGGCCCGCGTCATGCGCGCTTACATCTACTTCCTTCTCACATCGTTTTGGAACACCCCTCCGTTCATCGACCATGTAATCACTGACGGACTTCCCTACAACTCTGACAAGGATCCTGACAACCCCATGTCACATGAGGATCTTTACAGATGGATTGTAGCCGAGTGCGAAGCTGCGGCAGGTGACCTTGACGAGCGCAAGAGCCCTACTGACATGGACGGTGCCGTTAAAATCACCAAGGGCTTTGCCTGGGCTCTCCAGGGCAAGACTCTCATCTTCCTGAAGGATTGGTCTGCCGCAAAGACAGCCCTCAAGAAGGTTATCGACTCCAATAAATACGCTCTTGTTCCCGGTGAAAGATTCTGGGAGAACTTCCACATCGAAGGCGACTGCAACGAGGAGAAGATATTCGAAAGCAACATCGAATATAACTCAGGCATCCACGCCTGGGGCGGTATGATCCAGCGTTCTACCTGGATGGAAGCCAATATCTGGAACTGGCGCAGCGACCACTTCGTTTCCGGCGCAGCTCCCCAGGCAGTTTATGTCGGCGGCGCTGACGGCTGGGGCGGACTCGGTGTTCCCCAGTGGTTCGGTGACGAGTTCTTCGAGAATGACGGCCACTCATACCGTTTCGACGCTACTCTCATGCACATCGACGACGCTGTTTACGGCATGGAATATTCTAAGCCTGAAATCCAGGCACTGTCCTACGAAGAGAGAAAGACGAGCGATCTTGTCGGCATCGCCGACGTTCAGGACGGCCTCTACGGCCAGTCTTTCTGGCTGCCTTTCAAGCAGCTGCTCCGCAAGACCGACACCGGTGCTTACGGCAACAACGTACGTCTGAACAACGGTGTGGTGATGCGTTACGCCGAGGTTCTCCTCCTCTATGCCGAGGCCTGCCTCCAGTCAAGCGACGACGCACAGGCTCTCTGGGCCATCAACGAAATCCAGAGACGCGCCGGCTCCAAGACCGTCAGCACGAGCGTTGACATGGACGTCCTCAAGAAAGAGAAATCTTACGAACTCTGGCTCGAGGGCAGCCGCTGGCTCGACCTCGTGCGCTGGGGCGACACCCAGAGGGTTCAGAAAGCCGCTCAGGATGTTCCGAAGCTCTTCGACAAGATTCATCGCGCACCCAAGGACGGCGAGACTCCCGTATGGGAGCACGGCACCGAAGCCAACAGCCGCTTCTACACCATCTCTACTCACCAGGCTATCGACAGGGGTGACAAGTGCGGCTTCGTACCGGGCAAGCACGAGTTCTTCCCCTATCCTACCAGTGTGATGGACAAGAACCCCAACCTCGTCCAGAACCCGAACTGGGATTAATGGTATAGCCAAAAAGCCACGTACCATATTTTATTAAGAGAGGGTTGCCGGAAACGGCAGCCCTCTTTTTTTATTATGATAATTAATTTGGTTTTTATAACTTAGTACAAGATTTACTTTACCTAAATAATACAAACTACAATTACAAACCTATGAGAAAAGCATTCCTAAAGAAAGCAACTCTCTGCTTGGCAGCTTTACTGGTGGGCTTCATGTCATATGCCCAAACAAGGCCGCTGAGCGGAAAAGTTGTTGACCAGAACGGAGAACCTGTAGCAGGCGCCTCCGTTATCGTAGCGGGACAGAGCAGTGTAGGAGCCGCAACCGGCATAGACGGTGCATACCGGCTCATGGTTCCCGCCCAGGCTGCAAGCATCACAGTCTCATGCATTGGTTATGTATCACAAACCGTTCCTATCAACGGACGCGCCGTCATCGACGTTACTCTCGCTGAGGACAATGAATTCCTCGAAGAGACAGTCGTCATCGGTTACGGCGTCCAGCGCAAGAGCGACCTTACCGGCGCCGTTGCATCTGTCCGTTCTGCCGAACTGCTGAACCGCTCCACTTCCGATGCGGCTGCAGCCCTCCAGGGCAAGGCGGCAGGCGTCCAGATCTTCAACGATTCCGGCGCCCCCGGTTCAGGCTCTTCAATCCGCGTCCGCGGTATTTCATCAAACTCGGGCTCAGGCCTCGGACCCCTCCTCATCGTCGACGGTTTGAAGGTGGACAACATCCACTACCTCGACCCTTCCATGATTGAATCCATGGAGGTCCTCAAGGATGCCGCCTCGGCAGCCATCTACGGCGCCCAGGCCGGTAACGGTGTAGTCCTCATCACGACGAAGAACGGTGCCCAGTCAAAAGACGGTACCATATTTTATAACTATAAGCTCGGTTTGAGCCAGCTCGGTCATCACGCCCAGGTCATGAACGCTCAGCAGTACATCGACTGGCAGCACACCGCCGGCCTGATGGGTACAGCTGAAGAACTTATCGCCACAGGCGTATGGGACGGCGTCACCGACACCAACTGGGCTGACGTCCTCTACGGAACAGGCGTCACCCACAACCACACAATCGGAGCTCAGGGCGGTAACGACCGCGGCTCTTATTTCCTCTCACTCAACTATGTGGACGAGAACGGTATGGCCCGTGGCGACAAAGACGTTTACAAACGTCTCACCGCTCAGATCAACGCCGACTACAAGGTAAAGAGCTGGTTCCAGGTAGGTACCAACACCTCCATCGAGCGTTACGAGCAGCAGGCTCTCGGCGAGCACTCCGAATATGCGGGCAGCAGCGCCGGCCTCCTCGGTACACTCATCATCGACCCCCTCACTCCCGTGTACTTCAAATCTTATGACGAACTGTCTTCAGGCATGCAACGCGCCGTTGACGCCGGCGTGCAGAAGGTGTACGGCCCCGCCGAGCATCCCGGCTGGTGGTACTCCACTTCCAAGATTCTCGAAGGTGACGGTATCAACCCCCTGATCTACCGCGACCGCAACGAGAAGAGGGAGCAGGGCTGGAACATCCGCGGCACCATGTTCGCCAACTTCACCCCCATCAAGGACCTCGTAATCACATCCCGCCTCGGCTACCGAATTCAGCAGAAATACAGCAGCAACTTCGAGGAGCCTTTCTATGTCAACGTCAAGGCTTATTCCACCACTTACAGCATCTCAGCCACATCTTCTCAAGACTATTATTACCAGTGGGAGAACTTCGCCAACTACAACCACAACTTCGGCAAGCACGCCGTGGGAGCCATGGCCGGTATGTCATATACCTTCTCTGACAGCCGCAGCGTAGGAGCTTCCCTCACCGGCGAAGACCCTCTGAAGGGTTATGCTGAGAACTTCCGCTACCTCACCCAGGACAACGGTTCCGGCACGAAGGGCATCAGCGGCGGCGCTCCCAGCAACTCGGCTCAGATTTCTTACTTCGGCCGTCTGACCTACAGCTACGACAACCGTTACAGCCTGCAGGCCAACTTCCGTGCAGATGCCTTCGACTCTTCGAAACTTTCTGAGAAGAACCGTTGGGGTTACTTCCCTTCAGTTTCTGCCGGTTGGACCATCAGCAACGAGTCGTTCTTCAAGGACAACGTCAGCCGAGACATCATCAGCTTCCTGAAAATCCGCGGGTCATGGGGTATCAACGGTAACATCTCCGTGCTGAGCGGTTATCCTTACTCGACCTCTATTTCATACAACAGCAAGAGCTACCAGTTCGGCGAGGACAACACCCTGACCCTCGGCTCACAGCCCGACGGCCTCGCAAATCCCGACCTGACCTGGGAGACTTCAGTCCAGACCGACATCGGTCTCGACCTGCGCATGTTCAACAACCGCCTCACCTTCGGCTTCGACTGGTTCAACAAGGACACCAAGGACCTCCTCGTGAGGATTTCACCTGTGGCTGAGGTAGGTATCTCATCTACCACCGTCAATGCAGGTTCAATCAACAACACCGGTTTGGAGTTCGAGCTCGGATGGCAGGACCACATCGGAGACTTCGGTTATTCAATCAACGCCAACCTCTCGACTCTTCAGAACAAGGTTACCTATCTTGAGCCTTCAGTAGGCCACATCACTGGTTCTGGCTTCGCCAACTACAAACTTGAGACCTACTTCCAGGAAGGATATCCTGTATGGTTCCTCCGTGGTTTCGAGTATGCAGGCATCGGCGAAAACGGCAAGGCCAACTACTATGCCGCCGACGGCAGCATCACCCAGTCTCCCGTGGACGCTGACCTGAAGTTCCTCGGCAGCACTCTCCCCGCCCTCACCTACGGCGTTACCGTAAGGTTGGACTGGAAGGGTCTCGACCTGACCGTCTTCGGAACAGGAGCGGGTGACTACTACCTCGTGCCCTGCGTTTACCGTACCCAGCACATGAACATCAACTCTCTGACCCACTTCTACGAGCAGGCCGGCAAGACCATCCCCACCATCGACAAGATCTGGGACCAGACAGACTTCTGGAGTTCTTCCGCTACAATGTTCGACGGTTCTTACTTCAAGATCAAACAGATACAGCTCGGCTACACCCTGCCCAAGAAGTGGACGAACAAGGTCATGATAGAAGGGCTGCGCTTCTACGCCTCTATGGATGACTGGTTCGTATTCACCGACTATCCCGGTTTCGATCCCGAGACTGCTTCTACAGGTTCTTCTACCGGCCGCGGCCTTGACAAGGGTTCTTACCCGAACGCCAAACGTCTTCTCTTCGGTGTAAACATTTCATTCTAAACCATGCAAGCTATGAAAAAGAATATACTATCGGCTATCATCTGTTCTGTTGCACTGCTCGGCCTGACTGCATGCAACCAGGACCTGCTGAACATACCGCAGAAAGGTGTCATCGCCTACGAAGACTTCTACCAGACCGACGACGACGCTCTGTCTGCCCTCACCACTGTGTATGACAGTTTCATAACAGTTGTGTCCAGCGGTAACAACGGCATCAACAACCCGTCCTTCAACGTTGTCATCAACGCTCCCGGCGACGAAATGTACTGGGGCGGAGGTAAGAAGAACGGAAGTAGCAGCGGCGGTCAGGATATGAACGAGTTCCGCAACACCTACGACAACACCATCCCTCACATCAAGTACGTCTACAAACAGATGTACACTCTCATCTATAAGTGCAACCTTGTAATCGACAACTTCTGGGGCGAGAACGGAGAACTCTGCGACAGCCAGACCAAGAAGCGCTGCGTGGCCGAGGCCCGCGTCGTACGTGCCTGGGCTCACTTCTTCCTCGCAAGCTACTGGGGCACTCCTCCGCTCGTAGATCATGTGCTCGCCGGCGATGCAAGGCCCACAAACTGCGACCATCAGGTGCTCATGGACTGGATTATCAGCGAATTCAAGGCAGCCCTGCCCGACCTTGAGGCACGCAAGGGTCCCAACGACAAACCCGGCGCATACAAGATTACCTCCGGCAACTGCCTCGCTTTCCTCGGCAAAGCTCAGGTGTTCAACAAGGACTGGGAGGGAGCAAAGAACAGCCTCAAGCAGGTGATTACTTCCGGCAACTACGCACTCGTTCCTCAGTCTGAGATAAAGGACCTCTTCCATGTGGCCGGCGACGGCAACTCAGAGAAGGTATTCGAGCTCAACTATGTTTACAACGAAGGCTTGGGCCGTACCGGTGGCAAATACCACTACCAGCGCAACAACGCCCTGTTCTTCCGTATGCTCAAGATCTATCCCGACATCCTCATCAAGGAAGAGGGCTGGGGCAACAACTGCGCTCCCACAAAACAGTTCGTAGATGCCATGATGGCTCATGAGCCCAACTCAGCCCGCCGCAAAGCTTGGTTCTCTACCTACGAAGAGATGCTGACAGAATACAGCTACACCAACTTCAAGGGCAAGAACTATGATGTCAAGAGCGACGGCACTCCCCTGACCAGGGAGGAGAAGCTGATGGACGCCAACCGCGGCCTCGACTTCAACAAGTACGACGAGCTCTACGCCAACTACGGCTACTTCTTCATGAAGTTCATGCCCTGGGCCTGCGATCTGATTCCGAACAGCTCTACCATCACCGAGGAGAACCGCACAGTGATGCGTTATCCCGAGGTGCTGCTGCTCTATGCAGAGGCCTGCGCCATGACCAACGACCCTGACGGCCTGCAATACCTCAACATGGTGGCTGAGCGTGCCGGTGCTCCGACCTACTCGGCCCTCACTCTGGACAATGTAAAGCAGGAGAAATGGTTCGAGCTGGCATGGGAAGGCACTCGCTTCCTCGACCTTGTACGTTGGGGCGACGCTCCCACGGCTCTCCATTTCAAGGCTAATGACCCGACTCCTTACCTCGACGACGAATTCTATGTCGACGGTTCGAATGGCAAAAAGAAGAGCGGCAAGCCTCACAAGGCCTGGGTTAAATGGGTGGATGACGGCTGGGCTGCTTCCGGCGGCGGATATGTTGTCGGCAAGCACGAGCTCTATCCTTTCCCCTTCGACGTTATCGAACTCAATCCCTGGGATCCTGAGACCGGCGTAGGCCTCAAGCAGAACCCTGGTTGGGATTAGTAATTAATTGAAACAAAAAAGGCCGCGTTTTTACGCGGCTTTTTTTGTGCGTGGTCCCAGTTGGGCTTGAACCAACGACCCCCTGATTATGAGTCAGGTGCTGCTAACCAACTGAGCTATGGGACCAAACTATGAAGTTAGACTTTGATTTCTACATCGACACCGCTGGGGAGCTCGAGCTTCATCAGAGCATCAACAGTTTTGGGAGTTGAGCTATAGATATCGAGCAGGCGGCGGTAAGAATCAAGTTCAAACTGTTCGCGGGCTTTCTTGTTGACGAAAGTCGAACGGTTGACAGTAAAGATCTTCTTGTCTGTAGGCAGAGGAATAGGTCCGCTGACCACAGCGCCGGTAGCCTTTACAGTCTTCACGATCTTGTCGGCTGACTTGTCAACCAGCGCGTGATCGTAAGATTTCAATTTAATTCTGATTTTCTGACTCATTATTACTATTACTTATTTGATTATTCATCATCACTGCGTTTTCTGCCAAAGCCGAACATGCGCCCCTGCTTTTCGATGATTTCCTTGGCGAGAGCGGCAGGAACTTCGTCATAGTGACTGAACTCCATACTGCTGGTCGCACGGCCGGAAGTCAGGGTGCGCAGCACGGTCACATATCCGAACTGCTCTGCAAGCGGCACCTTTGCCTTGACTATACGCACGTTGTTCTTGGAATCCATGTCGGTAATCTGGCCGCGGCGGCGGTTAAGGTCTCCGACCACATCTCCGAGATATTCTTCGGGAGTCACGACTTCCAAAGACATCACGGGCTCCATGAGCACCGGATTGCATTTGCTCATTGCATGACGGAATGCCATGCGGGCGCAAATCTCGAATGACATGGTGTCGGAATCCACCGGATGGAAAGAGCCGTCGAGCAGACGGACCTTCATCGAAGTGACCTTGTAACCGGCCAGCACGCCGTTGACCATAGCCGACTGGAATCCTTTTTCGACAGAAGGGATGTATTCGCGCGGAACATTGCCGTTCTTGACTTCGTCAATGAACTGCAGGCCGCTGACCCCTTCGTCGGCAGGTGAAAGCTCGACAACGATGTCCGCAAATTTGCCGTGGCCGCCGGTCTGCTTCCTGAACACCTCGCGGTGCTCGCAGCTGGCGGTGATGGCCTCCCGGTACTGAACCTGAGGCGCACCCTGGTTGATTTCAACCCCGAATTCGCGGCGCAGACGGTCAACGATGATGTCAAGGTGAAGCTCACCCATGCCGCTGATGATGGTCTGGCCGGTTTCCTGATCGCTTTCCACGGTAAATGTCGGATCTTCTTCTGAGAGCTTGCCAAGCGCAAGTCCCAGTTTGTCGAGGTCGTTCTGTGTCTTGGGTTCCACCGCCAGCCCTATGACGGGTGCGGGGAAGGTGATGGACTCGAGAACGACGGGATTATTTTCAAAGCAGATTGAATCACCGGTACGCAGTTCCTTGAACCCTACGGCGGCGCAAATGTCGCCGGCCTCGACGAAGTCGATGGGGTTCTGCTTGTTGGAATGCATCTGGTACAATCTGGCGATACGTTCCTTTTTTCCGGAGCGGCAGTTCAATACTGCGGAACCTGCGTCCAGATGGCCGGAATAGACCCTCATGAAGGCCAGACGGCCTACATAGGGGTCAGTGGCGATCTTGAACACGAGAGCGCAGAACGGCTCGGAAGCCGAGGGCTTGCGCTCTACCTTCTTGCCGAAGCGCAGGTCGAAACCTTCCACCGGACCGATGTCAATCGGGCTGGGGAGGTAACGGACCACTGCGTCAAGAAGGAACTGGGTTCCTTTGTTCTTGATGGAAGAGCCGCAGCAGGTAGGCACAACTGCCATGCTGATGGTGGCCTTCCTCAAGGTATCGACGATTTCGCTTTCGCTGATGGAGTCAGGGTCGTTGAAGAACTTCTCGAGAATCTCGTCGTTGAATTCGGCGATTTCCTCAATCAGTTTGCCTCTCCATTCCTGAGCTTCCTGCAGCATGTCGTCCGGAACCTCCTTGATCTCATAGTTTACAAGGTCATCACTGTCGTTGTAGTAAATGGCCTTCATTGCAATGAGGTCAACAATTCCCACGAAATTCTCCTCTGTACCGATGGGGAGGGAGATGGGAACTGCGCGGGCTCCGAGCTTTTTGTGGATTTCATCGATGACGGCAAGGAAATCTGCACCGGTACGGTCCATCTTGTTGACATAAGCCAGCCTCGGGACGCGGTACTTGTCGGCCTGGCGCCACACCGTCTCACTCTGGGGCTGTACGCGGCCCACGGCGCAGAATGTCGCTATCGCACCGTCCAGCACCCTGAGCGAGCGTTCCACCTCGACAGTGAAATCGACGTGGCCCGGAGTGTCTATCAGGTTGATCTGATAGTTCTCGCCGTTATAGTGCCAGAAAGCGGTGGTGGCGGCAGAGGTGATAGTGATACCCCTCTCCTGCTCCTGAACCATCCAGTCCATAGTGGCGGCACCGTCATGAACCTCGCCGATTTTGTGAGTCTTCCCCGTATAATAGAGGATGCGCTCGCTCGTCGTGGTCTTGCCGGCGTCGATATGAGCCATGATGCCGATGTTTCTGGTGTATGTCAGGTCTCTTGCCATCTAACAGTAGAGAATAATGACTGCTTTAGAAGCGGAAATGGGCGAAGGCCTTGTTGGCCTCGGCCATCTTGTGCATGTCTTCTTTTCTCTTGAATGCGGCACCTTCGTTATTGTAGGCCGCGATTATTTCAGCACACAACTTTTCTGCCATGGAATGGCCGGAACGTTTACGGGCGTAGAGTATCATGTTCTTCATACTGAGCGAGACTTTGCGTTCCGGTCTAACCTCTGTCGGCACCTGGAAGTTCGCACCACCCACGCGGCGGCTTTTCACCTCGACCTGCGGCGTGATGTTTACAAGAGCTTTTCTCCAGACGTCGATAGGAGCCTTTTCAGAATCTTTCATCTTCTCGCCTACCATATCAATGGCATCGTAAAAAATAGAATACGCGATACTCTTCTTCCCCTGCAGCATAAGATTGTTCACAAAACGTGTAACATTCACGTCGTGATACTTGGGATCAGGAAGTAGAATCCTCTTTTTAGGCTTCGTTTTTCTCATTTCTTCAATTAATTAACTGTTGACAAAATTACTTCTTAGCTTTCTTCGGGCGTTTTGCGCCATAGAGTGAACGACTCTGGGTACGTCCATCTACGCCGGCTGTGTCCAAAGCTCCCCTAAGGATGTGGTAACGTACGCCGGGAAGGTCTTTCACACGACCGCCGCGAACCAGCACGATGCTGTGTTCCTGGAGGTTGTGGCCTTCTCCCGGGATGTATGCATTGACCTCTTTCTGGTTGGTGAGACGTACACGGGCAACCTTCCTCATAGCTGAATTCGGCTTTTTGGGAGTGGTTGTGTACACACGTACGCAGACACCGCGCCTCTGAGGGCATGCATCGAGCGCGCGAGATTTGCTCTTGACTTCAATAACCTCGCGACCTTTGCGAACTAATTGTTGAATAGTAGGCATAAATAGTTGTTGTTCTTGTATTTATGTTTTAATCCCGCTTT
>Ga0310696_10009743_pt1 | contig 11084 bp, 10 predicted proteins | sample AusTroGonzalo_MG_4_FD_203885 | JGI IMG/M metagenome (GOLD analysis project Ga0310696, IMG submission 203885) | Bovine rumen microbial communities from tropical cattle in Woodstock, Queensland, Australia - Gonzalo_02 (v2) (version 2) | ecosystem: Host-associated > Mammals > Digestive system >...
CCCGCAACAAGGCGACGGCTCGCACGTGGAGAAGGTAGTCGTCAAAGTCCCCGTATAAATAGCGGCAGCGGATAAGGGCGCATCTGCTGTGTTCCAACTCAAAATCCCACAGTTACGTACGAATAAGTACGCGCCTTCACCCCACAATATCTGACAATATTGCGGGGACCCCAATGGCGCGCCCGCGCCTGTGGGATTTTTTCGTATCGGGGTCCCCGAGAAATAGCGTATTTCTTGGGGTGACTTTGCCTTGCATCTGCAACCCTTCTCCGCTGCCTTAATTCTTCGTACGGTACACGCCTATGGGGTTTTTTCGTTGCGCCTTGCATCTGCAACCCTTCTTCGCTGCCTTTTTTAGTGCCATATGCCTGCCACGCTCGCTCTAGGCGCTACGCGCAGTTTTTTGATGAATGATAAGCAAGAGACGTTTCGCTTCGCTCCACTCTAGGCGCTACGCGCAGTTTTTTGACGAATGACGAGCATTCGTCAAAAAACTTGTTTTCTTCGCATTTTCAGGACAAATCGGCTTTTTTCATTTGCCGGTGTTTTCGTTTGTTTCGCGTATGACGTCGAAGTCGGTTTTGTCGTTTCCTATATTTTACTTGCAAAAAGCCGCTTCGGTATAGTATAGTTAGATATAGACTTTTTTCGCGCGCCTACCACAAGCGCGCGCATAAGAGAAAGGAGGAAACATGAGATCCGGCAGAGGAAAGTGTCCCCAATGTAAAGAAACGATCGTCGTGGACTTGGACGCGGAAGAGATCCGTTGCCCATTCTGCAACGCTCTCCTGAAGAAGAGCGCGAAGTCTCCCGCCGAAGTTCGTGCCGAGCAGGAACGTGAGAAGGCGGAGAAAGAGGCAGTCGCGGCAGCCGCTGCGGCGGATATTGCCGTTGCGGAAGAGCCCGTCCCCGACGCCACCGAGCCCGCTCCCGTTGCAGAAGAGCCCGCTCCCGTTGCCGAGGATACCGCCGTCGGCGAATCCGTGTCCGAGCCCGAGGCTATTGCCGAAGAGCCTGCTGCGGAGGAGCCCGTCGACGAGATCGGCATCAGCGACGAAGAGCTCGCGATGATGGACGAGACTCCCGCGAAAGAGATCGCGGAAACGCCCGCCGCCGAAACAGAAGCGCCCGCCGAAGAGGTCGTCGATGAGATCGGCATCTCGGACGAGGAACTCGCGATGATGGACGAAGCGCCCGCCCCCGCGACGGAAACTGCGGAAGAGAGCGAGCCGGAAGAAATCCCCGTCGAAGGTGCCTTTACGGACGAAGCGCCTGCCGCCGCTCCCGCAGCGGAGGAGGACGAGCCGCTCGTGTTCGGTTCGATCGGCGCTGACGCGGACGATGCGACGCCCGAAGAGGCGGACGCCGCGCGCATAGCCGCCGAGGAGAATGAAGCGGACATTCCCGAAGAGGACGCCGCTCCCGTCAACAACAATATTTCCCTCGAGGACGACGTGGATCCCGCGCTCTTGGACGACGATTTGTCCGCCATCGCGGACGCCGCGGATGAGACTCCCGCAGAGACGCCTGCTCCCGCAGAGGAGCCCGCGTCTGCCCCTGCGAGTGAGCCCGCGCCCGATTTCGATCCCGCGTTTGACGTTGCGAGCGATCCCGCTTTCGACAGCGTTGCAGAGCCTGTCGCAGAGCCCGCGGAGACGCCCGCCCCCATAGAGGAGCCTGCCGCAGAAACCGCTCCCGAAGAGATTCCCGAAGAGATTCCTGCGGAAACCCCTGCGGAAGTCGCCGAGGAAACGCCCGCGGAAGAGGCGGTGCAGGATCTCGGTTATACCGACGAGGATATGGCGTTTGCCGCGTCCCTGTCCGAACCGAGCAATCGGAGCGGCAAGGTCGGTTTCGTTCCTGTCGGAAACATCGATAACAGAGATAATAAAAAAGAAAAAACGAAGCAGAAGCCCAAAGAGAAAAAGGCTGCTTCGGAAGGAGAAAAACCAATGAAGGGTTCTTCTGTCTATAAGAAGCCTATCGCCGTCCTTATGCTGATCCTCTCGATCTTGGCGGCGGCAGTTTGGTTCTTGTATTACAAAGCGTCGGTGCTCCTGTTGATCCCGGCGGATGTGGCTTCCGTTCTCGCGAAGCTTCCCGTAGTTGAGTCGAGTTACGTGGTCGCGGCGTTTGCCGGATTGATCGCACTCGTCTCCTTGCTCGGATTGACGGGCAAGAAGGGTAGTATCGGATTCCTGTTCGTCCTGCTTGCCGACGTCGTATTTGCGTTGGTGACGCTGTTCGGCACGACCCCGATTGTCGAGGTCGAGGCGATCCAAAAGATCGTGATCGATTACGGCAAATACGCGGTTTACGCGATCTACGGTTTGATGTTCCTTGCGGCGATCTTCTTCGCGATCTCGTTCGGCAGGGGCAGAAACGAATACGACTTTTCCGTCGGCGGCGCGATCCTGCCCATTCTCTATATGGCGGTGGTTGTGGTCGGCTACATCGTTTTGATCCTGATGCCCAAGTTCTCCGAAGGATTCGTCTTCTCTGCGGATATGGAGCGTTATGCGATCCTCGGCGCGATCGGCGTGGCGCTTTTAATGACCATCGTCGGCGTGCACAACGCCTCGACGTCCCGTGCGGTGAACGGTTGGTTCGTCTTCGCGACGCTCCTTTCGCTCGCGCTGATCAACTTCGTACCCATCGTCGTCGAGAAGTTCCTGACGTCCGGCGAGACTGCGGAAGAGGCGGCGGTGGCGATGTACACCTATCCGGAGATCCCTTATTTCCTGACCCCGATCATCGCGATCTTCGGCGTGGCGGGATTCGCGGCGGCGGATCTGAGGAACTGAAATGGCAGACGCACAGAAACGCGATAACGAATTCATCACGACCTATCGCGCGCTCATCAAGCGCGAGGGTGCGGACAAGTTGCTCGACTATCTGATGAATAAGTCGGACTTCTTCACGGCGCCCGCTTCTTCTAAGTTCCATAACGACTTCGAGGGCGGACTCCTATCCCACAGTCTGAACGTCTATTATCGTCTGGTCAAACTCCTCGAAGGGGAGTACGGCGAGGGTTGGCGCGAGGTCTTTTCACCCGAATCGGTCGCGATCGTCGGACTTTTGCACGACGTGTGCAAAATCAATTACTACACGGTGGACTATCGTAACGTGAAGAATAAGGACACCGGCGCATGGGAGAAGGTGCCTTTCTACAAGGTCGAAGACACGCTCCCCTACGGACACGGCGAGAAATCGGTCTATATCATCGGCGGCTTTATGCGCTTGACGCGCGAAGAGGCGATGGCGATCAACTGGCATATGGGCGGCTTCGACGACCGCGCGCGCGGCGGCAGTTTTACCGTCAGCACGGCGTTCCGTGATTATCCGCTCGCCGTCTTGACGCACACGGCGGATTTCCTCGCGACGTATTTGGACGAAAAGAAGGACGAAACTGCGGAATGATCGTACTGAAAGGCAACAATGCCGAACGCGAGACAACAAGGAAAAAGTATCGGATCATCGACGCGCATTGTCACATCTATCCCGCGAAGATCGCGGCGAAAGCGGTGACGGCGATCGGCGACTTTTACGACATCAAGATGGCAGAGGACGGCACCTCCGACTCCTTGATCCGCGAAGGATCGGCGATCGGGGTGGAGCGGTACGTCGTCCACAGCACCGCGACCACCGTGCACCAGGTGGCGCGCATCAACGACTATATCTACGGCGAGATGACGGCGCATCCCGAGTTCATCGGCTTTATGACGTTGCACAACGAGATGGAAGACGCCGCGATCGAAGAAGCGGTGGACCTCGCGATTTCGCGCGGAATGAAGGGCGTTAAGTTGCACCCCGATTTCCAGAAGTTCAATATCGACGACGCGGAGAACCTCTATCGCGTGACGGCGGGGCGGTTGCCCGTGTTGCTGCATATGGGGGACAAGAGATACGACTATTCTTCGCCGGCTCGCCTCGCGCGTATGGCGGAGAAATATCCCGAACAGATCTTTATCGGCGCGCACTTCGGTGGGTATTCCGAGTGGGATAAGGTGGAGTGCCTGAAGGATCTGCCCAACATCTATTTCGACACGTCGTCCTCGCTATGGTTCCTCGATCCCGCCCGTGCGGCGGATCTGATCCATCGTTTCGGACCGCACAGATATTTCTTCGGCACCGATTTCCCGATGTGGAGGGCGAACGAAGAACTCGACAGATTCCTCGCTCTCGATCTGACGGAAGAGGAGCGGGAAGACATCCTCTATAACAACGCCGCGAAACTTCTTCTCGGCGAATAAGAATACACCCGTCCTCGAACGGGAAAAACAGAAGGTAGGACTATGATCGATTTACAACTTATCAGAAAAGACAGTCAGGCAGTGGCGGCGGCTCTCGCGAAGAAGGGGGCGATCGTCTCCTTCGACGAGCTCCTCGATTGGGACAAGGAGCGTCGCGCATTGATCGCCGAGGTGGAGACGCTGAAGGCGAGACGCAATAAGGTCAGCGGCGAGATCCCCCTCTATAAAAAGCAGGGCAAGGACACGACCGAGATCTTTAAAGAGATGCGCGAGATCGGTGACAAGATCTCCGCTTCCGACGCACGGATCGCCGAGGTGGAAGGCAAGATGAACGACTTCCTCGCGCGCCTTCCGAACCTTCCCGACGACGACGTCGTTGCGGGTGAAAAGGAGAACAATCAGGTCGTGCGTATCGAGGGCGAGAAACCCGTCTTCGATTTCGAGCCGCAGAATCACGTGGATCTCTGCACCAAGCTCGGCCTTATCGACTACGAGCGCGGCGTGAAACTCGGCGGCGGCGGCTACTGGATCTATCGCAATATGGGCGCCCGCCTCGAATGGGCGATCCTTAACTACTTCGTGAACGAGCATCTCGCGGACGGCTACGAGTTTATCCTCCCGCCGCATCAACTGAACTATGCCTGCGGCTTCGGCGCGGGACAATTCCCGAAGTTTGAGGACGAGGTCTATTGGCTCGAGGGCGAGGAACACAAGAAAGGGCACTTTATGCTCCCGACCGCGGAGACCGCCTTGGTCAATATGTACGCGGGCGAGATCATCGACGGGGCGAAACTCCCGATGAAGTTCTTCGCTTATACGCCTTGCTACCGCAAGGAAGCGGGCAGTTACCGTTCCGAGGAGCGCGGCATGATCCGCGGTCACCAGTTCAACAAGGTCGAGATGGTCATTTACGCCGCGCAGGATAAGAGCAAAGAGGCGTTCGAGGAGCTCGTGAATAAGGCGGCGAACCTCGTCAAAAAGCTCGGCTTGCACTTCCGCGTCAGCAAGCTCGCGGCGGGCGATTGCAGCGCGTCGATGGCGCGTACCTATGACATCGAGGTCTGGATCCCGAGCATGGGCATCTACAAGGAAGTCAGCTCGGTCTCCAATGCGAACGATTATCAGGCGAGGAGAAACGGCACCCGCTACAAGGATCCGCAGACCGGCAAAAATCTCTTCGTGCATACGCTGAACGGCAGCGGTCTCGCGACCAGCCGCCTGATCCCCGCGATCGTCGAGCAATTCCAAAATGCGGACGGCAGCGTGCGCGTCCCCGACGTGCTCGTTCCCTATCTCGGCGTGGACGTCATAAAATAGGAGAAACCGATATGAGCATCATGTTCGATGAGATAAAGACCGAACCCGAGGTGATCCTCGCCGCAATCCGCGCCAACGAAAAGAAGGTCGCGGAGATCGCCGCAGAGGTCAAAAAACGCAAGATCAAGAATATCACGATCATCGGGCGCGGCACCAGCGACAACGCGGGTCTTTGCTTTAAGTATTTCGCGGAGATCCTCGCGGGGATCCCGTCGGGAACGGCGCATCCGTCCGTCACGACGATGTACGGCGCGAACGTCGACTACTCCGATCACCTGTTCGTCGCGATCTCGCAGAGCGGCAGGAGCATCGACACCCTCGCGGTCCTTTCGCAGGCGAAGAAGCAGGGCGCGCTGACCGTTGCGATCACGAACGACATCGACTCTCCTCTTGCGCACGCGGGAAAATATCACCTCGATCTCAGCGCGGGCGAAGAACGCAGTATCGCGAGCGCGAAGAGCTACATCGCGGAACTGACCGTTCTGTATATGCTCGCGATCGCTCTCTCGGACAAGCCGCTGATGGACGTCGTCTACAACTTTCCGAAGGTGGTGGAAGAGGCGATCGAGCTTCAGCCCGTCATCGAAGAGGCGGCGGAGCAGGTCAAAGATCTCAATAACTTTATCATCTTGTCGCGCGGCGTCATGCAGGGCGTCGGCAAGGAGCTGATGCTGAAACTCAACGAATGCGCCTACACCTTTGCGCAGTTCTACGGCACGAACGACTTTATGCACGGGCCCTTTGCCCTTGTGGAAGAGGGGATCAACGTGATCATTCTCGCGCCCGACGGCGAATGTTCAGAGAACTTCCGCGACATCGCGACGAGGCTACAGATCCTGAATGCGAACGTGCTTACGTTCAGCGACAATCAGGAGATCCTGAATCTCGCCACCTACGGCGTGAAAATGCCGACGGCGGACAAAATGTCCTGTACCCTCTCATATTCGGTGGCGATGCACCTCTTCACGATCGCCCTCGCGAAGCAGAAAGGGCTCAACCCCGACGCTCCGCGTAACTTAAAGAAAGTCACGATCACGAAATAATGGAAGGAACGGAAAGGTTCAAGGCAGGCGCGGGAAAACTTCTCGCGCTTTTCAGAAAGGCGATGCAGAGCGAGGCGTGGATGGCGGGGGAGACCCTTGTCGCCGCGCTCTTCTTCCTCTTCGGAGCGGAGGTTGCGGGCGTCGTCTTTTTCGTTTATCTGATTTCGATCAAGATGATCCTTTCCGACGATTCCCTCTCGGGCTTTTTGCCTTTTCTGTTGATCGGATTGATCGTCCTTCGCCTGTACGACAGTTTCGACCGTTTTATGGCGCTGAAGTGGGTGATGGGCGTGCCTGCCGTGATCGGACTTTTATTCCACTTTATCTTCTACCGTAAAAGGTTGCATAAGGGCGGTTTGACCAAGGGATACTTTGCGGTCGCGGTCGCGCTTGCCCTCGGCGGTCTGTTCTCGTTGCCGATCGAGCACTATCTGTCGGGCACCTCGCTTTACTACACGTATGGACTCGGCTTCGGATTGCTCTTTTTGTATTCGCTCCTCGTCAAGGGGATCAACCCGCACGGCGAATACGACCTTAAGGACTATATTGCCAAGACCGCGTTTTACGTCGGCTTGCTCGCTGTTTTCATCATTGCGGTGCAGTATCTCGGCAACCTGTCCGAGATCCGAGAGGGCGGTTGGGAGTTCTCGGAGAGACATCTGTCGTCGATCAGCAATAACCTGTCCACGACGGTGCTCCTGACGATGCCTTTCCTCTTCTATCTGTCTCGCAAGGGCGGGGCGCGCGGCGCGGTCAGCTTCCTCGTCGGCGTCTTGGAAGGAGTTGCGTCGGTGCTTTCTCTGTCCAGAGGCGGCATGATCTTCGCTGCCGCGATGTGCGTTTTCCTCGTAGGCTATACGTTGTGGACGGACAAGGCGAGGCGGCTCAGAAATGCGATCCTTCTCGCCGCAGTCGTCGCGATCTCGCTCACGATCCTCCTTCTTTTCCGCGATACCTTCGCGGTCCTGTACGGCGAGGGGATCAAGGATTCCGGCACGACGGTCAAAGTGATCTTTTTCGGGTTGGCATTCGGTACGGTCGCCGCGACGGCGTACGGCTTCTGCCTGTTCAAGATGCAGGACAAGAGGAAGCGTCGCGCGCACCTCGCGATTCTCTCGTCGCTTTTCTTGGTCGGGCTCGCCTTTTTCATCGTGAAGTTTGACAGCCTCAAGCCGTTGCTCGTCAAGGCGGACTACTACCGCGGCAATATGATGATCGTCGCGATGAAAAATTTCAGGATCTATCCGATCTTCGGCACCGGTATGGGCTACCGCGGGTTACGCTCGATCTACCAAAATAAAGAGGGCATGTTCGGGTGCTACCATTGTCTGCCCGTGCAAGTGGTCGGTTCGATGGGGCTTTTCGGAGTCGCGGCGTATCTCTTTATGTTCAAGGAGCGTCTTTCCGTCCTGTCGAAGGGGCGCAACGCGGAGTTTTCCGCCACGGTATTCTTCTCGTATTTGGGATTGTTGTGGATCAGTTTGGTGAACCCCGGCATTTTTTGTCCCGTCGTGTACGGATTACAACTCGCGATCTACTTCATCGCGGCGGAAAGAGAGGACGAAAATACCGATATTTCGGAAAAATAGGGTATTGACAAAAACGCGGATAGTATTGTATCATATACATAGTCCCCTATATCGGAGGTTAGTATGAATAAGAGTGATGTGATCAAGGTTATTTCGGATAAGACCAATATTACCGAGGCGGATTGCCGCCGCGTGTCCGAAGCGTTTATCGAGACGATCGCCGAGGCGTTGAAGGGCGGTGACACCGTTACCTTTGCCGGCTTCGGTCACTTCCGCGCGAAGCAGCGCGCGCCCAAAGAGGGCTTGCACCCGAAGACGGGCGAAAGGATCAATATCGACGGCAGATGCGTACCCACCTTTAAGGCGAGCAAGACGTTTGTCGCGGTGATGAATAAGAAGTAAGCGAAAAGCAAAAAAACAGGGCGCACGGCTGCTTTATTGGAGCCGTGCGCTTTTTTTGCGGTGGCGGATAATGCGGCATATACTTTGCTACCGCGTCGCTCGGAGGCGGTTACGTACGAGGAGTACGCGCCCGCCACACTCGCTTGCGGAGCACTCGTCTCTACCGCATTCTCCGCCACCTTGGCTTGATCGATTAAGCATAAGGAACTCTTTTTTTGTCTGCGTCGCGGCGAAATCACGTACAAGGAGTACGCTCATTCGTCGCTCCTTGCCGAGCCTTGCATCTGCAACCCTTCTCCGCCACCTTGTTTGACAAATAGACGTGAAAGGTTATTCGCATCGGAGGCGGTTACGTACGAGGAGTACGCGCCCGCCACACTCGCTTGCATCGGTAGCGAAGTATATGCGGCATTCTACGCTGCCGATTAAAGGTCGTCTGCGTCTTGCTCGGGTTTCGCGTCGCGATCTCCGTCCATCGGCGTGCCGGTATAAGAGCCGCAGTCGTCGAAGCGGCTCTTCATCTTACAAAACGCCTGTTTCGCTTTTTTGGCGAGCTTTTTCAGAAAGCGCATCATCCCTTCACCTCGCGTCTGTCTTGCCTCGGGAAGGATTCGTCCACGCGACCCTTGCGGCGAATGATGAAGTAGATCAGCCATGCTCCTGCGATCCCGACGAGGATATAGACGATGCGCCCCGCGATCTCGCTACCCATCGTGAGCCAAGTCACGAGGTTGAATCCGAAGATGCCGATCAGGAGCCAGTTCAGCGCTCCGACGATGGTGATGATAAGTGCGATAAGTGTGATCATAGTTTCTCCTTTGAGCCTGTCGCTCGGAAGGTAGAATGTGCAAGACGCACGAATCGTATGCAACGGACAGCGGATTGAGGCAAACAAGCTTGCGAACGAGCGGGAAATATGTTAAAATAGCAATATCTACTATAAGGAATCGAGGAATATGGACAGATTCGGCGTATATGCTTATTGCGGATTCGATCTCCCCGCGGACGAGCGGTTTCAGCGGGTGAAGGAGGCGGGCTTCACGAAGGTCGGCGTTTGGTGCCATACGGACTTCAATACCAATAGCGGCATTTCGGAATACGAACAGTTCAAGTTCGTGAAGGAGCAGGGTTTATCGGTTTCCTATGCGCACGCGCCCATCGGACAGAGCGCATACCTCTCCAATAAGTATTACGGGGCGAAAGAGGCAGTCAAGACGCACAAGGTGTACGTGAAGAGCGCCGCCGAGCAGGGGGTAAAGATCGTCGTGATGCACCTTCCCGAAGTCACGCCCGTCGTGATCGATCACATCGGGGAGATCGTCGAGTTCGCGAGCGGTATCGGCGTAAAGGTCGCGGTGGAGAACTTGACGGGCAAGACGCCTTTCGACGAGTTGTTTCGCGAGGTAAAGGACGTTGGGTTCTGCTATGACACCTGTCATGCGCTGATGTTCGGCGATAAGGACGGTGAAATGGCTACGCGCTATATGGATCGACTCGTCACGACGCACCTGTCGGACGGCGACGGCAAGAGCGACTGTCATTATATGATCGGAGACGGCGTTTACGACTTCGCCGCGCTCGCGAAAAGGCTCCGCGAAGGGGGTTATCAAGGCGATTTTGTTTTGGAAGCGTTTCGTTCAGCGGAATATGCGGATATTTCCGACTTTTTACGTGTCGGGAGAGAGCGTTTGGAAGCGATTTTCAGCTGATTTGACCTTAAAAAGGTTACTTTTACGAAATTGCCCTAAAAATCTTGCTTTTTGTTATTGAAAAGAGGTGACCGTTGTGCTATAATGACAATGGTCGCTTTTCTTTTCGGCGGCGTAGGAGAAGTATGGCAGATATCGATTATCCCGCATTTCTGTTCCACGAGGGCACGAACTACGAGTGTTATAGGCTTTTTTGTCCCGCTTCCACCGTCAAAGGGAAAGAGAAAGGATATCGGTTTCGCGTTTGGGCGCCGAATGCGCTCGCCGCGTCGGTCGTCGGCGATTTCAACGACTGGGATGCGGCAGCCGATCCGATGGCCAAGGGCAAGGGCGGTTTCTTTGAGGCGTTCCTGACCACGCCGAAGGTCTATGATAAGTACAAGTTTGCGATCACGCAGGCGGACGGCACGACGGTGCTGAAAGCCGACCCCTTCGCCTTGCACGCCGAGACCGCGCCGGGCAACGCCTCCAAGATCTATAAGTCTCGCTACAAATGGCGGGACGACGAGTATATGGCGCGCCGCGAGCGCTTTGTCCCGTACGACGCGCCCATCAACATCTATGAGGTGCACCTCGGGTCCTGGCGCCGCCACGACGACGGCAACGTTTACAGTTATCTCGATCTCGCGGAGTCCCTGGTGCCTTACGTCCGAGATATGGGCTATACGCACGTCGAGTTTATGCCCGTGGCGGAGTACCCCTACGAAGGCAGTTTGGGCTATCAGGTGACGGGGTTCTTCGCTCCCACGTCACGCTACGGCACGCCGGACGACTTCATGGCGCTGATCGACGCCTTTCATCGGGAGGGCATCGGCGTGATCGTCGATTGGG
>Ga0310696_10009744_pt1 | contig 11083 bp, 11 predicted proteins | sample AusTroGonzalo_MG_4_FD_203885 | JGI IMG/M metagenome (GOLD analysis project Ga0310696, IMG submission 203885) | Bovine rumen microbial communities from tropical cattle in Woodstock, Queensland, Australia - Gonzalo_02 (v2) (version 2) | ecosystem: Host-associated > Mammals > Digestive system >...
TCCCAATTTCCATTTGCCAAGGAAAGGGCTTGGTCTTCACCCATACAGAGAACAACCTTGTCATCACCAAGGATGTCAAGGCCAAGTTCCTTAAGCGCCCAGAAAGTGCGTTTATTCTGAATATGCACTTCGGTAGGGTACTTATCAGACGCAAATGCCGCCATAGCCATTCTGAGACGGGTTTCCGCATCCGTCGTATATTTCTTTTCATCAGTGTCGCTAACGAAAATTATGAATCGGTCTTCAGGATTAACAAAGGTCTCGCGAATCATCTTTACAATAGCAACATGAGCTCTAGTAGGAGGATCAAAAGCTCCGCCGAATACGAAGGTGCGTTTAGCCATTAACCCCTCCAGACGCGAAGCTTGCGATGTTCTGCAATATGTTCAGCAACGTACTGGCGGATAGCTTCCGGATTGTCCTTGAGATACCTGAGTTCGCTAAGCGGCTTGTACTTGAATGCTTGCTTGATTAAGTTAACTTGATTGGCGTTAGTGCAATGGCACTTACCTGCCGTGTCCGAGAGCTTAACAACATCGATACCATTTGCCCTCCAAAGCTTCATCACCATATTCAGCGGATTGCCGCCGACATTGTTGGTGAGGAAAGTACCTTGGCCGATTGCAACCATAATCTTATCCCAGAAGGCGTTAACGATATCGACGACATCGTCATCCTTCAGGCTGTCAGACCAACATCCGGTCTTCTTAAGCGGGTCAATGGCCATCTGCTTGTACATTTCAATGATGATCTGGCCCCAGAGGAACGGATCATCCGAGTCATGGCGCAAGCCAGAAGCAATGAGAGCGTGAAGCTTATCAAAGTCACGGAGGAACGCGTCGAGACCAAATGTGTCAGTAAGGAAGATACCCTGATCGCCACGGAATTCCTTTTCCCACAATTCGAAGACAAAGCGCTGTGCTTCTGCCGGATTAAGGCGGCTAATAGCCTGAGCGAGCATAGGCATTTGGTGAGCCCAAGTACCGAAGACCTTGATGCCGTGCTTCATAGCAAAGTACACGTTCGAGGTTCCCACGAACGCCTTGCAGTTTGCAATGAGGAAACGGATGACAACATCTTGCCAGTCATGGCTATAACGACGACGGGTACCGAAGTCCGTCAACGTAAACTTCTTGCCTTCGTCAATCAGCTTATTATACTTGCCAACGGCAGTTTTGAGGTTCTGCATACCAAGGCCTTCAGGATCAGCATCTTCTTGGGTGCTCATCCAAAGCTCTTGGACAATCGGCATGACAAGAGTTTCAAACCATTGGGTCTTTTCTTCTGCGCCATCGGTCCAGATACCAAGTACATCCCCGTCGCGGGCAACTTGAATAGTCTTGCGCTTAAGGCGCAAATCTTGCAGCCATTCAATATAGTCATCGGAGAGATATTTCAAGTCCGAGAGGAAGTTCAATTCATCGTCGCCATGACGAAGTTCACAAAGATGGTCAATCTGGTAATCGACTTCATCCTTGAGATACGCCGTCTTGACGTTCGTAGAACGAATAGTGAGCTTCCAATTCGAGCGTTCATTCGGAAGTCGGTGATGGATCACCTGACCCATATTATACTTATACAGGTCGGTGTCCGTGAGGTGGTTTATAATCCACTTGTAGTGTGCCATTTTTACTCCTTATTCGGAAATTTTCCAATATCCGGTTTCTTCGTCATTCTGCATATTCATAATATCTTCCCAGCCTTCATCGCTGCGGAAGTCTTCACTAAACTTGACGATATCATTTGCAGGGTGGTCTGCTTCGGAAAGCTTATAATCGAGTGTATGATGAACCATGTCATTGCGGTCAAGCACAACGCGATATTCGCCATTCAAGATCCAGTCTGCAAGTTCGCGATAAGTCGGGGCTGATGCTCTTGATGCTTTATCAATTACTTCATAAAGTTCAAGTTCATCCCAGTCTGCATCTGCCAAATCAGTCGGAAGCTCTTCATCCGGATCTGACAAGGCTACTGCGACCAAGTTGCCTCTCATATTTCTTTGAACGAAGGCGAATTTGGTTTCCAGAACAAAGTCCTGATCGTCATCAACGATACGTCCGTCATCGCCATCTTCAATATTGTCCTTCTTGATAAGAAGCAAGGTCTTATCCATGAGAGCGCCAGTTTCAGTGAATTTACGAATTGTACCAAGGCATTTCTTTGCCATATTATTACTCCTTTATGTTTAGGGTTTGAGGACATAAAATAATATAAAATGGATATGGCGATCGCCATATCCATTGCAAACAAATATGGCCCTACCCGTTAAGGTAAGGCCACAATAGGAGGGAACTGTTTAAAACCATTCACTGGGCTTTACCTTCGAGGTAAAGCGCTTGAAGACTGAGTTGCAAAAATTTGTTTCATAGTGATCCTTTATTTTCAATTTAAAGTTCAAAAAAGAAAGGGCATCCCGGAGGATGCCCTTATGACTTATAACAGAAGGAAATTCTTAATAATCTTCGCGATAGACTGCCGCAAATACCAAGGAAGGCTTTTCATCCATTACCTTGATAAGCGCCTTTAACATTTCACGGGCTTGGGTATTGATTTCCAGCTTTGTAATTTGTTCAATGACCCAAGAGTCAATGACTGCTGGAACAAACTTCCTAGATCCGTCATTCTTAAAGTCAAGGTCAAGTTCCTTAGCGAAGAATTCTTCGATGACAAAAGGAGTCCGATCGCCTTTATCGTACGGGAAGCACGAAGGCACATTAATCTCATACGGAGCATAGGTAAGATAATTTCCTGATTAAGACTCTGTATCTTTGCTGCCTTGCCAGGATCATCAGATTTGTCCAGATCTTCTATTTGTTTGTAGAGCTCTTCATTATGGTGCATCATCTTATCGTACTTTGCACGATGCTTAGACGAAATGAACTTCAGAAATTTGATAGACATGTTAAACCTCTTCTTTCATAATGTCAATGACTTCTTCGATAATCTTAGACGAGATGGTAACTTCCTTCTCAATCTTATCTGCGACACATTCCTGATATCGCATAGTCAAGAAGCTCGGATGGTACCGATGTAAGGCTTCTTGGCAAATCAGAGTAGCCAATTCTTTCTTGCTGTAACCTTCTTGCTGAGCCTTTGACCAAGTCCGGAAGAACTGAAGGAAGCTCTTGCAGTCCTTGATAAATTGCTTTTTGTCTATCCGGCGCAGCTGGCACTTGCGATTGGTAAGAATTACTTGCTCGGTTTTGTGAATCCCCAATAAGGAGAGATTGTCGTAGTGCGCATGTTCATCAAGGCCATGCTTCTTGCAAAGTTCCTTGATTTCTTTCTTGGTCATTCCGTTAATACGGAGCTTGCGCTTTTTAAGTTCTTCTTTCACAAAATCAGTGGTGCTAACGTTGTCTGGAATGATCTTCATTTCTTCTTCAACTTGCACTGCGATAAAGTAATTTCCGAAAATGCACTTTTTAAGATTTTTCGGATCCATATCCGGTTCAACTTCCAAATCGCCGCTAGCTTCCAGAAGTTTCTCATCGATCTTTCCTCCGGCGCTAACGATATCACCACCATCAACGCCTTCCCATTTATCCATTAGCGTGATAGGGCAGAATTTTGTGGTGTCTACGAGCTTGATGAACTCTTTCAACTTCATAGTATTTTTCCTTTATTTTGAGGTTAATGAGCCAAGTTACTAAATGGCTCAGGATTAAATATAACAGAGATAGGACACTATCTCTGTTATAAGTCTTATTCGACTTTCGTCAAAAATTCGTCAATGTCAAGCTTCCTCGACTTGATCTTACTTTCATGGAAGCCCTTAAGAGCAGCATTCAACAAGCCGGATCCGATCTTCATCAGAGCAAATCCTACTCGCGGCTGGTCTACAGGAATCATTCGGTAATACAATTCGCCGAAGCACTTATTGCAAACGCATTTACCTGTGCAGAACATCGGACTACGGATTTTCACAACCTTACCGTCAAGAGCCTTGATGTTCTCTTCGGTGAGGAGGTATTCCTTACCTGCATATTCTGCATAGCGAAGGTGATAATCCCTTTTTGCATCAGGGGTAATCTTCACCATCAAACCGTGTTTTGTACCGCAGTCTGAACCGTGCTTGTCAAGCTTGATGTGCTGGAAGGCCATGTTGAATTTCTTCACCACGTAACCACCAAGAGCAGTATCAATAGCACGGGCGCAACCAGAACCGATACCGTTATCGGCATAGATAGCGATTTCAGATTTCTTAATACCTTCTTGCAGAGAGGAACTAGCGAATCTGAAACGGGTATTATCCTTACTTTCGTTCACCAATCCACGCATTGCAGATGTAACGCCAACCACGTCCTTAGCTGCGCCACTTTCGATATAGGCATAAGCATTTTTGTCTTTAATCTCGTCAACGAATTTGTTCTTGACTTCACTGTCGATCTGATTGAGCTTGTCCACATCGATGTTCTTAACTGCGTCAGCGTTCTCTTGGAGAAGACGCTTTTTGAGGGCAGACACAGACGGAACTTCCTTGTAGATATCGTTACTCAAGCCCGGAGAGATAAAGCTTGTAATGGCAAACGACAACCATGTTTCACGGTTGATGAAGTCCATGTAATCCAGAGAAGAAATCTTCTCTTCAAGAACGGCAGAGCATAGTTCTTCATTGATATTGCAGACAATCTTCTTCGTCCACGGTTCATTAATGTACGAGAAGAGAGAGGTAAATTTTGCATTACCAAGCAAGAACAAGTTGGCTATGTACCGTCCGGCTGTAGTGTCAATATTTCCTTTGACCTTTGGGATGACCGAAGCCGTTTCATCAGTTTCTCGCAGAGTAAATTCCCCTTCAAAGGGAATCTTCTGCTTTCCGTTGACAACGGCAAAGTTAGCCATCAACCATTCCTTAGTAACCTCGCTGTGCTTGAGAGCAAGTAAGGTTCTAATAGCATCTTCGGAAAGTTGAGGTCTAGATTTTGTAGCCATAAACCCTCTTAGAGATAGAGTCTGTATTCAAAGTCTACCTGAGTATCGGCATAGAAAGTGATGCTCGGGAAACGGAATTGCGTGAAGAGACGGCCATTTGCATTGCAGAGACCGATAAGGTTAATGTCTTTGGACTGGCCAGAAGCTACACCAAGACCATTATGCCCTGTCGAATTTGCACCGCCGTAAAGACGAAGCTTGTATCTAAGGAATGCACCATTGTTCTTCATATAGAACAAATGGATGTTTTCCTGTGCAGCAGGAATGTCGCTAACATGATAACCATCTTCAGAAGAAAACCAAGCGGTTTCATAGATTGTATTGGTAAATCCAGAAATGTCTTCATATTCCATTGGATAATCCGCATTCAGCTGCTTACCAACACGGAAACCCTTTATAGGCCCAAGACTTGAAACATCAATAACGTTTGTCTTTCTGGTATTGCTATTGCTCATAGCAACCGGATCAATGTAAACATTTTGGTTATTGAACTGCCCGTCTACATTAATTAAATCGGAAACTTTGGATAAAGTCCAGAGTTTAGCACGGACAGTTACAACGTTGTGAAGACCAGTAAAGATTGGTTCTTTAGTGACTGCGTTATAGGCGCTTACTACGCCTTTGAAAAGAGATTGATCGTTCATAATAATTCCTATGCGAATACGTAATACTCAAGATCTATATCCTTTGTGGTGTTTCCGAAGAAGTTTTCGGTCGGGAAGGATATGTGAGAGAATTGGATCGGAAGAGAAGGCAAGCCATTTACTTCAGCGAAGGTAGACGGTTCATATCCTTGGCTGTCAACCACATTAGCGATATACAACCCAAGTTCGTTAATCTTGCAGTCTTCCCTGCGATAAGAAGCTGCTTCAGTCTCACTTTCCGGAATAACACGGAGCAAGTCTTCGACAGTAATCTTAAGCTTAAATACAACTAGAGCCGTATCAAAGAATTCAGCAGCTCCAATTCGTGCGGCGGTACTTTCTACGTCATCATTAACAGTACTTACAGTTTCAGTACGAATGTCCGTGACTTGAAGCTTCTTGAAGTAAATGTACTTGTCAGGATCAACCGTAGACACGCTAGAGGAAATAGGCTTTTTGTGGAGGATGTAATGCCCACCATCATTTTCAGAACCGTGTTTCAGGACTGAAGAGGCCGGAAGCTTCACATAGTTCGACAGGTCATAATTCGGCCCATAGATTTCAGAAGTCTTACGGAGCGGAACCATGTGGAACATGTTTAGATCCTTAAGGGAAGTAGCCATCTGCACGATGTTATCTTCCTTAACCATAGAGGCTCCGTTGCCAAATGCGTAGCAAGAGATCCAAGATTCGTGGCTAACGCCCCACTTGTTAGGAGTTTGGAAGAACCAGTCAGGATCGTTGACTTGGTCAATAGAACCCCTTCGAGACATAGCTGCCAAGAGAGCCTTGCGCCCTAGGGTCGTAATCTTGTTCGGTCGGTCCCAGATTAGCTTCCCATCTTGGAAGGCTCGGACTCTACCGTGAAGGTCTAAGTATCCAGTATTCATAAATTACCTTTGAATTCAATGAGAAGTTGACGAATCGTGAATTTCCCTTTTAACTAATAATTGCACCCTCTAACCTAATTCTATCGATAGGAATTATCATCATGACTAACGTCCAAATTAAGTTCCAGTTGAACGGTCGCGTGTCCGGCATTGCCGCTGACTGCGTCGTTGTTGAAGCTCAGACTAACTACCTCGTCTTCAAGGCCGATGGTCTTGTTGCCAACAGTGTACCGTATGGCTGCATTGAATCGCTCAAGATCAACGAAGTCGAAGTGACGGATCTCACTCAGGAAGGCATCCTCAAGGTTCTCCTTGACGAAGCTGACGAAGGTTCTTCCGCTGCTTCTTCTGCCTCTGACGCTGCTGAAGAAACTCAGACTCCGTCTACTCCGGCTGAAGACACGACAGGTGGCGAAGGTTAATTTTACCTCCAAATACCGTAGGAATTCCCCATACCCTCAAGGTATGGGGAATTTTCTATGTTCCGGTAAGAGATCCACGGTTAACGATGTGTGCGATTACCACGTCATTGGTTTTAAAGCTATCCCACTTCCACACCGGATGTGTAGCAGAATAATCTTCGCCGAGTTCGTTTATCACGGTCTTGATACCAAAGTCGTTAGCAACCACGCCATATCGGTCAGGATGATAAGTAATTTGCTGGAACATCTTGAAGCCAACAAGCTCATCATTCATCGGGATATACTCTGCTGGAACGCTTCCCAAAGAGGAAGGCAAGCTTTCCGGAGTAATCTGGCGGCTTTCTCCATCTTCGCCCGTCGGATCGTCCGGCTTTCCTTGGTCACGGTCAGCCAATCCATAGAACGAGTCGCCAATGATAAGGTGCTGACCGGATTTATTCAAGCGGTCAAACACGCCGACATAACTGTCACTCGACCCGTTCGCCGATAGTTTAGCCCCGGACACCTGAAGCTGCACCGTATAGCTTACAAACTTCTCTACAAGTTTACTAGCGTACTCCGCCAGATATCCCTTAGAGAAGGAATTAAAGCTCACCAGACCTTCAGGCAATCCGCCATCCTGCACGTATTCCACGATTGCAGACGCCAGATACGTAAAGGTACTTCTAGCTTCATTCAACCCGTCTTCGATAGCCTTGGAGATAACCTGCCATAAGGCCGGAACCCTAGCAGCTAAGGTATATTTTGCGGTCTCCGCTCCGAAATAGACATTAGACGGAAGATAGTTTTCCTTACTAAGCAGGACTTTCTCGTATATACCCCGTAAGAGCTTGTATTCCGTAAATTCGGTAAACCCTATTTCCTTGGAGTACGAGTCATCCCCCCAAAGATCTATTTGACCTTCAAACGGATACGGGAGGGCGTTATCTCTAAAGACGTCCTCGGTCACCGTAGGAAAGGTACCATTTTGCAGGGAGAGGCCAACCAAATTCAATTCTGACGCTCCAGAATTTACTTTCGTCTTGGCCTGAAGCCCGTTAGCAATAGCACTTTGGACAAAAGCTTTATCCTTAACGAACTTACTGCCGACAGCATCCTGAGCATCTGAAGCGAAGAACAACAGCTTGCGGGTTTCACGGTAGACCCTGAACAAGGACTTAAGGACATCCGCCAACGAAGTCGCATCAGAGATAGACCTGTAGTTATCCACGACGTACTTCATTTCGCTATAGAGCGTAGAACGGTTTCCCGCATTCAACAGGCTAAAGAACACCGAGCGGAAGCCCTTTTCCATTTCGATTTCATTACTCAATTCAGTAATAAACGAGAGGAAATGCCACGAAGAGTCGTCATCCGCACACAAGATATTCTTAATAGACGGTTGCGTAGTCCAGTCCGGATCCACGTCGCCCAAGCTCAGGTTATTAATAGCGGTTCCGAGGTAGTACAGCCCCAAGAAGGCGTAGAACAACGGAACGTTACCCACATGGAGTTCAGGAATAGACGGAATCTTTACCGCGTTCGGGTCAATATAATGTAACAGAGAGAACAACAGTACTGCGCCGTCATTATGCTCCTGTACGTTAACGTCATTAGAGATCCCAATGTACTTAGACGGAATAATAATAGTCCCGTCCCCAAAGTCGTTTACAAGCTTCTCTACAACCTGATGGTATCCCGCTTCGGTCGTATCCCACGTCGGGTCATCCCCTACTACGTTATCAAACTCTAGCTTCTCAATTTCCGGATGATGCACCAAGTATTCTTTAGGATTGGTTACGTCAAACGGAATCTTAACGAAGAATAGGGATTTCGAACTAGTTGTGCTTCCTCCTTCAGGGATATCGTTGGTCCCAAGGAAGAGAGTGTCCGTGTCCGCATAGACAAGGTACAATTTGTAGGCGTCCACAAGGTTGCGGCCAAAAATATCTTTGATAATTAGCTTTAGGGTATTATCGGTACTCTTGGTACGGACGAGCTCACGAAGATTTTTAATGACACGCTTCTGGTATGTTTCCGGCAGGTCATCTAGGAAGGTAATTCCGAAGCTATAGAGCGCATTACGAATGTCGTACTGGTCAAAGAGATCGGTACGATAGATCTTTTCGAGGTCGGAGTCCAAGTACGAGAAGATCGTCATGACGACAATCATCCAATTCACGAAGGTCTTATACTTAGAATCCCAGCGCATAGCACGGTTTTCCATAGCGGCTACAAAGAGGTTGCGGTTGTCCGCATAGAGACGCAGGAATTTTGTGGTGTCTATCTTATAATAGAACTTCTGCGGCTCTCCGGTTTCCTTGTTAGTAACTACAGTACCGTCGTCATTGTACTTATAGTAGAATTCGCCTTCATAGTAAAGAATACCGTGGTCTGGCGTCATTCTAGCAATATTAGGAAGAATTTCCTGATGCTGACAGAACAGAAGACGGTAGTACGTATTAGCTTCGAAGACATTACCGACAAACGGGGGATCAGGCTGGTCCGCGTTAGTATATGGGGTAGCTTCACGGACTTCCTTAAGGCGTTTAGCGCTAGACCCGATGTATAACGAGTTAATCAGGTAAATCTGCTGGAAATATTCTACACCGTTAGGGATAACGTTATAGTCCTGAAGCTGGGCGTTGGCAAATCCTCTCTTACCGTACTTCTCCAGATAAGGAAGCGTACCGTCGCAAGCACTAGTAAAATAAGAACCCCATAGGATACTCGTAGTGGACTCGAAAGAGTCAGCTTGGTCCTGATCCTTAAAGATGAATGTCTTCGCGAAGGTCAGGATCTCCTTAATGACTTCTACCGAGCGATTGTCAATGATTGAATAATCCATATAGTTCCTTGGAAATTTGTTCAATGGAAAGTTGAAGGGTATATTAAATCATGTAATTCAGCCAACCCAAATGGAGAAAATATGTACTGGAAAGAACCTAAAACAGAACAGGAAGCGCTCAACATCTTCTGGAACGCCAATATCGTAAATATCGAGCGTATCGTTAAGCTTAAGTGCCATAAGGACCATGATGTAACGAACTACATGAAAGAAATTATGTGCGAAGCTCCTCCGGTCTATGAAGACAAAGAATTCGACCTTGAAGACTTCTACAAGACCGGAAAGCAAGCTATAGCTCATTATACTAGAGTCGAAACCGGAAAGAAACCTAAATTCTGGACTCTCATGGCCATTACAGTAGACGACGACATGGTCTTCGCTGCCTTTATTAACGGCGGAGATAAGGAAGAGGTGGTGCCTGAAGAAAAGTACGAAGAAGAAATTGAACAGGAACTCGAAAACTCTATCAAGGAAATTAAGAAGCTTCAGAAGAAAGATAAAGAAGAAAGCCCTGAAGAAGATAAAGAAGAAAAAGAAATTAACACCGTTGAAGAAGCCGCAGACTATCTTAATGATAAGCTTAAAGGCACAGGCGTACAGGCCGTAGTCGTAGAATTCAAGGCAGAAATGTCTAAGCTCCGCGACAAGGCCGTAGGGGAAATTAAGGAAGTTTTAAACGGGATGGTAAGTCTCTACGAGAAAGGCGCGTATCCTACCATCGGCTGTATTGCTAACCTTATCTTTAAGGAAGACTGGGCCTTAGGGAATCCGAACTGCCCTACTCTCCCTGAAGATAATAAGGCAATGAATCCTAATTATACAGCTCTCTTTAAGGTCTTCGCCGAGTATATCCTGCTCACCCAAGCCGTTCTCCCTATCGATGACGGCCTAGAAGACTATAACGCCTCTAGCTTCCTAGACGCCCTCTTTGTCTTGGATCCCTCTATCGGAATGAACTTCGGAACGTCTCTCGTCCAGATCTGCCACGCCCATAATATGAAGTGCTGTAACAGTCTTATTGAATACGCAAGGAGGTACATGGATGAATAGTTACTTGGCAGCTCTCGAAGCGGCTTACCCGATTGAACGTATCCTATACTGCAAAGGATGCGGATTCAGGCTTAATGACTTAGGGCTTCCTAAGCCGCCTGACTACTGTCCTATATGCGGGATACTCAACCGGGACGCTTCGGAGGAAGACGATAAGAATAAAGAAAATTTTTCGGACGCACAAAGAGGTACAAATGAATAACCTCCACAAGCTTATCTCTAATATGTTATCTAACGATGGAATAATCTTAGGAGATTTCTACAATCTTTTACAAACTCTGGAAGTTGCTCCATCGTTTAACATTCTAAACAATA
>Ga0310696_10009746_pt1 | contig 11082 bp, 11 predicted proteins | sample AusTroGonzalo_MG_4_FD_203885 | JGI IMG/M metagenome (GOLD analysis project Ga0310696, IMG submission 203885) | Bovine rumen microbial communities from tropical cattle in Woodstock, Queensland, Australia - Gonzalo_02 (v2) (version 2) | ecosystem: Host-associated > Mammals > Digestive system >...
ATTGCCAGGCTCGAAGCCACTGGCTCTCATAGAGCCAGATACAGGGACTATAAGGGAATACCCTAATACATTAGGCACGAGATTCTGTCGCTTTGCATTAAACATTACGAAACAACAAAATACCGCTAGTATCATTATAGGAATCATAATGATATCTAGCGCTTTAGAAATAGCTTTATAAATTTTCCTAGCCGGAGTTAGGTCGCGATTCTTTCTCTTCCTCTTCATAGTCGTCCCTTATACGATAGTATTATATCATATAAAAAATATAATGTAAAATAATTTAGTGGGGGAAAAATATAAAATAAAAATTGGGAATAAAAAAAGAACTCTATGCGAGTTCTTTTTTTGCATTAACTATTATGATCCAGATGATACATTTTTTATATCCAATAGTATTTTAACATTTGTTTGGTTTACTTGGAATTTTGCATCTGCTAATGTCATTGTAACTTCTACAGTTGCTGTGCCGTATGGTGCAATTCTGCATGAAACTGTGTTAGCATCTCCTGCATCTTTAACGGCACCGTCGCAGAACATTTCGAGATCCACATTTTTTGCTATGTTAGTTTCTAATTCATTGGTGCATGTGTTTTTATCGTATGTGCCATAGCTGTTTGTTTTTTTGCCTTCAGATAGATATTCTGTGAAATCACTTTCAACTTTTAGTTCTACAGTTGGGGCCAAAGTGAGGGTGTTGGCACTTCTATTAGTAATCTTTACCCAATAACGTATGCAATAACCATCCATTGGTTCGAAAGTTGCATCGGCGAGAGTTATTTTGTGAGTATCAGTATAGTAGTCAGAGCCTGTACCTGCACTTGTAGATTTTTTGTTATTTCCAGTTCCATCATTTAAGATTTGAGCATAATGGTTTGCTTCATTTAGAGTATCTGTCGTATTAGTGGTGTCACTTGCATATGCTCTAGAAGCGCCCTTTGATAACTTGTATTCTATGTCTATAGAAACATTACTAGTGACAGTATACTCTATGGAGCTAGTAATAGTTGCGGTTTGTGTAGCAGCTGCAAGAACACCAATTACGCCGACAGCAGCAACTAGAACGAAAGCACATAATGTAATTATTAATTTCTTCTTTGTCATAATTTTTCTCCTTTATCTATTTTATTTATTTTATTCACACGTCAAATTAAGATAATGATGATGATGATATATTAGCGTTGTTTAACACGAATGTCCATGTTAGTGAGGTGTTGTCAATACTGCTAGCAGATAAGTCTGTCACTGCGACATATATCTGTACGTACAAAGTAGATCCTGTAGGAATGTATGCGATTGGATCATCTTCGTCGGAATCATTTATATCTAAAGCGTCTCCATACTCATTAGTACTGAATTTATGACGCTCTAATACGGTATAATTTTCACCGGAGCCATTGCCATATAATTTTACCGAAATACTTTCACCTTTGTTTTCAATAGTTACAGTAAATAGGACAGCGTTATTAGTTTCATCAAATGTAATATGGTCAAAACCGATAGTGGCCTCGCGATCCTCTGTATCGCTAAAGCTATATTCTTGTATATCGTCTTGGCCATAGATACCATGAGAGCCAAATCCACTTGTTGTCGAATCAGCAGCTAGGGTACTAGGCGTTATACCTGGAAAACTTGAGACGTCAGATAATGCTCCCCCCGAACGAATAGGACTAGTATGATAAGCCTTTACATTGACATTGGCGTTTACATGCTGTGCATTAAACTGGATAGAGCTGCGAAATTCTACCTGCTGTGAAGTTGCAGCGAGAACGCCAACGATTGCGACAGCTATGATCAACACTGCCGCTATTGAAGTAATAATTATTTTCTTTTTTAGTGTCATTTTTCTTCTCCTTTTTAATTTATTTTTTAGAAAGGTGACTGTCGGCGGTTGTTACCTTCCTATTATAATTGCCCCTTAGGGGCATTGATTTTCTCTACCATAGTGGCAAAATGCCACATCGAGATGCAAATCCCCTAGGACTTACGCTGTTATTATAGCACGAGGAGATTGTAACTCAAAATGATTTTTGATAGTTTTATATATATTTATAAGAAATTTATAGTAATATGAGGGGATGGGGGACAGGTGTGAGAAATTTACGGCACAAAAAAAACAGGCATATTAGCCTGTCTTTTTATTTATTTAACTATGATGCAGATGTAGCTAATGCCAAATCGAAGATTACAGTCTGGTTAGCGACATCATATGCAGGGTTAGTCAATGTCAATGTCAACCTAATGCATGCAGTTGCTCCTGGTGCTATAGTAGCAGTTGCGTCACTAGTAGAAACGCCTTCAGCTGATACAGCATATGCAGAAAGAACAGCGGTAGCATTGTTATCTGCGCCGAAACTGATTGATGATGCTCCTACTGTAGCTCCTGAAACGGTAGCTGTAGGAGTAGCAGTTATGTTCATACCAATACCACCAGCGTTAGCATTGTTAGTTACTGTGAAAGTGTATATAATCACATAATCAGTAAACTCTTCGAATGCAGCGTCATTAATTGTAACTCTATCGCTACTAGTTAGAGCGGTATCAGTGGTGACAATAGTCCACACTCTATGATCTACCAGTTGTGTCTTATCGGCATCTAGGGCAGAGTTGTCTGCTGCTGAAGCGGCAGCCACAGTTTTGCCACGTTGCAGATCAAATGTAACAGTTGCTGAAACGTTGTTCGCTGTATAGCTGACGATATTGGTGATTCGTGCGGTTTGCTGAGTAGCGGCTAAAACGCCAACTACACCGATTGCAACAACTAATACAAATGCACACAATGAAATGATTAATTTCTTTTTAGTCATATTCTTCTCCTTTTATTATTTCATATTTCAAATTTGCCGACTTGATAGTTTATAAAAACTAAGACACAGCATTCATAACAAATGACCAGTCAAACTCAGCACCAGCATTATTGGTATCATCAGTTATAGATACAGTAATGGTTACCTTAACCGCATTGTCTCGAGCCAGGGCAGATGCTATAGTAGTGTCTGAAGATGTGGCTAGAGTGCCACTTGATAGAAGGCCTGCAGCCGCCTTATTAGCAGCAGCACCTGTTGCTACTGTCGATGTGATTGTCAGGTTCGTGCCGGCATTATTTAGACCTCCAGCTGTAACATTGAATGCTTTTGAACCAGTGTTAAATATGTAGATTTCATAAGTAACAGTTGGGTTTTCTGCAGTCAGTTCAACGTCTGTCATATTTAAAACTTTGGTTGTAGAATCCTCGTTGAAAGTGTAGGTAGCTACGCCATTGTTATCGAATCCACTAGTGCTACCAGCGGAAATTGTAACAGGTGTAGAACCATGGGTAACATATACTTCTACTCTAGCATTTACAGATGTAGCTGTAAATGATACAGTGTTAGTAACGCCCACTTGTGTATTCTGGGCAGCCAGAACACCAACGATTGCTACAGCAATAACCAAGACAGCAGCTGTTACTGAAATAATAATTTTCTTTTTTGTCGTCATTATCCTTTCTCCTTTTTTATTTTTATTTTTATATTGTCGCTATGGGTGGTGCGTCGGCAAAGCATTCACCCATATCTTGCCCCATAGGGGCATCAGTTTTCTCTACTTAGGTGGCAAATGCCACGCCGAGATGCAAATCCCCTAGGACTTACAGCATTATTATAGCACGGGAAAAAATGAACGCAAAATGATTTTTGATGATTATAAGAAAAATTTTATATTTTATTATCGCGTGTGCACGTGCTCAGCGTGTATATACATGTGCGTAATAGGAGAGGGAAATGAAAATCACCCCATATGTGAGGTGATGATATTAAAAGGTATCTTGCATAAAAAATCACCCCTGAGGGTGATCAAATGATTAATTTTATGATACATAATTTACCAAATTGATTTGCCAAGAGAAATTCCCTGAGCAATTCCTGCCAGTATTTTTGGCGGTAACTCGAATCAATATGGTGATAGTGCTATTATATTCTACTGCTGTCTGATTGTTACGGAAAGGGAAGGTGGAGGTAGTACATTCTTCTGGTTCCGTGACATTATCCGACGTATAATAATACGAAATATTCATAGCAGAGTAGTCTGATGCGGCAGCGGTATTTGTTATATTTACAAAAAATGGTGTCACACCAGTGTTTTTTATGTTGATACTAAACTGAACTTGCTGACCTTTAGTAAATTCGATGTTGCTTGCCTCAGCATAACTGATACTTTTAGTGGTTGTTGGGTCTGTGTCTGAGGTGTCAAATGTCAGCGTGTATGTCTTGGCGGTGCTATTATATGTGAAGTCTGACTGTGATGTTATAGCGCTCGTAAATTTATGGTCGATATTGTCATTGCTATCTATGGTAGCAGCAGATACCACAACTGTCGCTGCGATAGATGTGCCGGTAAAGCTAAGCGTATTGGTCACTTCTAAAGTGGAGGTCTGTATAGCAAATACACCAACTGTGGTTGCTACAATGACCAAAAAAACAGCAGCTACTGAAAGAAGTACTTTCTTTAATGTAGACATTATATTGCATTCCCCCTATATTTGATTAATTATTTTGCAGCGAAATTATGCTGCACTGAGATTCATAGTCAGAGTGATGTCACTATTCGCATCTCTACTACCATCTACCACATATACAGATACACTGACTATTAGTGTGTCGCCTGGTAGTATCACTGCATCGTTTGCAGTGTCAATGTGTTCTTCGCCACGAATAATGGTGTACTCGTGAATTACGTCTAGGTTGTCTAGATCGTCAGCATTGATTTCATTGAAATGAGTGGATACATTATGCGATTCATTATTAGTAGCGGCGATAGTGTAACATATAGCATTCTTTAGACCTGGCCCACGGAACGCTTGATCCTCTAATTCGATAGCAGAATTCGCCCCAATGGTAGACAGTGAATGGTTTTCTATCTCCACTTCACTACCTGCATTTGTCAAACTAACATCAATGGCCACATTCATATGCTGATTAGCATAAACCTGAAGCATATTGCCCCTCTGTGCACTGGATGACAAAACGATAACGACAGCACAAACTGCAATTATAGCGGTAAAGATAGTAGAGAAAAATCTTGCCCTTATTGTCATATTTTTACTCCTTTTATACAAATTAGCCCCAGTGTATCACAAAAGATGCAACTTGTCCATACCTTTTTGAAAAAAAATTAATTTTTTCACTTCAAAATATGCATATTTGCATTTTTTTGTACAATTTATACCATAATGTGAGCAAAATATTGAAAAAGTGCCATAAAAAACGCAGTTTATTTTAGTCGTAATTACTGAGTGTAAATGTCATCACAATTTCTTCTTGTGTGTCGACAACTTCGTTCAGTAGAGCGTATACTTTGACAGTGGCAACTTGGCCATTGGCCAATACCACACCATTGGTAACAAGTGATGTGCCACGATAGTATTCTTTGATAATAGTCAGGTTACTATAACTAGGTAAATCTGCGAGATTCACAGAAAATGGATTTTCACCAGTATTGGTAATGGTCACGATGTATACTATAGCATTCGCCATGCCGGTACCAGCGTATACCTGTGGTGGAATAGTCATTCCATAAGGTGTCTCAGATGGATCATCAGCAATGATATCGAAACTATTGTTGTACAATTCGATATATTCACCTGCATTGAGTACATTTACTTCTATATGGGCATTGACGTTTTGCGCTGTAAATGATACATTGTTGGTGACAGTGAAATCTGCTGACACATATGCGAAAACGGCGACCGCTGCAATTAGCAAAGTCAAGAGCAATATCAAAAGTGACAACAAAATCTTACGCTTGTTGTTCTTCTGTTTTTGTTTAGGTGTAGCACCAACGGGCATATTGTTTATCTCGTTCGAATCCATTTCTTCTCCTACAAAAAGATTTTATCACAGTAAAATATTTTAGTCAAACAAATTTTGTAAAAAGATTGACAAAAGAACCAAAAGTGTTTAAAATAATGAGGCAATATCAAATAGTGATATTTATGCGTTCATAGCTCAGCTGGATAGAGCGTTGGTCTACGGAACCAAAGGTCTGGGGTTCGAATCCCTATGGACGCACCAAACAAAAACAATCCGAACCAGTAATGGTGAGGATTTTTTTGTTTGTACTTTTATTTCTTATTTTTTAACTTTTCTTTCTTCTTCACATTTTGGATTGTTTTTGAAATAAAAAATAAGAAGGAAGAAATAAGAGTTTGATTTTGAATGGGTTTATGATATAATTGTCTTATGAAAAACAGTATTTTACATGATAAAGCCCTAGACTTTGCAGCTGACATAGTAAATATGTATGAAAGTTTTTTATTGCTTAAAAAGGATAATACGATTGCAAAGCAACTGCTCCGCTCGGCTCCGAATCCCTATGGACGCACCACGTTATGCCTCAACAGACGTTGAGGCCATATTTTTTTGTTTGTACTTTTATTTCTTATTTTTTAACTTTTACTCTTTACATGTGTTTTTGTTAAAACAAAAAACTAGCATAGCGCTAGTTTCTCTTTTATTCACGACCTGCTTCATCGCTTATTATGTTGAATATTTCCTTTGCGGCGTTGGCAGTGACAGCCATTCCATCGTTTTCATTTCCCAGTTTACCAATTTTTACTGACTTAGTGGTGTTAGGGGCATATTTTTTACGCGGCGGTGTAGGTGTAGACTTATCTTCCGCCATTCTATCCATCATTGCTTTTGCGACCAATACAGTCACTGCGTCTCCGTCATGCTTGTTACCGAGAGTGCCAATTTTTACACTATTTCCATTTTTATCGTATCTACTTTTTGCCATAAAATCCTCCTATAAACATATATATTTTACAATCATCCGATTATGTTGTCAAGTGATTTATTTTACCTGACTAACCACACCTTCCTTGACGTTGTAAATGCGATGCGCTATTTCATCGTAGTTGTTAGAGTGAGTGAATAGTATGATGGTTTTGTCGGTGTTTTGTGTCAAAAGCAAGTTTTGGATATCGTTTCTAAATCTCTCAGGCGTGTCGTCTGGGATTTCGTATATCATCAGTACTTTACAATTAGAAAGTAGAGCACGCACCAATCCAAGCATAAACAATAATCCACTATCGTCTATTTCTACGATACTGGTGTCATATTTTTTTGGAAGGGCATTGATTTGATCGGTGATACCAATTTTTTTACATAGATTTTGCGCTACTTTGAAGTTGTTGTTTACCAAGGTGAGATTTTCACGAATGGAGCCACGGATAAAGGTAGGGTGAGAAGCGCAATAGTTAATATGCGTCTTGAATGTGGAGTTATTGTAGTCGTAGAGATTGAGGTTGTCTAGCAATATGGTACCATTGTCTGGGACGGAATATCTGCGCAGTAGATTAAATATCACACGTTTGCCATTATCCTTTGGACCTTTAATGACATTAATTTTGCCCCGTTCAAATTGAATATTTGCATTTATGATGCCATATGAATCGCCTGTGGCTGCCTTTGATACATCAATCAGCGCTAGATTATAATCGGCATTTTCCTTGTTTACATTGCCATATTGTACTAATTCTTCATCGCTGAGGCTGAGAATTAGATTGACACGGTCTACATCTACGCGCATATTTTCGATTACGTTGGTTTTATCCCATAGTACATTGAGTTTTTCTGTGCAACTAGTAAGATAAGGGACTATGATGAGGTATATTTCGATACCTAGTGTGCCATTTGACACTTTGTACATTAGAAAAGCTGCGATGGCATAAACCACCACGTGCCATATAGCAAACCATAAATGACCTTTCCATGATGCTACATAATGGTACTCTGAATACGCTTTGTTAAATTTTGATACATCCTGGAGTATATCGTCTTCATATTTTTTCTGAGCATTTAGTTCATTTATCACGATACGCCCATCAATAACTTTAGAATAGGATTTGAATAAGTCATCTTTTTTCTCATAACGTTTCAGCAGGATGCGTCCTAGTTTCTTATTAAAATGATAGTATGCAAAGAAATTCACCACGCCCAGTGCCATTATAATCAATCCAGCGAGGACGTTAGACGAAAACACTATAACTAAAGTCAACACCACTTGGATAATCACACCGATGGAGATGGCTATAGTGTCAGAAAATTCAGCAATATATGCCATGTTATTAAGTGCTATATTGGTAACTTTTTCTTTAGAGAGGTCGTCAAGTTCCTTTTTTTTGCAGGAAAGAAATTTCTTGTATATCTTCTGCGTTACGTTAGAACGGACATATCCACATTGCAGGGCATAACATTCATATTGTGCATGCATGAATAGATTACGCACTATAATGTCCGCAAGTTCTAGTCCTAGCCATCTAAAAGCCATGTTCCAGTCGCCAGCATACATCGCGTTTATGGTCTTGGCTGCAAAGATGGTAAAGAGAGCCAGTACTATAGTGTATAAGGAATAGAATATTACTTGACCTGCGAAGTATCGTTTGCTAGGATTGGCGAGGCGATACCAACGCTTAAATATATTATCTTTTCTTTTTATCTTTCCGATTTCGTTCATATTTTCATTATATCAATTTGCGACCATTTTTCAAAATAAAATAAATGGGATAGATTAAAATCTTTTGAAATAGTAATTTGTTTTAATCAAGATAACCATGAAAATTGCTTTACTTTTTTACGAAAAAAATGTAAGATGTTTTTACTAAGAAGGGGACAAGATGAAAAAAATACCAGTAATAATAGATACAGATCCAGGGGTGGACGATACCGCAGCAGTGGCATTGTCACTCTATGATGAATATATGGATATTGAGTTAATCACCACAGTGTCAGGCAATCTCGATCTAGATTCTGTTACGCGAAATGCATTGCATACACTAGAATTATTCCATCGCACAGATATTCCGGTGGCACGTGGTGCTTCAAAACCTATGTGCAGAGAGCCAAAAGATGCCAAGTTTATCCATCAAGCGAGCGGTATGGGAAACTATGAACCGCCTGCGAAGGTAAATTTACAGCCTATCAAAAAAGATGCGGTAGAGGCAATGTACGCAGCATTAAAAAAGCATAAGGCAAATAAAATGGATATCATCGTGCTAGGGCCTCATACAAATGTAGGCACGCTTATACAAAAACATCCTGACGTTTGCGGTATGATAAGACATATATACTGTGAAGGTTGTGCCCCTTATGGTTGGGAAGGACAAGGTGAGAGATGGAAACATTACATCTCCTTCAATGCGTCTAGTGATCCTGAGGCGTTTGATATAGTAGCACGTAGTGGTATACCAATGACTATAGTACCATCTAGAATAGGTCGAGATGTGACTAATTTTACTGAGGAAGATGTTATCAATATTGGTAGTATCAATGATGTGGGGAATTTTATATATCAGATGTATAGTGGCTACTATGAGCATGGGTATATTGATAAGCGTGTGGCCACTAATGATACGTGTGCAGTTCTTGCCATGCGTTTTCCTGATATATTTACGACTGTACCAGTAAAACTCGAGGTAGATACAAAGGATATGCCAGGCCGCACTATTATGACGCCAGTAGAGAAGAGTAATATAGAACTGGTTATCAATGCAGACAGAGAGAAATTGAAACAATATTTCTTCGGTGGCATCAAAAAACTCGATTGGCTAAAAATTAAAATATAAAAAAATAAAAAGGGCTTGCGATTACGCAAGTCCTTTTGTATTTCTTGTTATTTGCTAGTACTATTGTTTGCAGCAATTTGTGCATCTAGAGCACCGAGCATATTGCTAACTACTATGCCGAGTACTACTATAGTAGCAATTAGTAAAAATAAATCGAGAAAACCAATAAATTTACGATTGAGTTTTAATTGTTTAATCGTACAGCTTAGTGCTAGTAGTAGCAGTTGTGTAGATATAATTAATAAACTGACGCAGGTGATGATACCTACAATGCCAACGAGGAATGCTAGAGTGCCATACATTTTGGCAAAGTATATAGTACCTAGTACACTAATGAATGCGCAGATAATAAATCCAACAATATATCCCAAACCTTTCATACCAAGCACGGTGCTGACCTTTTTAGATTCGGGATTTTCCTTGATTTGCGTGTAGAGTATACGAATATCTGCGAGTTTCATTATTAGTTTGAATAGCCATGATACAGTTTTTAATGCTGACATATTACCACCTCCATCTTGAAGAAGTATTTGATGCTTCTTTACGACTTTTATATTTTTGCCAAGCTTCATCCATTGCGATGAAATCCTGTTTTTGTTCCTCAGGTAGTGCGTTAAACATTTTACGTGCTTTCACGCGCTCTATGATTAGTGCTGTGCCGAATAAGAAGAGCAGTGCGGTAAACACTAGCCATATCATAATAACTGTCCAATGTAGATTAGCAATTGTGCCTTGATTAAGCAGTACAAAGAACATAACGAGGGAAGCCACACCTGCAACCATCACCGCTACAATGTAATTTAAGAGAATATGTCCACGGCCAATCTCTTGATATGATGCATTGGCCAATGCGAAAGTCCTCTTTACAATCGAAACCATCAGAGCAATGATGCCAATCGGCAAGATTAATATACCCAGTAGCAATATATAGAAGAGGAATATGCCCATATTGGTTAGTTGTGTTATGCCAAATAGATCGGTCATCTCATTGCCTTCATAGAATTCTGGTCCAGATGCAATTAACTTCATTACTCCGCTACCAAGTATTATAAATGCTGATGCGGCAATAACAGCAATCAGTGCTACCAGCATGATATAACCGACAACAGCAAACAGCGGTCTTGGCTTTACTGGACGTGTCAATTTGTATTTTAGTTTCGGAATCTCTACTCCATAGTGTAGAGCCTTGCGTCTTGCGCGCTGGAGCCTGCGATATGCAAATGGAGAAAAACTCTCTTTTTCAATCTGGTCTCTATCCACCTCTAGAGCCTTATTACTAGGTGTCTGCTCTGGGGTGGTATTTTGCGTTTCGCCAGAATTGACTGGCGGTTCGTTGTGCGTTTCATTTTTAGTTTCATTATGGGCGAGGCTGTCCAAGTTTTTATTATCTGCAGTGAGAATCTTATCTGAGTCATCGCCTTTAGTGTATTTTTCTATATCTTCCATAATACCTCTCGTAGATATTATTTCATATTTTG
>Ga0310696_10009747_pt1 | contig 11082 bp, 8 predicted proteins | sample AusTroGonzalo_MG_4_FD_203885 | JGI IMG/M metagenome (GOLD analysis project Ga0310696, IMG submission 203885) | Bovine rumen microbial communities from tropical cattle in Woodstock, Queensland, Australia - Gonzalo_02 (v2) (version 2) | ecosystem: Host-associated > Mammals > Digestive system >...
GGATGCACTTCTCAGCAGCATACTGGGCCACGTTGCCGGCACCCGAGATCAGCACCTTCTTACCCTTGATGTCGATGTTGCGGGTAGCGAGCATAGAGGTGAGGAAGTAGACGGTGCCGTAGCCGGTAGCCTCAGGACGGATCAGCGAGCCGCCGAAGGGGATGCCCTTGCCCGTCAGCACACCCTGGAACTGGTGGGTGAGCTTCTTGTACTGTCCGAACAGGTAGCCTACCTCACGACCGCCAACGCCGATGTCACCAGCGGGCACGTCCTCATCGGGACCGATCACACGATAGAGCTCGTTCATGAATGCCTGGCAGAAACGCATCACCTCAGCGTCGCTCTTGCCGCGGGGCGAGAAGTCAGAGCCACCCTTGGCACCACCCATAGGCAGCGTGGTCAGAGAGTTCTTGAAGGTCTGCTCGAAGGCAAGGAACTTCAGGATACCCAGGTTCACGCTCTTGTGATAACGCAGGCCGCCTTTGTACGGGCCAATGGCGTTGTTGTGCTGGATGCGGTAACCCATGTTCGTCTGCACGTTGCCCTTGTCGTCAACCCATGTCACACGGAACTCGAGGACTCTGTCGGGGATACACAGGCGCTCGATGAGGTTCGACTTCTCGAACTCAGGGTGCTTGTTGTACTCCTCCTCGATGGTGGGAAGAACCTGACTCACGGCCTGGATGTACTCCGGCTCGTTGGGAAAACGCTGCTTGAGCATTTCTACTACTTGTTGAGCATTCATAATCTTTTTACTTTAGTTTGAACTTTGAAAGAAATTTGTTTGTTAAAATTTGAATGTGGGTGCAAAGGTAAAGCAAAAATTAGAAATACACAACAATTTATCCGTTTTTTTTCAAAAAAAGTGTCTTTTTGTAATATTTAATTGATTTTCGTCATCTTTTTGTTAACGCCCTCCGCTCCTTTGGCTTCATTTTTGCATAGACGCGCCAGCCGTTGGCTCCGTCCTTGCACTTTTCCAGATAGTCCTTCTCGTACATGTGTTCGTAGGCCTCCATCTCAAAGGGGTTCAGATAGTAGGCGGCGTTTCTGCGGTATTTGTTCTGAGGTATCGCGCGCACGTAGTACCATATATATCGCACGTAGAACAGAAACCACGAGTTGTGCAGCGACTGTGCCTGCTTCAGGTGGATCATCTCGTGGCGTTTCAGGCTGTCCTTCTCCGAGGTCGTGGCGTTCAGCTGCTCGGCTTCCTTCTTCGTCGCCACCACGATATATCCGAAGAACGTCAGCGCCGCATAGCCCTTGCCCAGCCAGAAGCCGTCGGCCACCACCTTCATCTCCTTCACGCGCTTCGGATTGCGGAACCTGACCATCAGCCAGAGCAATTTGAATGGATTCTTCATGTCTTGAGTATTGTGCTGCAAAGATACTACATTTTCTATTATTATGTATGCAAAAAGCCATAAAAAATCCCGTACCTGGCGTCAGATACAGGATTGTTTTCTGTTTGAGCTACTTGTAGTAGCCGATGCGGACGAAGTGGCGGGGCTGGCCGGCCTTATGCTACTTTCAGCAAGTCAAGCACGGAATAAACCCGCGTCATGTTCTCGAAGGTGAAATACTGGTCGTCAAGCACCATCCACTTCTCGCGTTCCTTCACTGGCATGTGCTGGATGTCAGGGAAGAAGCTCACAGGAACCAACACCTCGCGGCCATCAGTCAGACGCACCAGCATCTTACCACGATGAGCCTTAAAGTTCAAGTCCTTAATACCTAACGTTACTCCTTTAATCTTACACATATCGCTGCAAAGATACGAACTATTTTAGTTAATTCCAAAAATCCAGAAGACTTTTTATTCAATGGCACCCGAAAGCATTCACATCCTTTTAACTGCATCGAGTTAAGTTTTTCGATAAATGCTTGCTGAAATGTTGGGATTGAGTACGGCCACGGGGATTGTTATTTTCAGCAGGTAAAAGCTGAATCAGAGATCCGCGTTTGGTAGCATCAAAAACACCTTCATGTCTACTTTCCGCTTTTCCTCTTTTCTGCATTTCTCAATACAGTTCGGGCAGTTCGGAAACCAGCTTCTTGTAGTTGCCGCGCATGGTGCGCTCAATGCATTTGTCGCCAAGCAAACGTTCCAAAGTCTTCTGCCCTGAATGAGCGTTGGCATAGCCAAAGACCTGCGCAAACTGATCTGTTGAGAACTCCTCGGGCAGCTGACGGAAACACTCCTTGAACTTGTTGGTGCGACGACGCTGCTTGGCAGCATCACGCAGCTGGTTATCGTAGTAGGCACGGTGCAAGTCGTAGTACCAAAAGATCTGGGTGCGGTACTGGATATCAAGCACCAGGTCGCAGAGTGCGCGGTCGGTGTCGTCGATGGTGTAGGTGCCCGTCTGCTCGCGCTCTTCCCAGTGGCGCATGTCGATGTAGGGTGCGCTTACGTTGATGCCGTAGTAGGGTACGCGCTTGATGAGCAGCCAGTCGGCCTTGTCCTTGTCGTTGAAGTCGGCAATGGCACGGCGTTCGTCGCACCACTTGTGCACGTGTTCCACCAGAGGCCAGATGGGCAGTTCTCCGCGACGCTGGTCGAGCTTATAAGCCCAATTTTTCAGGGTTTCATTATAAGCGGCTACATTCGAATCCTCTCTCCGTCGCAGTGGCAACATGCGGAAATCGTCCTCGCCCATGGGTATTGTGGCTGCACGAGTGTCGAGACCTGAGTTGACGCTACGTTCGTTCACCAGCAACTTAAGCGTGGGCGGCGTAAAAGTCTCTATCATGTTCCAAAAGACTCTGAATCGACCCGATACCGATTGCTTGTTGCTGTAGTGCTGACTGTCGTACTCGCCGTGGAAACTCTCAAGTACCATGCTGCTGCGATTAATCCAGCTGCCCGCCTTGCCTATCTCGAGGTCTTTCTCCGACGAAACAGTCACCATGTGGCGTCCCATCATCTCACCGTCCACCTCTTCTTTACAGTTGATCATCGAGCGGATGAACTCAGCGTTTGACGAGCGATAGCCAAACATACGGTTGTAGATGGCCGGACGCAGGTCTTTCTCCTTGTTGGCACCCTTGGCATCGGTCTCGCTCTTCCACGTGTTGGTGCTCTCATCGGCTATCTCGCTCTCGTCAATGACAGGAGCCAGCAGCAGGTTCAACAGACGCTCCAGCGAGTGCTTTCCGCTTGTCGGGTCGCCAACGCCCCAGATGATGTAGTTGAGGCGCATACGTTCACACTCGTTGGCGTAGAAGAAATAGTACACCAAGTCCATGCAGGTGCCCATCATGGCAGCAGATGCGAAGAGCAGGAAGGGCCACAGGCGGCGCGGATGGGGTTCGCAGACCTCACGCAGGCAAGGGTACACGGGGAAGAACGATTCTATCTGATCACACCACCTTTCGAAAGGCAGACATGACAAGGGGTTGACACCTTGTGTCATTCCTGTAGGCTTGTCTATGCTGATGCCTGCCTTTTCCATCAGCTCTCTCAGCGCCTTGGGATAACGGGTGAGCAGTTTCTTCTTGGCAGCCGACTGGCACAGGTCTTCTACTTCGCCTGGATTGGGATTCCATTCTTTCACCCAGTCGAGCAGGTAGGCCATAGCGATGGCTTTCTGAGGGTCGTTGTCGTTGTAGTAGCACAGCCAGTGGGATGTCTCGGTCTGCATCGTGTCGTGCTTCGTATGAGGAGGCAGACTTGGCCCATAATACTCATTGAGCACCTTGATGAATGCCTCGTCTTCAGGAGAGAACTCAATGGGCGTTTCTGCCTGTGGTGCAACGGCAGCGACGGGCTGAGTGGTCTTGGTCTCCGCCGTCTGTTTGCGTGCTTCCTTGCGCTGTCGCTCCAGCTCCTGCCAACGGGGTTGCGTAGGCTCTGACTCTCCACGACGGTAGGCCTCGCCATAGCGGGCTTCGTAGGCAGGGTTCTCATAAGAGAAGAACTCCTTCCAGTCGATGTACTTCACGTCGCTCATCTTCGGAATGAAGTGGGCGTGGTCAGCGTTCTTCGTCTGCGAATCGCAGTAGTCGAGCATCCCCAGGATTTCAGCCATCTGGTAGGCATTATCCTGCAAGTTGCCCCATTCCTCACGGGCTTTGAACACCACTTTGATGCCCTCACCTGAAGGGGTGATGAAGATCCAGACGATGCCCAGCTGCCTGAAGTCCTCGCGGGCGAGCCACTCATTGATATGCTCTTCAGGGTTCTTCACATGGTCGAAGTCACCCGTGGCAAATCCCGACAAATAACCATTCGACTGTACGCGCCACAGTCCTATGCGTCCCCAACGGTCTTTGCTCTCGGTGAAGTGTGTCACCGTGGGGATGACGGCAGGCAGCGAGCTCTTCAGCTGTGCTATGTAGAGCTTCACGCGTTGGGCGTCGTCGCTGGGCATGCGCTTCTTTGAGCGGTGCTCATCCTTCTTCAGCTCTCTGGAAAGCCACTTCTTGTAGGCCTCACACTCTGTAAGCTCCTTCACAAACTCGTCTACTGCCTGATGCGCTAAGGCCGCAGCCATCTGGCGTTTCATCTCGCGGTAGTTGTCGATGAGTGCGTTGTTCTCGGGGTGCTCCATCATGTTCTTGAGCCCCTCCTCAACCAGCTCCTGAGTAGCTGCGTTGATGCTTGGTTGAAATACTCGTTTCATTACTTGTTTCCTTCTTTTTTAATATTGTTAATCACTTGGTTGAACTTCTGATTTCCGGGCAGACGGCGAACCACCAGCTGCACCTGCTTCAACACCTCGGCCTGCCAGTCGCGCGGGTGCTTGGTCAGGTCGAGTGTGCCCGTATAGGTCACCTCGTTCTTCTCCTCGTCGAGCCAACACTCCAAGCCATTCTCCTTCACCACGCGCAGGCTGTCGGGCATCTGCACGGGCTTCTTGGGCTTCATGCCTTTAGTCAGCGCGTTAAACTGCGTCACGAAGTCGGCATACTGGTCGGCACTCGACTCCTTCACCTTCAAGGTGATCATCCTCGATGGGTCAGAGCCTGTCGTTGTCCAGCTCTTGCCGCCACCAGCGCAAGTCTTCACGTTCTGTTGCGTACTGGGTGCCTCGTTGAAAGCGGTAAAGCCAAACGAGTTGTCCGTAAGGTCGAAGCAGCCTGTGCCGCGAACCTTGATTTTCTTTGATTTGTTGTCAATCTTTTCCATAATTATGATTGTTTAAACGATTGTGAAATCAATGCCTAATTCCTCCATGTAGTCGAAAAGATAGCGTGCCCACTCCTCGGCGTCCTTCTTTGAGTCGAAGGCGTCGATGTTGAACACCCACTCGCAGATGTCGTCAGCCAGGTGGCATGTCACCGTGTAGTTGCCCTGACGGCGACTTTTTCCCTCGTTGCTGACCACCTCCAGCTCCAGCACCAGCGGCTCGTCCTTCACGTTCAGCTCTACGCCCAGGCGCTTCAGGTCACGGACTCTGTTGCGTAGCACCTGCTCGACCTCGTCCTCAGGCTCCTCCAATGCCTTGCCAAGCATTTTCGTCAGCGCCAACGCGCCCACCTTGCCACCGGCCTCTGTTAGGTAGATGAAGTCGATGTCCTCGCCCGCGAAATAGTCTTCAAGGGGCTGCAGGCGCTCGCCAGGCGTGGTCACCCACCAGCGGCCGTCCAGATTCGTTACTTTCAGCGGGGCTCCAGAGAAATCGTTGTAAACGATGCATTGGAAGTCGTTCACGCAGATAGCCAAGCCACCAAATAATTCACCTATGCGCGAAGCGCACTTCTTACTTCCAAGTCCTACATGTTTTTCAGACTTGGGGCCGCAGATGGCGGACTTTTGATGTTTACTCTTTATTCCCATAAAAATGAATTTTGCGAGGAATAACCTCTAAAAACATAGCTCCCTCAATTCCAATCAGTAGTACTCTAATTGGAATTGAAGAATGAATTATAAAGAGAAACGAAGGCAATAAGTATAATTAACAGATTGAATAACAATCTGTTATAAAAGTCAGAAGAAGCTAAATATTGTTTAAGAAGAATTGGAGAGGAAAATCAAGATTTATCCTTTCCGAAATTGGAATACATTAGTATTCGTCAGAAAGGCGAAAGCTTGGATTGTCTTCATCCGCCTCGTTTGTGGGATATAACAATTCTTCAGGAGGGACATGCAGACCGCTGCCCCATGCGTCAGACTTTTTTTCAGAGTCAGTGAGGGAACTGTTGTATGTATAAGGGCTTTTTTCCTCCTTCTCCTCCTGATTGTAACTGGGGTTTAACTCCGCTTTAAACCAACTGGCAGCTTCGTCCAAATCTTTCTCCTGTTTTGCCTTGCCCTGGCTTAATTTGATGTGGTCAAAATATTCTTCTACTATCTTTTTACTTTTCGGGTATGTATAATGCCACATGAAATGTGCAGCCACAACTTCCCAAATGCCAAAGCCTGTAAGGTTTTTTATATCTTTCTGAATAGCTTGTATGAAATATTTAAGATGCCCTTTCTCTCCTGTCCATTTTATCTTTTCGTGAGTCGTATGACCACTGAATAAGTCTGCCCACTGCTTCTTCCCAGCATCCATATATTTTCCATCAATTAATATGGTTCTTGCTTGAGCCAACCTGTTCTTCTTCATTTCATTAGTTTCTCCTTCAATTTTGAAGATAAAAGTCTTATTACCGACTAAGGTAGAAGTAACAGTACAATCATTTGTGTTATTGCTCTTTGGTTCACGGTTGACAGGGGCAGCGGCACCATTCTCTACATCGTAGCGCACATCTTCTAAACTATATTCGTACTTATTGATTCGCCTACGACACTCATTTCTAAGTGCATAATCTTCCTTTTCTTTAGCATATTTTTCTAAAACATGAAGCATAAGAAGAGCTGCATCAAGATTACCCATCTTCTTAAACTTTTCAGTTGTAGCAAGGTAATCCTCAATGCAAAAAACGCCCAAAACAGGGTGTTTTACTTGCTCAATTTTATACTTGACTTTCAAATTGTCTCGTCTTCGTATGGTTGTACAGCAAAGACAGTAAAGCCCCCTAATACCCTCTTCTTCTTAGGGTGGTTCAACAATTCTACTAACGGTTTAAGCATATCCTCGTCCGTAGTAAAATTTATGCGCCACTTGTCTACAGGCTTATTCTGAGATAGAGCAAACGACATCATATAACTCATGATTTGTGAGGATATGCTATCTGCCATCTGTTGGTCATCTTCAGTCAGATGGATGTTTAAAGCTATAATGTCATCGCGGGAGGTGCGTACCATTACTGGATGTTCGTCGGTACAATATGTTTGAATATGCACATCATGAGTACCAGGTGGCATTGTGTCAACTTTCACTCCGAACTCTCCCAGTTTTTGAAAGAGATTAATTGCTGGCTCTGCCTGATAACCACTTCTCCAAATGTCACTCCATAACATATCGATGAACTCCTGCCATGGCAAGTGCGAGTCCGACATACAGATGGTACTTACTTTACTTAATTCAACGCGGTCCCAAACAACTCCCTCCATAAAATACTTTTCAAAGAGGTGCTGTTTTTTGCTGGCAGATTCTTTGTTTCTATAGGTCACCACTGGATAGCTATGAGTCTCTACCCTAAACGGGTGATGCTCATCACCTTCAATTCGCGTCGTAGCAATAAGCGTTCCTATCTGCATCCCAACTTGATTACTGTACTTTATTATTTGGTACGGCGGTTGTAAGGGGACATAAGCGGTGCTTAAATTGTTGTTATCCATATTATATGGTTTATTTCGTTAGTTCTTGATACATCTTGAATAACTCTGCTACGCATTGGCTCTCGGTCATGGTCTTGACGGGGAAGCCATAGGCCTGCATCACGGCGCGGTCGTTGTCCTGATGGGCACGGCGCAGCTCCACGGGCATCGTTAGCTCATCGTAGAGGTCAGCCAGCGAGGAGTCAGGATATAGAGCTCGGGCATCGAGAATGGCCTGTGCTGTCTGCTCAATCTTTGCCTTCTGCTCCTCAGTAGGATTGGGCCAGGGGAAATTGTTGTAGACTGATGGCGAATACCTGTAATCAGATTTTAATCTTCCACAAACGGTGCGCATCCAAGCCATATGTACATTAGAAGTCATTATACCAAATAAATATAATGTGGCATTTGTGGCAACAAGTGTGGAATTACTTGCAATCACATCTTTGCTCATAAAGCCCATAGGTATGTATCTTCTACTGGATGATGATGTTTCCGGCACAAGAATATAGTCGCTTTCTGGTTGTCTGATTTGCGAAAAGAGCATGGGTGTATCTGCTTGAGCTTGAACAGCAACAGTCTTTGTGTTCCGTCGAACTTCTGCACATCTGGCAAGTCTCTCCATTACTTCGGGAATAGAACGGTATTCATTAGGTGATACTTCTTTCAACCACAGACAGTATCGTTCTCGTCTATTTATGAATTCAAATGAACCGATGAACTTGTGAATAAAGCTTTCTGCCTGAGGGTATTTTGCTATCAGTTCATTTCTTTCTTCCGTTGACAATATCAAGTTACCACCATCCCAAGGCTTGTTTCCCTGAACGAGTTTAGGTACATTGGGATTGGCTTGTCCACGGAGTTGGATAAAGACATTGTCTGCATCAACCAAATAACCGTTTATGTTGTTGACGGTTCTTGTCTTTCCGTTTTCAAAGATGTATTTTTTATCTCTACTATGGTTGGAGAAACCGATAATAACACAATGAACGTGTGCCTTTTGTGATGCTTCACTACTCCAAACAAATGTTCGATGAGCAAAGTTTATTACAACGTTTTGTCTGAATAGTTCTTCCCACAGGATTGGCACTTGTTCTCCTTGTACAATAGAGTTTGTGGAAACAAAGGCTGCTTCCGCATTAGTGCGTTTTATCAAGTCTGCTGCTTTCTTGTACCATGCTGCAACATAATCCAATCTGCCTGCACGTTCATTACCCTTAAACACATTTGCCATATCATCTTGTTGGCTTTCTGTCCGAAGAGATAGTCCTACAAACGGAGGATTACCGATGATGTAATTATAGCGCACCCGATAGCGCTGAACGTCAGGCTTTACGTTTCCATCAAAACGATTAGTGACAATATTCAGCTCATCATAAACAGGCTCGCTGGCCTTCAATGCCTCTGGCTCAACAATCAGGTGGACATTCTTGGCATAGATAGTGGGAACACTTGACGGCACTTCAATCACATCCCAATCCATTCTCAAGGCATTCCCCTCACGAATGTTATGGTAGCTCTTCAGCGGCAGGAAATCGATGTCGCGACGGATAATCTTCTCGGTCTCTGCCAGCATCTGGGCCTCGCTGATCCAGAGGGCGGTGGTGGCAACGGTGACGGCGAAGTCGTTGATCTCGATGCCGTAGAACTGCTGGATGCTCAGCTTGATGGGGTTGACCTCCTCGAAGCCGAGGAAGGTCTGGCCGTGGTACATCTCACGAATGGCCTCGTTCTCTAAGCGGCGAAGCGAGAGGTAGGTCTCGGTGAGGAAATTACCACTACCACAGGCGGGGTCGAGGAATGTGAGCGAGGCAAGCTTCATCTGATACTCGCTGAGACGGCGCTTGCGCTGCTTATCCACCTTCTCCTCCAGTATTTCGTCCAGCTCGCGGCGCAAGTCGTTGAGGAACAAGGGGTCGATGACCTTGTGGATGTTCTCTATCGACGTGTAGTGCATACCGCCCGAGCGGCGCGTCTCGGGATTGAGGGTGCTCTCAAAGACGGCACCGAAGATGGTGGGCGAAATCTCGCTCCAGTCGAAATCCAGGGAGGCGTTCTGCAACAGTGTCTGCTTCAGCTCCTCGGTGAACTGCGGTATCTCTATCTCTTCCTCAAACAGTCCGCCATTGGTGTAGGGGAAGGCCTTCAGGTCGTCCTTCAGGTACTTGCTGCGCTTGTCGGGCGGCGTGTTCAGCACCTCGAACAAACGGATGAGGGCATTGCGCAGGTCATCGGCCTCATAGCGCACCAGATAGTCGTGGAACTGGTCGTGCGAGAAGACACCGGCATCCTCGGCATACAGGCAGAAGACGATGCGCACGCACAAGATATTCAGCCAACGCAGGGCCTCGGGCGAATTGTCATCGTACTGAGTGAGCAGCGCATCGTATATCTTTCCCACTATCTCGCCTGCCTGCATCGACACCTCCATCTCCTTGCTGAGGTGCTCGTTCTTGGCATCGACGAGGAATTGCAGGCGGTAGTATTCCTTGTCCAGGTTCGCAAGCAGTATCTGCTCCGGCTCGCCGTTGGGCTGCTCCATATCGTAGACGAGGAACTCCTGGAAGTTGCAGGTCACAATCCAGCGCGGATGCTCAGAGACTGGCAGTCCCACCACATAGCGGCGCGCCTGCTGGAAGGGGTTGAGCAGCGCACCGTCACTCTGACGGATAGGCGCACGCAGGTCTTTCTCCTTGGACTTTTGCTCAATAAGCACACGTGTAGAGGGAATACGTCCGTCAACGTAGTTGGATTCATCCACCTTGTGATGCTCCTCAAAACGGATGAAGCCGTTGGTGGGCATCTCTATGCCAAAGACATTCGCCAGCAGGTCTATCCAGAAAGGCTGGCTCTCGCCCCTCTCATAGCCCCTGTCCTTCCATCGCTCGGCAAACTCCGCAGCAGCCGCAGCCATCTGTTTCTCGGTCTTCATATCAGTAGTATGTTTTAGATGTCTGCAAAGATACAAAAAAAAGAAATAGACACCAAACAATTCTTGGGAAAAGTAGGAAAAGAGGAAAAGCGGAAAGTAGACATGAAGGTATTTTCAGGGATGGAATAAAGCGGGAAGAAGGAAGCAATAATGATAATAATAATGGTAATACAATAATTATTATTCTATTATTATTTATATATATTCTAAATAAGAAACTGCGACATATTTTCCCTTCCTGTCTGCAAAAAGTGGTTAATGTCTACTTTCCTCTTTTCCTACTTTCTGCCTTTCTTGCCATAAAAATGTAAGGAAAATATTTAGCTTATTTTCCTGAAAATAAATGCGTTAATATTTGGTATTGTAATATATTTTTTGTAACTTTGTACTGTTAACGAGGATGAGAACGAAGACGTTAACGATAGCGAAAAACGCCGGCATATCGTGATTGGCGACTCGGAATTCCTTCCTCACAGTACTCACTAAAACCAACACA
>Ga0310696_10009748_pt1 | contig 11080 bp, 10 predicted proteins | sample AusTroGonzalo_MG_4_FD_203885 | JGI IMG/M metagenome (GOLD analysis project Ga0310696, IMG submission 203885) | Bovine rumen microbial communities from tropical cattle in Woodstock, Queensland, Australia - Gonzalo_02 (v2) (version 2) | ecosystem: Host-associated > Mammals > Digestive system >...
CCTGTGCCAGGGAGGCAGAGGCGGCTGGGGCAACGACCATTTCAAAAGTGCGACCAACCAGACGCCCCGCTACGCCCAGCCGGGCGAAGAAGGCCAGGAAGGCTGGTTCATCCTGGAACTGAAGGTCCTGGCGGATGTCGGCCTGGTGGGCCTTCCCAACGCCGGCAAGAGCACCCTCCTGGCCACCATCACCTCCGCCAAGCCCAAGATCGCCAACTATGCCTTCACCACGCTGGAGCCCAACCTGGGCATCGTGCGCTATTATGACGACCGTTCCTTCGTGATGGCCGATATCCCCGGCATCATCGAAGGCGCGCACGAAGGCAAGGGCATCGGCACGCGCTTCCTCCGGCACATCGAGCGGAACTCCGTGCTGCTGTTCATGGTTGCCGCGGATGAACCCGATGTCAAGAAGGTGTACAAGATCCTCCTGAACGAGCTGGAGGAATACAATCCGGAACTGCTGGTGAAGGACCGCGTGCTGGCCGTTACCAAGACGGACCTGGTGGATGAAAAACAGCTGGCCAAGATCCGCCGGCAGGTACCCAAGGACATCCCCTGCGTGTTCATCTCCTCCGTGGCCCAGACGGGCCTGAACGAGCTGAAAGAGGAGCTTTGGAAGGCCATCAACCGCGAAGATGCTTAAAGAACTCATTGAACTGGACCAGCAGGCCACGCTGTGGATCAACGGGTTGAACTCTTCCCTTACGGATCCGCTGTGGACCCTGCTATCCGACGCCAAGGTCTGGTTTCCCGCCTACCTCCTCATCATGATCCTGATGGTGATCCGCATGGGCTGGAAAAAGGGACTGGTCGCCGTGCTGTCCATCATCCTGATGGTGGTGCTGGTGGACCAGCTCTCCGGCTTCGTCAAGGAGGGCGTCATGCGCCTGCGACCCTGCTACAACACCTGGATGCTGGAGCACGGCCTGGAATGGCCCTACGGCCGTCCCGGCTTCTTCGGCTTTTTCTCCAGCCACGCCGCCAACACCATGGGCTTCGCCGTCACTTCCTGGATGGGGTTCAAGAACGACCCCGACCATCATTACAAAGCGTACGGCTGGGGCGTCTTTATCTGGGCGGGCCTGGTGTGTCTGAGCCGGATCATGATGGCGGCCCATTTCCTGGGCGATGTCCTGACAGGCATCGCCTTCGGCCTGCTGATGGGCTGGCTGATCGGCCTGCTGGCCCGCCGGATCATCCGGGCTTTATGATATTGTGAATATTTATTTTTTTTTCACTATATTTGCACAATTGACTTTGAGAACCAAAAAACCTATTATATGAAAAAAGTCCTGTATTCCCTTTCCCTGGTCCTGGCTTTCCTGGCTTCTGCCAGCATCGCATCTGCCCAAGACCAAGCCCAGCCTCAGCCCAAGAAGAACAACTGGTACGTCGGTGCCGGCGCGGGCGTGAACATGCTTTACGACAATCGTGCCGTTTCTTCCCCCGCCTTCGCCTGCGACTTGTTCGCCGGTAACTGGTTCACCCCCGCCTTCGGCGTGCGTGCCGGTGTCCATGGCCTCAAGTGCAAGCCCGCAACCGATTTCGCCTACTGGTTCTCCGGGGAGGACGCCTTCAATCTGTTTGAGCTGAATGTGGACGCCATGTGGAATTTCACCAAGTATCAGCCCGAAAAGAGCTGGACGCCGGCCTTCTATGCCCGCTTGAGCGGCATCCTGGGTTCCGCCAAGGGCAACACCAAGATTTTCCCCGGTATCGGCGCCGGTTTCTACAACCAGTTCCACGTAGGAGAAAAACTGAGCATCTATGTGGATGCCAATGCCGTTGCTACCAGTGAGCCCGCCTTCCGCGTCAACGGTTACGAGGGACGCTTCCTCCTCTTCCCCAGCCTCACCGTCGGTGTCGTGTACGACCTCGGTGTCCGCGGTTTCTAATAGTTTAGAGAGAAGGGATCGTCTTTTCCATCTGGATCCCCCGGGAACCCTTCACCAGGATGGTACAACCTTCCAGCGGGTTCTCCTTCAGATAGTTCGCCAGGTCTTCGGACTTGGCGAACGTTTTATAGGGCTTGCCCTCGGCGGCCCGGGTGAATTCCGCGCCCACCAGGTAAGCCTCCCGGCCGGCAAGCCGGTCCACCACCTTGCGGTGCTCCGCCAGGGAATCCGCCCCCAGTTCCCGCATATCGCCCAGCAGGGCTACGCAGCGGCCCTCACACAGGGCGAGGTTGTCCAGGGCCACGGCCATGGACGATGGATTGGCGTTGTAGGCATCCACGATGACGGTATTGCGGGCGGTACGCAACAACTGGGACCGGTTATTGGACGGGCAATAGGCGGCGATGGCCGCACGGCCGGCCGTTCCGGGCACGCCGAAGAAGGCGCCCACGGCCAGGGCTGCCAGCACATTGGCCGCATTGTAGGCCCCCACCAGCTGCGTTTCCAGCACGGGATTCCGGCCCATCCGGAGCCGGAGGAAAGGCGCTTCCGGACTGGACGGGAGCACCTTCGCATCACCGGCAGCGTTGTACGGGATGCGGTCCTGGATCTCCCGTTCCTCCAGCATGCCTTGCAGCACCAGGTCCGAAGCATTGCAGAAAACGGTTCCGCCATGGGCCTTCAGGTAATCGTACAGCAAGCCCTTGGCGTGCCGGACCCCTTCGAAGCTGCCGAACCCTTCCAGGTGGGCCTTGCCCACATTGGTAATGAGCCCGTGCGTGGGCTGGGAGACCGCCAGGAGCGGCCGCAGGTCTTCCGGATGGCTGGCGCCCATCTCCACGATGGCGATTTCCGTATCCGGCCGGATCTTCAGCACGGTCAGGGGGACGCCGATGTCGTTGTTGAGGTTGCCCTCTGTGGCGGACACGCGGTATTTTTGCGCCAGGACGGCGCGGATGAGTTCCTTGGTGGTGGTTTTTCCGTTGGTTCCCGTCAGGCCGATGACAGGGATCCTGAGCTGCCGGCGGTGCCAGGCGGCCAGTTCCTGCAAGGTGCGGAGCGTATCCGGGACCTCGATCAGGCGGGGGTCCGTACTCCCCTTCCGGTCACTCACCACCGCATAGGCCGCGCCGGCCTCCAGGGCCTTTTCCGCGAAGGCGTTGCCATCGAAATTCTCTCCCTTGAGGGCGATGAAAAGCTGGTTTTCCCGAATGGTACGCGTATCCGTATTCACCCCGGCCGACGCCAGGAATATCTCATATAATTCTTTGATTTCCATATATTTACACTAAATAACGACAAGTGTAATAAAACGGCCATGCGTCACCTCCGGGCGCAATAAAAAGGTCGATGCACCCGGAGGTGACGCATGGCCTGCGCATGACGCTCGATTATGAATCGATTACTTTCCAGTGGAGCCAAAGCCGCCGGTGCCCCGCTCCGTGGCGTCCAGCTGGTCCACTTCCTCCCATTCCACGTGTTCGTGGCGCGCAATGACCATCTGGGCGATACGCTCCCCGGGGACAACCTCGAAGGGCTGGTCCGACAGGTTGACCAGGATCACCTTCAGTTCCCCGCGGTAGTCCGCGTCGATGGTGCCGGGGCTGTTGAGAACGGTGATGCCGTGCTTGATGGCCAGGCCGCTGCGGGGACGGGACTGGGCTTCATAACCCTCCGGGAGGGCGATGTACAGGCCCGTCGGGATGAGCGCCCGCTGGAGCGGAGCCAGTACAAGGGGCTCCGGCAGGTTGGCCCGCAGGTCCACGCCGGCCGACAGCGGAGTGGCATAGGCCGGGCTGGGATAAGGGGAACGGTTGACAATCTTGACTTTCATTTATTTGGGAGCTTTGAAATACAGGACGACGGCGATGATGGCGTACAGATAGTTGGGCAACCAGATGGCGATGGACGCCGGGAGGGTGTCCGTGATGACGAACATCTCGCTGAACTGCATGAAGAGGATGTAGGAGAAGCCCAGGGCCGTGCCCAGGGCCAGGTTCCAGCCCATGCCGCCCCGCTTTTTCTTGGTACACAGGGCCACGCCGATGATGGTGAGGATGAGGGCCGAAAAGGGCATGGAATACCGGTTGTTCTTCTCGATGAGGGCCATGTTCACGGAGGCGTCCCCGCGCATGGTCTGCGTCGCGATCAGCTGGTTCAACTCCTTGATATCCAGTTCCTGGATGGTATAGCGGTTGATGAAGAAGTCGTCCCGCGTGAGGCTGAGGGTGGTATCCAGCTGGCGGCCGGTGCGGATGCGGTCCTCCAGGCCTTCGCCGTAGTCCCGGATGAACCAGTTGCGGAGGTGCCACACCCCGCTGGTGGTGTCGTAACGGGCCGATTCGGCCGAGAGTTTGGAGTTGAGGCGGCCGCCGGACAAGTCCTCCAGCGTGAAATTGTAGGCCGTATTGTTATAGGCGCTGAAGCTTTCCAGATAGACGAAATGGTCATCCTCCAGCTTGTAATGCATGTCGTGCCCCAACCGGACCTTCCGGTACGAGTTGTATTTCTGCTCAAACTGCACGCGGGTGGCGTTGGCCCCGGGAAGGATCCAGAGGCTGAGGATGAGGGAAAGGCAGGCGATGAAGGAGGCCGACACCATGTACGGCACCATCATGCGGTGATAACTGATGCCGCTGGACAGGATGGCGATGACCTCCGAATCCTGCGTCATCTTGGAGGTAAACAGGATGACCGTGAGAAAGACGAACATCGGGGAGTACATATTGATAAAGTACGGCACGAAGTTCAGGTAATAGTCCACGACGATTTCCCGGAGAGGGGCCTCCTTCCGGACGAAGTCGTCGATTTTCTCACTGATGTCGAAGATGACGATGAGCAGGGCCAGGAAGAGGATGGACATGAAGAAGGTCACCAGGAACTTCCTGATGATGTACCAGTCCAGTCTTTGGAGTCCGTGGATTCTCATAGGCGCTGCATCAGTTGGGGGACGGTGGCATTCTTCCAGGACAGGAAATCACCCTGGAGGATGTGCTGGCGGGCCGTCCGCACCAGGTCCAGGTAAAACGCCAGGTTGTGCTCCGTGGCCACCATGGCGGCGAACATCTCCTTCGCCACGAAGAGGTGGTGCAGATAGGCCCGGGTGTAGGTATGGTCCACGAAGGAGGCACCGGCGGGATCCAGTTCCGTGAAATCGTCCGTCCACTTGGCGTTGCGCATGTTCATAATGCCGTTCCAGGTGAAGAGCATGCCGTTGCGCCCGTTGCGGGTGGGCATCACGCAGTCGAACATGTCGATGCCGCGGGCGATGCCTTCCAGGATGTTGGCGGGAGTCCCCACGCCCATCAGGTAGCGGGGCTTGTTCCGAGGCAGCAGCGGGCAGGTAACCTCCAGCATCTCGTACATCTTTTCCGTGGGCTCCCCTACCGCCAGGCCGCCTACCGCGTAACCGCCGCGGTTGGCATGATCCAGCGAGAGCGCGTGCTCCACGGCCTTTTGGCGGAGGTCCGGATACACGCAGCCCTGGATGATGGGGAACATCACCTGCTGATACCCGTAAAGGGGCTCGGTCTCGTCGAAATGCCTGGCAAAGCGTTCCAGCCAGCCCTGGGTAAGCCGGAGGGACTTGGCGGCATAACGGTAATCCGCGTCGCCGGGGCAGCATTCGTCCAGGGCCATGATGATGTCGGCCCCGATGATGCGCTGGGTTTCCACGTTGTTCTCCGGCGTGAAGATGTGCTTGCTGCCATCGATGTGGGAGGAGAACTTGCAGCCTTCCTCCGTAATTTTGCGGATGGGCGCCAGGGAGAAGACCTGGAAACCGCCGCTGTCCGTGAGGATGGGGCCGTCCCAGTGCTCGAAGCGATGGAGGCCGCCGGCCTTCCGGAGCGTGTCCAGGCCGGGGCGGAGGTACAGGTGGTAGGTGTTGCCCAGGATGATCTGCGCCCGAATGTCTTCCTTTAAATCCCTGTGATACACGCCCTTGACGGAACCCACCGTCCCCACGGGCATGAAAATGGGGGTCTCGATCACCCCGTGGTCCGTGGTGAGGCATCCCGCGCGGGCAGCGCTGGCGGGGTCCGTGGCGATATGCTGGAATTGGAACATCGATCCGTTTTACCCGTCAAAGTTACGGATTTTTTTGTATTTTTGTATGATTTAACACAAGTGCTATGCCAATTAAGATCAAACCCGTCACCTTCAAGCTGGTGTTGATGCTTTTCCTGGAATTCGCCGTCTGGGGCGCCTATCTCACGTCCCTGGGCCGCTATCTGGGCAGCATCGGTCTGGGCAACCAGATCAAATGGTTCTTTGCCATGCAGGGCATCGTCTCCATTTTCATGCCCACCCTCATGGGCATCGTGGCCGACAAGAAAATGGAAGCCCAGAAGGTCCTTTCCATGTGCCACGGCTTCGCCGGCCTGTTCATGGCCGGAGCCGGCGTGTATTGCATGACCGCCGGCGGCGCCGTCCAGTTCGCCCCCCTGTTCATCCTCTACAGTTTCAGCGTGGCCTTCTTCATGCCCACCATCGCCCTGGTGAACTCCGTTTCCTATAACGCCATGGCCAAGGAAGGCATGGACCCGGTGAAGGAATTCCCGCCCATCCGCGTATTCGGCACCGTCGGCTTCATCTGCAGCATGCTGCTGACCAACTTCCTGTCCGTCGGCGGGGTCCGCATGCAGGAGAGCTACACCCAGCTCATCTCCTCCGGCGTCCTGTCGCTGATCCTCTGCGGCTACGCCCTCACCATGCCGGCCTGCCCCGTGGACAAGACCAAGAAAAACGAATCCCTGGCCGATGCCTTCGGCCTCAAGGCCTTCACCCTGTTCAAGGACCCGCAGTTCGCCATCTTCTTCATCTTCTCCATGCTGCTGGGCGCCTCCCTCCAGATCACCAACGGTTATGCCAATACCTTCCTGGGCTCCTTCGCCGCGGATCCGGCCCTGGCGGGCACCTTCGCCGTGAAGAACTCCAACGCCCTTATCGCCATCTCGCAGGCATCCGAGACCCTCTGCATCCTGCTCATTCCGTTTGCCATGAAGAAGTTCGGCATCAAGAACGTGATGCTCATCGCCATGTTCGCCTGGGTGTTCCGCTTCGGCCTGTTCGGCCTGGGCAACCCCGCCATGCCGGGCGTCCTGCTGTTCGTGCTCAGCTGCATCGTGTACGGCTTCGCCTTTGACTTCTTCAACATTTCCGGTTCCCTGTACGTAGAGCAGAACGCCGCGGAGGACATCCGTTCCAGCGCCCAGGGCCTGTTCATGATGATGACCAACGGCTTCGGCGCCACCATCGGCACCCTGGCCGCCGGCGCCGTCGTGGAAGCCTACCACGTGGCCGACGCCGTGGAACCCCAGGTGCACAACTGGCCCACGGTCTGGTATATCTTCGCCGCTTACGCCCTGGTAGTGGCCATCCTCTTCTGGATCCTGTTCAAGGATCCGCAGAAGAAAGCGGTCCAGCGCTAGGCTTCTGAGCCCCTTCCCTTCCCCCTTCTGGTATAATCCACCCGGCTGCCCAGGTGGATGATCCGGGAGGGGGTTGTTTCGTATTGGATGTCGTAGCAGGCATAGCGATGGTGGGTGCCCTCCTTGCTGAAGTAGGTCACATAGTGGTCGTTGTAACCCATCTGATAGAGGGTAAGGCGGTCGATGGTCACCACCCCCATCCGCAGCAGGCGCGCCAGGATGGCGTGGTTGCGGGTGAGGATCCGGTGGATCCGGTCCTGCTCCGCGTGCCAGTCCAGCGCGCGCTGCTTGTTGTGCCAGCGGTTCTTGCAGCTGACACAGCAGAATTTGCGGTCCGGGCGGCCGTATCCCATGGGCTCCCCGCACTCCAGGCAATATGTCTTGCACAATTCCATCGGACCTCCGGTTTGCCGCAAAGGTGACAAGCCGGAAGGACAATTCCAAGCATCCTGCAAAACATTTCCAAAACTTTTTCCGTTTCCCCCGATGACTGTAAAAAACGCATCGGGGGAAATCTTTCCAGGACGGCGTTTTTTTCTGGGGATTCTCCCTGCGAAACGCACAAAATGACCGTGAAACAGCGATTTCTGACCTGCCGCGGGGGTGTTCCGTTTGCAGGATGGCCGCCGCGTGTGTTCCTTTGCATCCCAGTCGGCCGCGGCCCGCGCGCAGCCCAGGCCGGCCCAAGTCAAACCCTAAAAGCAAACACGATGGAATTCTTGAACAGAATCGAGTTAAACGGTGTCGTCGGACGGGCGGAAGTCAACGTGTACAACGGGATCCAGGTATGCAACTTCTCCGTGGTTACGGAATACAGTACCCGGGACCGGGAGGGGAACCCTGCCGTTGAGACAACCTGGTTCAACGTCTCCACCTGGGAGGGACGGGACAATCCCAACTTCTCCCTCATCCAGAAAGGCGTCTGGATCCACGTCATGGGACGCGTACGCCTGCGGAGATACATGACCCAGGACAACGAGGAGCGATCCTCCCTGGAGGTTGTCGCCCGCAGGGTGTCGCTCATCCCCCGCGAAGACACGCAAATCCAACCGCAAAGAGACTGGTAATGATGAAAGGACGACTCCTGCAGCTGGTTACCGTGCTTGCCGCGGTCGCAGCCTGCGCCCCGCCCTCCCATATCCGGCAGTTGAGGGAGGAGCCGGTGACGGCGCAGCTGGTCCTGACGCAAGAACGGGAGGTCCCTACCCTGGACCCGGACCGATGGACCCCGAAGGACACCCTGGTGGTGGACGACCCCGACGGGAACAAGGTCTTCCTGATGAAGGCCGTCCGGGAGGAGGAGAGCGGAGAGATGGTGGCGACGGACCGGATCGACGCAGCCCGCGTGACCGCGCGCTTCCGCAATGTGGCGGAACGGCACGGCCGGGTGGACCTGCGCTTCCAGATCCTGGTTCCCGCCTCCCTGCAGGACAGCGACTGGCAACTGCGTTTCTACCCCACCCTGCGCGTCCTGGCGGACACGCTCCCGCTGGAACCCGTCCTCATCACGGGAGAACGCTACCGGAAGGCCCAGTTGCGCGGATACCAGCAGTATCAGCGCTTCCTGGACTCCATCGCCGCCGACTCCCTGCACTTTGTCGACCGGCGCCAGCTGGAAAACTTCCTGGAACGGAACATCCCTGAGCTGTACCGCTTCCGGGAAGATTCCAGCCTGGTTTCCGACGAAAGCTTCGCCTCCGCCTTCGGCGTCACGCAGCAGCAGGCGCTGGAACATTACACCAACCACCTGGTGGTGCGGCGGAACCGGCGGAAAGTGGAGCGCAAGGAGATGATGTTCCATCGGCTGGTGAAGGCCCCCATCGTCACGGAAGGGCTCCGGCTGGACACGGTGATGCGCACGGTGAGCGGGGATTTCTGCTACGATTATGTCCACTCCCTGCAGGTAAAGCCCGGCCTCCGGAAAGCTTCTGTGGTGCTGAGCGGTGACATCTTCCGCGAGGATGAACGCATCTACGTCATCCCCACCGGCGAAGAACTGACCTTCTACATCAGTTCGCTGGGTGGGCTGACGGACGATGCCGTCCATTACAAGCAGCTGATCGTCAGCCGGAAAGTGGAGGCCCATACGGCCTGCTACATCTGGTTCCCGCAGGGAAAGGCGGTCATCCTGGAAAACGAAGGGAACAATGCGGAGGAAATCACCCGGATCAAGCAGAACCTGGTGAGCCTGCTGGAGAACCAGACCTTCGACATCGATTCCATCGTCGTCACCGCATCCTGTTCCCCGGAGGGAGATATCCAGGCCAACCGCCGGCTCTCCCACGAACGCTCGCGGGCGGTGTCGGACTACATCGAGGGCTACATCCGCGCGGCCCGGGATTCCCTGGGCCTGTATGAGGAGCTCTCGCCCATCCGCTTCCTCCCGCGGCACAACGCGGAGAACTGGACCATGCTGGATGCCCTCATCCGGAACGACGGGGACATCCCCGAAGCCGACAGACTGGCCTACCAGACGTTCCGGGAAGAGATCCCGGACCCGGACGCGTGCGAAAGGCGACTGCAGCGCCTGCCCTCGTACCGGCACATCCGGGAGGCCATCTACCCCCGGCTGCGGACCGTCCGCTTCGACTTCCATCTGCACCGGAAAGGCCTGTTGAAGGATACCATCCATACGACGGTCGTCGACACCGTCTATATGGAAGGCGTCCAGGCCATCCGGGACCGGGACTATCAGCGCGCCGTGACCCTGCTCCGTCCGTACAAGGACTACAACACGGCCGTGGCCTACTGTGCCCTGGATTACAATGCATCCGCCCTGGATATCGCTTGCCGCCTGGAACAAACTGCACGTGTCCTGTATCTGGAGGCGTTGCTCTACAGCCGGCGGGGAGACGAAAAAACGGCGGTGGAATGCTACCTCAAGGCGTGCCGGAAGAATCCGGCATTCGTACACCGGGGCAATCTGGACCCCGAAATCTCCCAATTGATCAACAAGTACAAAATCAACATTCAAGACAATGAAAACTAAACTTCTGATGCTGTCCACGGCCTGTGTGCTGGCAGCGGTCGTATCCTGTAACAAAAACGATGTGCAACAAAGCGCGAAGGTGGAAGAGGAAATGGTGGATGTGCAGGTCAACATCCAGACCGAGGCGCTCACCAAAGCCTCGGACATCACCGAGTCGGATTTCGAGCGGGCGGTCAAGAACTTCGACCTGATCGTATTCGATGCGGGCACGGGCAAACTGAGCCAGCTGAAATCGACCATCAACGCGAACACCTTTACCACCAAGATGATTCCCGGATCCAAGAAGATCATCGCCGTGGCCAACGGAGGGACCACCTTTGCCACCAGCAACGTCAACACCCTGACGGGGCTGAACGGGGTCTTCTACAATTTCAGCGCGACGAACACCGCTGATACCAAATTGGCAATGACCGACTTGCGCGGACTGGAAGAAACCACCACCATCACGGCGGACCAGACCAACGTGGTCAACATCCAGCTGAAACGACAGACCTGCCGGATCCGGCTCAAGGCCGTCATGGCGTCCTTCCTGGCGGAGACGGTCAGCAGCCTGTCTTACAATTCCGCCTATCTGCAGAACATCCCGGGCCGCTTCGCCCTGGACGGCACCGTGGATGACAGCGTCGAGCAGCGGAAGAATGTCTTGAAACAGGATCTCACCGCACAGACGGCCGAGGGCGGCGCCCTCACCTACAAGACACTGACCACCGGTTCGACCAACGCCCTGGGCAACCCCGTGTTCCTCTACTGCCTGCCCGGAG
>Ga0310696_10009750_pt1 | contig 11080 bp, 5 predicted proteins | sample AusTroGonzalo_MG_4_FD_203885 | JGI IMG/M metagenome (GOLD analysis project Ga0310696, IMG submission 203885) | Bovine rumen microbial communities from tropical cattle in Woodstock, Queensland, Australia - Gonzalo_02 (v2) (version 2) | ecosystem: Host-associated > Mammals > Digestive system >...
CTGCGTCTTTCTCTTTCATAATACTCCTAACTGGTCAAGTAACTTTTGTTCTTCCTTATCTAACTTGTTCAACTGTTTATCCAAGTCAAATAATTTTTTAATATCAAAAGTTCTCTCCATCTGATATTTAATATGTTCCTTACTTGTTCTTACTGCCATTAATTGTTGATTTAACTGATTCATACAATATCACCACTTTTTTAGAATGGTCTGTTTGGGAAAGTAGTTTGCCTTCCAGGTGGGCGACCCCATCCAGTAACATAATGACCCCATGGACCAGCAGTTTTACAAGGATCAACATACACACTTCCACCGTCACGGTTGTTGATGACTTTGGTGAATACATGTCCGCCTTGTGGTCCGCAACATACATATACATATTTGAGTGTTAGGAATTCGAGGCAACCGGCTCCGGCACATAGGTATAGGAATAGTCTTGCTTGGTCGCAACAGTTTCCACGTTTGGTTTTGAGTACTGCATCAGGGGACCTGTTGAAATTATAGTAACTGCTGTAGTGTATTTTTGACATATATGCTGCAATCTTTTTCGCAGCTGCCCATCCTTGACTGTCACCGGCTAATCTTAAACCGGCATTCCTAACATATTTACTGACATATGATGGTATTTGTCTTTGTTTTTTGGATGTGACTTTTTTGATTGGTATTTTGATTGTTTCGGTTTTGTAGAGTAGGTTTCCGGCTTTTAGTTGGTTGGCTTCGGTTTTACTACTCCATTTTTGTTTTTGGTATAGTGTGAGTTTTGGTTTGCCTGATGTTTGTCTTTCACCGTAGACTACGCTGAAGTCGGAGTCACAGTGTTCGCAGAATATTCGTCCTTCTTTGGAGCCGTCTTCTCTGCGTCCTCTTGAGTATGTTCCGAAATTCCAATCCCAGTATAACTTGTTTTTTCCGCAGACTGGACATTTGTTTACGAATACTGTTTTTAGGTATTTGTATCCGTATCTTTTTAATTCGGATTGTCGGCTTGGTAATCCGATTGCACAGACATATTTGCCATCTGGACTGCGTCCGTATTTGTTGTAGAAGTAGTTTCTTGTTTCGATACGGTAGTCTGCGGTTTGTTTTACTATTGTTTTTTTCGCAGTGGCGGTAACTGGTTTGGCAGTATTTGTGGTTGTGGTTGTGGTTTTCTTTGTTGCAGTAGTGGTTTTTGCGGTAGTGGTTACTTTTTTCTGAATGGTACCAGATACATTTATGTCTACTGTGAAATTTGTTGAAGCATATAGTAGGTCTCCACCGAAGTTTATGTCGACTTCCCAGTTTCCTGGTGTTAATGAGATTGGTAGTCTTGCAACACCACTTTTACCACCAATGGTTTTTGTTTTTTTATTGTAGGTTTTGCTGTATTTCCTGGTTTGGTTTTCATCAAGGCGGTATAGGCTGAATGATACCAGTTTATTATTTAACCCATTATCCAAATCGTCAATTAATTGTGCATCGAGGTTGGTTTTGTTTGGATATTTCAGGTTAATGTTACTTGCTAATAGACTGGTTTCTGTTTGTGCTACTTTTTTGTTTAGGTTGAATGTGCCTAATTCTAAAGTGTTTTCACCTATATCGTATGGGTTTTTATGTGTTTTAGTTACATTTGCGGTGACTAACTCTCCATAACCTGGTACTTTTACGTAGACTTTATCACCAATACGGTATGTGTTTAGTAGGCCGTTTTGGTAGTTTGCGACGTCTACTTGTAATTCGATTTGTGGGTCTCTTTTGTCTTTGAGTTTCATTGCAACATCGTTGTAGATGGCGTAGATGTCTTCATCGCTTGTTTCGACAGTACCGGTTTTTGGGAAATTATAGTTTGACCTTTCATCACGGTTGTCAGGTCTCCAATTAATACTATTGTATTGTGATTGTGTTACTGTATCGTTTTTTACGAATAATTCTTTACTGCGTTTGGTGAATGGTGCACTCCAATAGGCAGTAGCACGAAGATACTCATATGTTGAATTAGCCGGAGTACCAGTATCAATATTGTCTTGTGGATGGTAAGGTCTTTTATAATAATTGCTCCCAACACTGAATGTGCCCAGGGCATCTTTTTCAGCTTTGGTTAATGTGGCTTTCTCCACTATCATAGGGATAGTAGTGCCTTTGGTTATGCTTAAATTTCTCCAAGCATTAATTATCTTACCAAGGTCAGTCCTTGTCAAGTCATTAGTGGTATCACTACCTTGTTTAATTGAAAGTATCGGAGCAATCGCAGTATAAGTATCAGACTCATCTATCTCATAAGTAATATTCTCGGTATTGTAAGTCAAATCCAATACATCCTCATGAACATCACCATAACCAGGATGAACTTTAGTCTGGAATACAATCCTGTTAGTTTCAGTATTCAAGATTTCAAAATAACAAGTATCAGGTACAACAGAGGATATTCTTTCAGGGTCATCAGATACACTAACAAAACCACGATTGGTTTCACCAGAGTATTCACCATAATTCTCATACTCCTCACCAGGACTAACCGGCAGTACTGGGAATGATTTTTCTTTGATTTCAACACCGAAATAATAATCACCATCATACTCCTTATACGATAACGTAATAGAAACATGCTCCTCTTCATCTGTTAAACCAACATCTTCAGCACTCCACTCTAAAGGTGTTTGCTCATCATCTGTTTCATCATACGGCACACCATTAGTATTTAATACCTCACGACCATCAGTTATACGGAATACTGTATTTGATGGGTCAAGATTAGCCTCCGGTGTAAACGGTGGAAATATTACCACGTCATCTTGGTCTTCAATATCAACACCAGTATCATCGTATGGATCCAAATCAATTACTTCTTCTTCCACGAAATCATATTCAATGTTGAATTCCCAGTCTCGTCTTGTACTGGTTGGGTTTAAAAAGTCAAGGTATCGGTGCACTACATTTGTACGGAAGTCTTTTTCGTATCTTGTTACGAAGACGTTTCCGGTTTCTTCTTCAATATACCTTAATAGGGACATTAGGTTCATTGTACCAGTCACACTAATACGATTAAGGGTTTGAGATACACACTTCTGAACAATACCAATATTGTAATAGGAACCAAACCAGTAATTCAAGGCATTGAAATTAACTTCCACCCATGCTTCACCGTTAGTGGTTCCGATGTTGAAACCATTATTGGTGGTAATTTCAACATGAGTAATCGGTGGAGCATAATTCAATTCAGTTAACACTTCCTCTGCAGTTAATGTGACTTTATTGTCTTTGAAGTAGTCTTCTTTTACTGTATCGTTGATAACATATAAGCAGTCATCTATTACAGGACTACCCATTATCAGAATCTTGTTTCCTGTCTTGAATAGTTTCTTTGCAGTTTCAACATCTTCAATAGTGTATTCGAGGTCTATGGTCCGAAGACCATATTCCTCATGTGTTTCTTCAACCTGTAAGAAATCATTGTCTAAATAGTCAATGAAGTCTTCATGATTGTTTAAAACTATTACATTCATAATTTTTAGCCTCTTTGGGTTATTGTTACTGATTGTATTATGCCGGTGCTTCCAGCATTGAATACGAATTCACCAGCTTCTAAACTAAACCAATCACTATCAAAATCAACATACTCTGTAATATCAAGGAATTCTGAAGCATCCTCCTGACTCTTTAACAATACCTGTCGATTATTACAATTGATTTCCAACACCTGACTACTTGATAAACCACTATAATTAATACTCATTTTTTGTCCTGATTCTGACTCCTCAATATCCACGGTAGTGGATAATGGTACTACTTGTATGATTGGTGAGACTTTAGCGATTCCATCATTTGAACCGATGTAATTAGTTACACTGTCTTCATTAGCCCAACTTGTACCGTCAGGTATTGTGAGTTTCAGCTTTGGACTATAATCTGTACCTTCAACTTGTGTGTCGATTGGATCTGTCATGATGTATTCGAAGTGTTCGTCAGGTAGGTGGCTGAATTGGATTATTTTTGGTATTGGTTTGTTGAGTTTGTCTCTGCGGTTGACGAATAGTTTTGCTATTTGTTTTAGGTGTTGTGTTGTTTCGGTGAATGTGCATCCGAAGATTTGGAATGTTAGTGTGATTTCTTTTTTGTCGATGTTTTGTCGGTAAGCATCGTTTAAATCAATACCATCAAGATTATAATACTTTGTGTCGGTGTTTAATCCGAATGGTATATCCACATCTTCCAGGAATACTCCGTAATGTCTGCCGTCTTCACCATCAACAGTACAATATGTCACGTCATCTGGTACTTCCATGAAGTATACTGTTAATGTTGCGTTTTTGATTTGTATATTCGCTGAAGTACTTGTACTTGTAAATACATTCTGTAATTCGAATTGGAATTCCCAGTCTTCTAACTCTTCTAATTCACCGATTTTGAATCCCCATGTATCATAGTTTTGTCCGACTTGTATGTGTTCTGCGTCACCTGATTCTATGATAATACTTTTTTCTCCGGTTTCACCGTTTGGGTGGCGGAGTTTCATTAGGGCTACGCATCTGTTGTCAGAGACTATGTCTGCTTCGAATTGCACTCCTCGTATTGCATAGTCATCTCCGGTTCCGAATCCCTCATTGAATGGGAAATTGTAGAATACGATGGGTGTACTGTTTTCAAGGTTTTCTATGTCGATTGATGAGTATTCATCAGTATCTAATGTATAATTTATTGGTTCCGGATAGTTTCCTGGTGCTTCGTATTCATGATAAGCACTTGTTTCGATTAATGCTGGTGTACTGTAGGATAAACTAAAATCTGTTGGATTGGTGGTGATGAATTCGCTTGTTACGATAATGTATAATGGTTTGTTTTCATCGTAGGTGAATGTAACTTCCTTGTTCTCATACTCATTAAAGATGGATGGTGTTGTACTCCATGTTCGGGTATGGTCGAAGATATAATTGGATACTGTTACACCTGATGGTACTTCATCATTGTATACTCCAATACGGAAATTACGGTAGTAGTCTACGAATTCATCCACATCCTCTACATCACAGTTTATACGAAGCATTGCTTGTACAGTGTAATTTAATCCGTGGCCTAAACGGTTTAGTTCTTCGCCGGTGACTTGGAAGATGTTTAGGCTTGGGTATTGGTAACTTGCTGGAATCACTTTCAGGATGTATGTTGGTGCTTCTGGTGTGTCATTACCTGTACCGATTAGTATTCCTGTTATGCCGGTTACACTTGATTTGCAGTTTAGGGTTAGTGTGTCATCTGTGAACCGGTCAACACTCATACTGTATTTGGTGTTGGCGGATACTGTTGTCCATGTTCCTTCTTCTTCTATTTTTAAAGCTTTGTCCGGTTGTATCCATATGTTGCCCTCGGTGATTATGGAGGGTTTGTGGATTGTTAAATCGAATTCAACATCTGTTTTGCAGTAGTAGGTGGTTTCAGTGTCGAATGTGGTTTCGTCTACTACTGGTACTGGTGTTGGTCCGATACTGACACTTATGGTTTTTGTGTCGGTTGGTGTTAGTCCGGTGTTGGCGGTTATGGATCCAGTTGCTATACTTTCGCAGTAGAGGGTTAGGGTTAGTTGGTTGTTGGAGCGGTATTGTTGTGGTCGCCATGTTATGGTGTTGTCTTGGACGGTTATTTGTTCGCCGGTGTAGTTGTAGAGGCTTAGGCAGGAGGGTAGGTTTATCGTTGCCGTTTCTCGGTAGGTGACTTTGTCTACAAGATTGCTTAAATTCAAATTGATGTCGAATTTTTTACCTACATATAAGTCCTCATTATCGGCCCTGTTTAGTGTTAGGCTGAATTTTGGACTCATGTATTGGACGTGTATCCGTATGAATCGTAGTTGTAACCATCCTTCGTAGTTGTTGGTGTTTGCGGGGTATCGTATTTGTACCCCGAATTGTGTACTGTTGATTTGGTTGTAGGTGGCGATTTGGTGTTTGTAGTCTTTTTCGTGCCATCTGTGTGTTGTGGCGGTCATGTTTTTTGTTGGTGTTGCTCCGGTTTTGTTTACTGTGATGTTGGTTCCGAGTATTATGATTGTGGGTGCGGGGAGGTTTGGGTATTTGTTTTGTAGGTAGTCGAGTTTTTGTTGGTTGATTTCGACTGTGATTTGGTTTATTCGTGCACCGGTTGGTAGGTTGAATTTGAAGTTGGTGCAGGTTAGGGTTGAGGGTGTTGGTGTGGAGCCGTTTTTTCCGGTTATGTGTCCGTTAGATTTGGCTATTGTGTTTTGGTTGTTTTTTAGGTTGTTTAGGTTGTCGAAGGGTCTGTATTTTCCTCCGGTTGTTTGGGTTATGTTTTGTGGGTATGCGGTTACGGTTGGCATATCTCACCTCCATAATAATTTTTTTTTGTTGTTCGTATAAAGGCAAAGGGCGGGGTTCGTATATTTCTATCACAAACATACAGTATCGAAGACTGTATATTCTATGGAGATATGACAAATGTACGGTCATCATGGAGTACAGACACATCGATTAGTGGAAGAACAGTTTATTACATAGACCAAACATTCACTACAGATATCTCTATGGAATGGAAATTCAGCACAAGCATTCCTACACGGTTCGTTATGGGTTTCAGTCAGTTATATCCCTTTAATGCTAAAGGATACATTTACCGTTATGACAGTAGCAACTACTGGTTCAGTTATTCACAATCTTCAGCCAATCAAGAGGTGAATTTAGGAATATCTCCAACAACTAGTAATGTATTCAGATTGGAGTCTGAGAATATTGACCGTATTTATGCTTATTTGGATAGTACTACGAAAGCGTATAGGGATACTATGTCTACTGTCCCGTTAAGAGTGAGAGTGGATGAGTTTAGTAGTGTTTCAATACCATTAGATTACTTAAAGATTAAACCGAAAGCATCAGCTTAACGGTTTGATTTTCATATTCTTAATAGTTCCATTATTCCATATTGCATAATTCAACAATTTAGTTAATGGCTGTGTATAATTGTATGTTTTAGTCTGATTGTTAATTACATAAGTTATACTACCATTATCATAAGTTAGAACAGTATGGAATGTTCCATTACTTAAATTAGTGGAATATTGGGAAGTTACGGTGCTTCCATTATGTTGCACCATAAACCCATAATTTCCACTACCTAATAATCCTACTTGTAGACAATTATTCCCATCATCTCCTACTCTGATGAATGCTCCAGTAGTGGATTGTGTTTTAATTAAGTCAAATTCAACTTTACAAGAAGTAGAAGCAGTAATAGGTAAATTAACAGTAGTCTCACTTGAATATGTACTGGTGTTATAATACTCACAATCTTCAAGACTGTATGTTTGTGATAGTATACTACCATCAGTTGCAGTAAATGATAAATCACCAGCACCAACCGCCGAATACGATGTACTACAGGTGGCTAAACCTGAGGCATTGGTGGTTCCAGTACCCAAAGTAGTAGAACCATTCTTAAAGGTGATTGTAATACCACTTATGGATACATTATTGTCATTATTGTCTTGCAATTGAGCAGTAAAAGTCGCAGAGTCAGAGTCATAAGCAGATAATACAGTTTTACTGTTCACTTCACCCATAACAATCTTATTATAAGTCGGAGTAGGTTGCACAATAGATACACTAACAGTATCAGAAGTCTGAACATCATACACACTTGTACCCTCATAACTGGCATAATAAGTGTAATTACCCACACTTGAAGCATTAATCGTTTTACTGAAATTACCCTCACTATCAGTAGTTACAGTATCCACTAAATCCCCTTCAACATAATCATAAATCTCAATGTTCTGACTCGCTAAACCAGTATTATTAAATTTAAGTGTACCTGATAATGTGAAACTTGTACCCACATCAACGGATAAACTACTGGTGGATAATGTTAAAGCAACAGTCTTCTTGGATACAGTCACAGAAACAACGGAAGACTCAACAGTTTCACAGACTGCTTTCATACTCATAGTACCCACACTTGAAGGAGTATAAGTATAAGTGGCTACACCATCTGTAGTTGTACCGGTTCCAAGTAAGGCACTGCCATTATAGAATGAAACAGTTTTACCGGTTGGAGTTGAACTGTCACTCATACTAACCGTTGCAGTCAAGACCGCACTACCATCAATGTAGATACTATTAGATGAAGCAGATAAGGATACACTGGACACAGCATCACTACTCCAAGTCACAGACACAGTATTAGACTCAACACTTGTGTAATCATAAGAACTGAAAACATACGATGAGGTAGTGGCAGAAGCACTTGTCACAACGGTACTGTAAGCTCCGAGACTGTCACAAGTCACATACTCACTACTATCATTCAAAACAATCTTCGCATTCGGCACAGGGTCATTCTCCGAGTCCTTAACAGTTACACTTAATGTTACATTAGTATTAACTGTTACACTTGTACTGGAAGCGGATAAAACAATACTGTATGGATTATTATCGTTTTTAACCCTTATACTAATGGCACTACTGACTTTATTATTACTGGTCTTCGCAGTCAAAGATAGACTACCGGCACTTGTCGGGGTATAAGAATAAGTCGCCACACCACTACTGTTAGTGGTGGCAGTACCAAGCAAAGACTCACCATTATAAAATGATACAGTCTCGCCCTCTAAAACCGCACCACCACTGTTATAAACAGTCGCAGTTAATGAGACTGCAGTATTCTTTAATATAACACTACTTGCAGTAGTAGACAATGAAACCGCCGCAGGAGTTGTACCACCTTCAGGTAATAACATCACACGATAATCCTCATAAGTCTGACTACAACCACTATTCACCATGAAACCAGGGACAAAATCATTAGTATCATAAGACTTCTCAGCCAATACACTATTATTACGATAAACAGTTACAGTATCCGCCTCAAATACAAACTTGAATTTATCACCAGGTTGTAATGAACTGGTGATTTGAGTATTCACCATACTACCGGATTGCCTTACATTCACATTATACTTACCACTGCTACTATTGTAACCTAATGCGAATAATTCATCTCCATTATAGTTTTTCCAAGCACGGAAACCTAACGGATAAGTCCCCGTACCGCCTTTGTAGGTGAATTCAACTATACCTTCTTCAAACAAGTAAGGAGTATACATTTCCTCTTCATAAGTGGCGAAGACTTTACCATAAATACTGTTAGTATTGTTTGTTGGTGTTAATCTGAAGCCCTCGCTTAATAATTCGATTTGAGCGGTGGATTGTCCCCAGTTAAGGAGGGTAGTGTCGGAGGCGACACTTTCCACACCCTGATGAATATGATAAACATCATCATAAACATTTAGGTTCTGAGTACAAGACCCACAACTCAATACTAATGTACGGTCATTACCAGTACCAGTAACATTAAACCTGACAACACCATCATTGTCAGTAACTTGTGTATCTAATAAGGTACCGTTGAAGCTTAAACCAACAGGCACTCCACCAACAACACTACCTTCATCAGACACTACTGCGGAAACACTTGTAGTTACACCAGTATTCAACCACAAATCACCAACTGAGATGCTGTCAGGGTCAATACAAGACACAACAACCTTACCGGATTTCACATTACTGTAGGATAATTGCACATCAAAAACACCCGCAGTACTAAAACTAATACCAGTAAATGATACAACACCATCACTATCAGATGTATCAGTATCCACCGAATCACCATCAACAAGCAATGAAACAGTCGCACCAGATAACGGTTCGCCAGTTGATTCATCCACAACAACACCAGCAAAACTATACTCGGCACCAGGCACAACTTTACTCGTATAACTTGTGAAATACAACAAACTATTCACATAAGACAAAGTCCTGACAGGGAAACTAACACCATCAATAACCTCATCCGTAACACTACTTTCCTCGGTGTAAACATTAGAATAAGCAACATTCTTGTCTTTAACAAGAACATTGCCTAAACCTCTAACTTTACCCGGAGTAACTATAATCTTCTCCATAATCTTATACTCCTTTTGCTCGATTATTAATCCTCAATAACCTGTTCTTTTCTTTAGTATCTAATCTTTGGAATAATTTTGACCCTACGATTTGGCGGATTAACTCATCTTTGAAATCTGGATCATTAATCATTTCTTCAAAAATTTGGCTGACTTGATCATCACTGACTCCTTCTGGTAATCCATCCACGTTTAGGTTAATATCAATTGACCCGTCTACGTCAATAGTTTTACCGGATGTGATGTCGAATGTTTCTCCGGTTAGTAGGTCTTCTCCTCCAGCGGCAAGGAAGTCTTCTCCACCTGCGGCTAAATGCAGTACACTTGAAGCGGCACTTTTAATCTTGTTAACCCAACTCATCACTCGACTATAAGCGGTTTGGAATGGTGATACAATTGCAGATACTACTCCACTTACTGCAGATGCAACTCGCCCAGGTAAACCTGATAATGCACCGACTACACCGGACACTACTTGTGATGCTTTACTCCTTGCATTACTTACCCATTGACTACCTGCGGATACTATGGCAGATACCACACCAAGTAATGCGGATAATGCTCTACCTGGTAACTGACTTAAAAAGGAGACTACTTGACTAACCAATTGAGATGCTTTACTCCTTGCAGTATTAACCCATTGAGTAGTCTTCTGCACCACATACACAAGAACAGTAGTTAAAAAGGCTAATACTCTCCAAGGTAACTGAGATATGAAACTAATAATATTAGATACAAAACCACTACCGGCTTGTACAGCCCAACTGATTAACTGGGAAGCCCATCTTGCAGCATTCTGAATAATTAAAGATAACACTTGAGCAAACATTGTATTCAATGTTGACCAAATACCAATCAGCAAACCAGGTAAACTAATCTGACCATCCTGGAACTGTTGGAAAATATTCACTAACTGTGATACTCCATTCCATATTACCCCGAAGATTTGTGCTACAGTATTTAAAGCAGCCATAAATTCACCAAGGAGGTATCCTCCAATCTCTATTAATACATTACGGAGAGGTTCCGTTGCATTCCATAGCATCATACAAACAGTTACAACATTCATTATATTAGTACGCATCATATTCCAAGCAGCACCAACAGTATCAATCAATGCCCTGACAATATCAAAACTAC